>CEOA01022181.1_pt1 | contig 10882 bp, 26 predicted proteins | sample 530251 | NCBI WGS metagenome assembly CEOA01 (sample SAMEA2619838, study PRJEB7988) | marine metagenome | biome: marine biome (ENVO:00000447); feature: surface water layer (ENVO:00002042); material: "saline water (ENVO:00002010), including plankton (ENVO:xxxxxxxx)" | depth 5 m
AATACACGATAGAGTGGAGGATTATTAGTTATGAATCAAAAGGAGTACCACGAGGCGTTAGGTAGGTTAAGCGACCAGTATATGTTCGACGAAACTATGACCAACGCCGAGTATCTCCTACAAAAAAAACACATCGAAACTACTTATTTAAAATCAATTTACAACCCCCAAAATGAAACTACTAACTAAAGAACTTCTAAAAAAGCTTCCCAAGCTTTATAGCCAACCCGCTCACGAAAACCCCGAAGAAGAAATGGTGTTTTACGTTAAGCTTTTTACACCCGATAGTAATTGGACTTGGTTTATGGCCGAATATGACCCCGAAACGGAAATAGCTTGGGGTTTAGTAAAAGGTCACGAACAAGAGTTTGGCTCTTTTGATATGAAAGAAATCAAAGAACTAAAAGGACCTTTCGGCTTACCGGTAGAAAGAGACATTTGTTTCGAAACTATTAAGGAAAAAGAGCTTTTAGAAAAAATTAGAAAGGGAATTGATTAATGGAAAATATAGATAATTTACTTAAAGAAATCCTTTTAGAAAAACTACAAGACCTAGAACAACAAAAGTTTAAAGCAAAAACTCTTATAGAGTTGCATAAAGATTGGCAATTAGGCTCGCCAATGCAACGGAGAACTAGAAAGAAATCTTTAGATAAAAACCTCGAAAAATTACCGCTATTAGAAAAAAAAATTAATCTTATAAAAGAAATTACTAAAAAATGACTTTCTATAATACTATCGGCGAAAACCAAGACGAGTTATCTAAGTCTATTGCTCAAGCTAAAAGCCAAGAAGCCAAAATTATGAGGTGCTTTAAATATTACGAAGGTAAATATCCCCGCCTTCGTTTTAGCCCTTCTATGGTTTTAAAGATGACCGGACTTCAATGTCCCCTTACATCTATAAGACGAGCTATGACTAACCTTAGTAACGAAGGGAAGCTAGTCAAAACAAACGTCAAAATGAAGGGTATGTATGGTAAACAAGAGCATCTTTGGAGCTTACCGGAAGAACCGGAAACTTTTAAGCAAAATACACTTCCTTTTTAATATTACGGACTCGTAACATAGGGGTAGTAAATAGGCTAATTAGTTGTTATGATTTGGGTAAGCCGAGAGGCACAACCCCCTGAGTTCAATGACACGTTTTACAGCACACGACCTAGTTAGAGAGATTGAATACGAGCTTGGCGGCGAGCTTACCGCTTACCAACAATACCAAATTCAATGTGAAGCTAAAAAGCTTTTTCCTAACGGTATTATTCCCGAAGAAAAAATTTGCGATGTAGTCGGCATCGTTATGGCACTTGTATTTTAAACCCCTTAAAACAATGAACATCAAAGACACTACTAACATTCAAGAACAACTTGACGAAGCTAAAAAGCTTCTAGAAGAAAAGCAAACGGCGTATATGCACGCTTTTGCAAGCGGTAACTTACAAGACATCAGTAAGCACCGCAAAGAGGTATTTAGCCTAACTAGACAAATAGGCCAACTTGTTAAATACAAACTACAAACAGGAGCTAAGTAAATGAATTTTATTATCGACCCTAAATACGGAAACACCGTTAACTGCGAAATGTTTGGTTGCACTTTCTTCCTTATTCCTTCTTACAGCGAAAAATATAAGAGAATGCAATATAGTTTATTTTCCGCCCCTACTTTTAAAGACGGCTCCGTCGATTGGGATAGGCAAGTTTCTATTACCGAGTGGGACACAGATTCTTTTACTACCAAACAAAAAATAGAGGTAGGCACGATTTGGCAAGCTTTACTACGGGAGGTAAGTTAATGAAACATTTTCTTTTATACATAGCGGTAGGCGGCATACTACTTACCGCCTTCGATTCCACCCTTACTCAAATGACTATGGCAGATTGTAACGCCGGTATAGAGGCCGCTTGTAGGGAGTTAGACAGATGACTTTTTCAATGCCTTTTACCGAAAACGAAACTAAGCACCTTATTTACTTACTTAACTGCGAGTACAGAGAAAAAAGGTTACTTAGAGAAACTATCGTTAAAAACATAATGCTATGTAAATATACCGAAGATAGGGTTCGGCATACAAAGCAAGAGTTAGATCATCTAAAAGACGAGCTAGTAGCTAACCAACTATTAGTACATAAATTAGATGACCATCTAACCGACCTAATTAGAGGACATCAACTACAAAGCCTAGAGGAGTTAGAAGAGCCTAACTTCTTAGGGCCGGAGGCTAACCGCCACTTAAAACTATTAACTACTAAACCCCAAAATGAAACAGACTAAAGCTATCACTATCGACGCGGAAACTTACCACGCTGACCCCGCGTATAGTGCCACCGATTGCAAAACTATTATCGGTAAAAGTCCCGAAATATTTCACAAGATGAAGTATGGGGAAGAAAAACTAGACCACGAACCCGCCGTAAAAAAAGCTTTTAGAGCCGGCGAACTATGTCACGCCTTTACTTTAGAACCCGATAGAGCAAAAAAAGCTTACGGTGTTTGCCTTAGTAAAGCTACTAAAGCCGGTAAGATACAAGCCGAAGAAATGGCGGCTAAAGGTATCGAACCTATAACCTCTACCGAGTACGAGCTTGCATCTAACGTCGCTAACGCCGTACATAATAACCCTATAGCAAAAAAACTTTTATCTAAAGGACACGCCGAAGCTAGTTTTTGGAAAACCGACCCCGAAACAGGTTTATCTTGTAAAGCTAGAACCGACTTTATTAACGGCGATACTATTATCGACCTTAAAACTACCGGCGAAGGAGGGGCGGAGCCTAATACGTTTGTAAAAAGCGTGGCCCGATATTTATACCACTTACAAGCCGCCCACTATTTAGAAGTAGTAGGTGCTAAGAGATTTATTTTTATCGCGGTAGAAAAGGTATATCCGTTTGCCGTTAGCGTTACCGAGCTTGACGAGGCTTCTTTGGAATGGGGTTTAAAACTTCGTCAAGATGCTCTAAAACTCATAAGTCAATGCCATACCGATAGCTATTGGCGTGGTTATACCGAAAAAATTACAACTTTAAGCCTACCTAGTTGGGCATATTCACAAAATTAATTATGGAATTTACTAAAGAACAAGTCGAGTTACTAAAAGAACCTATACTCGCAAAAAACGTAAAAGAAAGAGACGGAAACCAAGCCGGCACTTTTCAACTAGCCTACGTCGAAGGTTGGCACGTTATAGACGAAGCTAACCGCATATTTGGTTTTGACGGTTGGACTAGCGAAACTATAGAAACTAAACTTGTAGCCGAAGAGCAAAAATGTATTTCTTATACGGCTAAAGTTAGAATTACTATAGGCGACGTTATTAGAGAAGGAACCGGTGCGGGACATGGGCGTTTCGGTAGTTTAGGCGAAAAGCACGAGTCGGCTATAAAAGAAGCCGAAACCGATGCTCGTAAAAGAGCCTTTATGCAGTTTGGCAACCAGTTTGGCTTATCGCTTTATAACGGTAAAGATAAAAGTTGGAAAACTAATACCGGTAAACCCAAAGTAAATAAAGGGGAGGTAATAGAAACTTTACGTGAGCAAGTTGCGGAAGTTGCCGATAATAAACCGCAAAGCGTTAATACTTTTTTACTAGCTAAAAACGCCGTAGAAAACGCAAAGAGCGTAGACCAGTTAATAGACCATCAAAAAAACATAGCTATCCGTTTTAGAGACGGTAAGCTTACGCAACAACAAAAAACCGAGTTAGATAATACGGTTGCAAAAATGAGGGTAAAACTAAAATGACCGACCAAGCTTATTTATCTACTAAAGACCTCTGTAAAAGATACGGGGTCTGTATGGCTACCGTTAAACGTTGGCGGACTTTAACAAGACGCGGCGAACCTACTGGCCCTAAGTGGTATGAAGTCCCGCGTACCGCATCTACTATCGGCGAACCTTACGTTCGATATGAATTACACCAAGTTTTAGCTTGGGAGGAAACAAACTCTATTACACCTATTAACTCTTTTTAAATTATGGCTTATCAATCTAATTTTGAACCCGCGTTTCAAGTTCCCGTAAATTTTACCGTTTCGGATAATACTTACGAGCCTACAAAACATAAATACACTAAAAAAATTGGTTTATTTATACCGCTAGAAACAGTTTTAGACTTTGCTCAACACGTTATGAACGTGGCCGATAAACCCGAAAACCACGCAAAAGGTAAAGTATTTGATATGCGTACCGGCGAACGTGAAGAGGTACAAGGCATATATATTTACGGCAACGGTAATGTTAGTAAATACGATGAAGATGACTTCGGTGCATACGGAACTATTAACCCACGAAAAGTAGTAGTAGAGGTAGAAGAAAGTCCCGAAGATGATAATACGGAGGCTAGTCCATTTTGAAAGAACCCAAACTACCTTTACAAGCCCAGATTTTTATAGATCATTTAACTATCGGGCTTGATAGTTTTGATCTCAATTTTGAAGATTACGGTGCTACTTACGTTAACCACAAAGAGTACGGCGTAGCGATTATGTTTTCGCAAGTAAAAATCGCGGAGCATTCCGAAAGTTGCCGCATAAAAAATTCTATTATTGTTAGCGGTTTAGGTGTTCATTTTAGTCAAGAACAAATATTTCCTTTTACTAATGAACAACCGCCTTCGCATTTAGCAATATTAATTTTATCGGCAATAGTAAAAGATACTCCGTTGCAGTTTATTTGCGAGGAATGTCATGGAGCATAAAAAACCTTTTAACAGAGCTTTAAAAAGAACCTTAGAAAGAAAAGCAAAAGAAAGTCCTTATACTTATGCTCAAATAGCTGAAGTTTATAGAAGAGGTCAAGGAGCCTATTTATCTAAAGGTAATCGAAACGTATCTATGGCTCAATGGGCTATGGCTAGAGTAAATAAATTTTTAAGGGGAGGTGGAATAGACACCGATATTAAAAAGAATCCTAAAAGGCAAAAAAAAGAACTTGATTATTTAGAACGTTATGGAAAAGGTTTACCGAAAGAAGTAACCGAAAAAGTAAAAACTCACATGACTATAGGAGAAGAAGGAAAAATAAAAGAAGTAACGCAAACTATAGGTATAGAGGGAGGTCAAATTCTTACTTTACCTTCCGGCGTTACCGTTTCTTTAGCACCCGACGGTAAGTATGAAATATTAGAAAAAAAGCCAAAAGAAGAACCTAAAGACGAAACCCCAAAAGAAATTAAAAGAAAGTTTCCTCATATAACCGTAAGCAAAAACTATAGCGAAACGGAACTTGCTTTTCTTTTTAAATACATATCCCCCGTTGGTTATTACGAGTGGCATAAATTAGCTTCTAATTTAATATTTAATTCTAAAAATTGGAACGCCCAACAGATATTTCAAGTCTTTTCTGCACCGGCTTATTATTTAACAGATGAACTAAGTACCGCCTTTTTAGATACTCCTATTCACGAGTTAAAAATAGAAAAAACCCCCCAAATAATTAATAACCACTTTTTTGTTTTACAAAGTAACGAAATAAATTTAGTTAACTATATGTTTATAGATACCGAAACCGGTCTTAATGATGTCGAGGTAGTTTGCCATCTAAGCACCAAAAGTAGGTTTATAAGGTCCGAAGGCATAGCGTTAGGCAAAGAAAGTAAACAGCGTTTTATGTTTGGTTTTAATTGGAATAACCTTAACGCTATAAGGACTAACAATATTTCTAAGGCAGTAAACTCCCCGTTATGGATAAATAAAAGTAAAGACTATACGTTCGACGAACTTCCTAGAACCTACCAACAGCAGTTTTTAATAGTAGTAAATTTAATTTTATTTATGAACCAAGAGCCAGATATAACTATCGAATATTTACCACCAAGCCAAACTATACCTATACAACGGGAAATGAATAGGTCGGGAAAATTTAAGCCTAGAGCCGTTACTTGGATTGGTAAGGAGTTTAGCGAGCGTGTTATAAAGTTACGCCCTAAAACCGATATGTTAGAGGTAAAAGAAGCCGGTATTCCTAGACGACCTCATTGGCGAAGGGGACATTGGCATACGGTCTGTCAAGGTTTTAAACGTAGGCAACGCAAACTTAAATGGTTTGAGCCTTGTTACGTTAGCGGTAAAAATAGATGAGTAAAAGTCGTTTATATTTTAATAATGATACGGGAAAAATTAATTTTACTACTGCGGGGAGCGGGACCTTACAAACATTTTGCGGCGATATTTACGAAGAAGATACTAGAAAAAAACACGAGAAATTTTTTGGTATGAGCGAAGATGAAATACATAAAGAGTTTGGATTATGTTTTAAAGAAACAGATATATTTATTGGCGGCGAAAGGCAATACGAAATCAGTAGCGACTTCGAAGCAAAATTATGGCTTATCCAAAAAGGTTTTGTTAGATACGTTAGAGGTAAGGAGGTATGGAACGAGCAAGCTTTAGATGAAGGTTGGGAAAACGGTTGGTCGCCACCCGTAAAAAGTAAAGCTAAAAATAATCAGGGAAAAGGCCACGTTTATTTTGTTAAAAGTAAAAATTTTCATAAGATAGGTTCTAGTTCCGCCGCACAAATCCAACGCCGTATAAAGTATCAAAAGCCAATGGAAATACTTGCAGTTAGTCCAAAAATAGAAGATTATAGAAAATTAGAAAAAGAATTACACCACCATTTTGCCGATAAAAGAGTTTTAAAATATGAAGTGTTCGAGAACCTTACCGAAGAGGATATAAAATATATAATGAATAAACTAGGTAATAAGATACACGTAGAAATATGAGAAGAGATCAAACGCCGTCGGGTTTTAAGCTAAAAAAGCTAAAAGAACTAAGGCTACAAAAATTAGAAAAAAATTTATTAGAGGTCCATTTAAAAGGACAAGATCACTACATTTTTATGAATGAAAGAGGTAAGGCTCAAATAGTAACGGGCGAGGGTAATTGGGTTACAGAGCATATAAGAACCGCCGTTTTAAAATTTAATTATGAAGTAGATAAAACCGAAAAAATGCTAATTAGAGACTTTACCGACGAAGAGATTATTGCTTTCGAAAAAGCTTACGAATAAATTTAAAACGTTTTTTTCTCATCTCAAAAACTGCATTTAGGGCCTCTAGCTCTACTAACCTACCTAACATAGAAGCCATAAAAACATCCTGTTTCATTTGATGCCGTACTAAATGTGTGCAATATCGTTTAATACTTACGATGTCATCACTAGCCATAATATCCCTACAACGTAATTCGACCGATAGCTCTAACTCTGCAGGAGCCGGTTCAATATCAATGTTTAGGAATTTAGTAACTTTCATTTGACCGGAAACAATTTTTCTTCGATCATTTTGACAATAGCGTCGTCGACATCATTGTCGGATTTTGAAACTAAGTCTTTTAAAAGTGTCAAAACGGCTTTGCGTAGACTCTCACTTTTTCCAAACTTGATAAATAAACCAATTAGAAATTTAGACATAATTTTATGTGTTACTTTCCTAACTTATCATTATTTGATAAATTTGGCATATACTACCCTAATAAAGCGGTGGTCATCCTGTCTTTTCCCCAGTAGGGTAGTATTTAATTATGGAAGATAAAGAAGAAAAAGACGGTATAGGTTTTTTAGGAAACGCCGTTCAAATAGTTATTTTGGCTTGGTCTTTAGCCGTTATTTCTTGGTCTTATTTTAATCCTAATCCTACTAGGCAAATAGATACCACGTTCGCCGCCGGCTTGCTAAGTGCCGTGATGTCTAACTACGGGCTAAATGTCAAAAAGGCTACGGACAAAAAGAAACAAAATGGTAATGTTAATATAGTAGATAACAAAGATTCCAAAGTTGGAGTTGTAAAAAAATGAAGAAAGCTTTAGTACTTTTTTGTTTATTACCTACGGCGGCTTTTGCCGATATAAAACAGGAATTTGTAACTTCGGCTCAAATAACGGTCGATATGCCTTATTCGGTAACTAATAAAGTCGGTACAACTTATAGCTTAAGTGGTAATAATATTACGCCTTCGGTAACTGTAGGAGATACAACTACATCGGGAAAGATCGGTGGGATAAATGTAGGAAGTCTTACAAGTGGTGTCCCCGCTATGATTCAAACCGATACGACAGTAACCACGAGCGGCTCTGCTTTCAGCAAAACGGAATCTGTAATAATGGGCGATTCGTCTCCCTCAGCGATAACGCCAAGTAGTGGAATCGCGGCTTTACCTCACTTAGGGGGACAAACTACTGTAGGCTCAGGCGGCACGGCGGGGACTTTAGCTTTAACGTCATTGAGTTCCGGAGTTCACACTTGTACCGCCGGCGGGTCGGGAACTAGCTGTATAGGCTCGACTAAAGTTACTATTACAATTGACTAAATATTGGATATTAATATTTTTACTATTACCGGTAAAAGTTTTAGCAGTTCCGGTTGTACCTCAATTCAGATCAGGCTCGAGTACGACTTCTAGCACAAGCGAGAGCGTTATAAATGAGACCATAACTAGCTACCAGTTCAAAAGCGGTTATACCTATAGTGCAAGCGGTCATAATATAAAAAGTAATACGGATTATATAAACCCTACCGCTACAACTTTGGACCAACAAACCGTTAACGGGGTAAATTTTAGTTGGACTTCCCCTAATTTAGAGGCCATACCTCGTTGGTCTATTGTCAATCAGGGAGCGGCTTTTTCACTACAAGAAACGTTGATTACGCCATCGTTAGATACTATAACTACAGTAACTAGGACTATAAACACATCAACAACTACAGAAACTACAACTACGTTTGGTCAATAATTTTACTGTTATTACCTGTAAAACCTGTTTTTGCTAATACGACCGTAGCATCGCCTCAATCGCAATCTACAGGGGTAGTGAATAATAACGCCCAAATGATCTTACCGTCGGCTACACCGCAATTTAGGATGTCGCAAGGGATAGTTTGTAGTTCGCCGAGCCTTACGATTACTCCCTACTTAACCGACGCTTGGAGTTTTAACCGGCCTATTGAAAAAGTAACGCGGCAAGCTATATATGACGAAAATACCGGCGAAATAAAATATTACCAAGAAACGCCAAGATTTGAAAAAGATAATTACAACTTAAATTACGGTATAAGTATGCAAATAAATATTCCTTTAGGTAAAGCACCGGCCTTATGCCACGAAGCAACTGAAGTTAATATAGCGGCCCAAAAACTTTTAATAGCCAAAACTAAAATGGAAATGGAGCTTTATAGGCTTAAATTATGCTCGGAGCAAGTAAAACTCGGTGTTCAGTTTGTTGGTAAATACGCTACTACTTGCGAAGGTATTAAAGTTACTATCCCTCCTAATCAAGTTTTGCCTCATACGCACGAAATTAAAAAGTAGATAAGCTTACGGGTTTTTAGCCTATCTACCGTTATTTATTTTATCTTTTTTCTTAGTAATTTTAGTGATTATTTGTTTTACTAACGGTTTTACAGCGTTAAGTATAAGCGGAGCAGAAGAGCCAACCAAAGCAAGACTAAAAACGCCAACAAATTGAGGTGCGGAGGGTATGTACTGGTCTTTCCATTCGACACTTTCATACAAAGTTATGCATTCACGCTTATTATCCGATAATTTATGCCCGATAACACGCTCTAATTTTTTTTCGTTACGAAAGTCACCCCGCCGCAAATCTTTACTAGAGGGACATTCTGGTATTACTATTTCATCTTCTTTTTTTACCTCATTGTTTATCTCCGGCATATCCGGTTTTGGTATTTCAGGTGTTTGGTCGTTTGTTAAAGGTTCCTCGACCATAATTAAATTTTCCGGCGTGTAATCTAAAGGAAAAAAACTAGGAAACGGAAAGTCGCACGTTGTAAAAACCCCGTTAGGGTCGTCTAATAATAAGTTTCTATTACCGGTATTTTTTATATCCCTATGTTGGTAAGTACAACCAATAACTTCTATATTTAAATTTTTTACCGAATAATCAATATAGGGCGTATAGATAGGAACTATATCCGGTATATAAATATCCGGAATAGAAATATCTTTTATTTCCAATTAATTAGTTTTTAAAGGGGCGGGGATAGGCAAACTTGTTTTATTTGGCATTTTTTGGTCAATGATGTCGGGGACGGTTGGCTTTAGATTAGAAAGTACTTCATTTATCATTCGTGCCTTAAACTGCTCCGATGTGACGTATTTATATCCGAAATATCCCCCTCCTAACATTGACGCTGATATTATAAAACTTAAAATAGATAATATTTGAGAAATTTTTGTCATGATAAAGTTTGCGATACTCAAAGCACTATCTTTTTCAAGTGTGCTTGTATTACTGCTTATTGTAGCCTTATCCCCTCTTTACGTCACTATGGGGTTAATGACAAGGCAAATGCAAGAAAAGGTTAATTAATCAGCAGGGTCGGGTGTATTGGTCTTAGCCCACTCAAGATACTTTTGATAATCGGTGTTTGCTTCGTCAAAAGGAATAATTTTAACACGATTTGTTGAGTCTGAATACTCTACTTGATCTACAACAGATGTAAGAGAATTTTTAATTAATTTGTAAGTCATAATTCTGCTGAAACTGCAACAAAGGCACTAGCATTATTACTGTAAGAAAACGCTGCACCTCCTTGTAATAAATTTCCAGAGAGATAGCTGCTGTCAGTCTGTATTCCTCCCGCCTTTGTATGAGCATAAAGTAATTGTGTAGGTCTGTTTGCTGTTACATTACTTAAATTTCCATAAAAGGCATAATAGTTAGTGCCTGTAGTAAATTCGAGTGATGGTGTAGCCCTTTTTTCTACCCAATTACATTGATGATGAGTTTCATTAGCACGATACATTGAAGCAATACCGCCCCAAGTTTTACCACTACCACTTACTAAAACTTCATAATATCTCTGACAAAGAAACAATTCTTGTGCAAATGACCTATGCTCAAAATCTGTTGCCACGCTGCCTA
>CEOA01032700.1_pt1 | contig 10869 bp, 5 predicted proteins | sample 530251 | NCBI WGS metagenome assembly CEOA01 (sample SAMEA2619838, study PRJEB7988) | marine metagenome | biome: marine biome (ENVO:00000447); feature: surface water layer (ENVO:00002042); material: "saline water (ENVO:00002010), including plankton (ENVO:xxxxxxxx)" | depth 5 m
TTGAAACACCAGTTGTTGAAACACCAAAACCTAAAAAAGTTGAACCTGCAAAACCAAAGTGGGAAATAAAAGACAGAATGTATCATCTTACTAAAAATTTAAAACCTCTGTCTTACTCTATAAAATCAGCTAATATATACTATTTTGACGAAGAACTAGGCTACGAAAGAGAATTAAAATATTGTCAAAATCAAAAAACTTGTTTTGTAGACGAGATGAAAGGTGATCAAAGATTAGAGCATATTATTTTTAGAAACGGAACATTATTTGTTCCTAAAAACAAAACTGTTTTGCAAAAATTATTGTCTTTGTACCACCCTCATAATGGTAATATTTTTTATGAATGGAAGCCTGAAGCTAAAGCTGCTAGCGATATAGAAACGTTAGAATTAGAAGCCGATGCAATAATAGTCGCTAGAGATATGGATATTGATATGGCAGAAGCAATCATGCGTGTAGAAAAAGGATCTAGCGTATCTAAGTTAAGTTCTAAGGAGCTTAAACGTGATTTATTAGTATTTGCTAGAAACAACCCTGCTTTGTTCTTAGAATTAGCAACTGATGACAACGTTCAACTTAGAAACTTTGGTATCAAAGCCACAGAACTTGGTATTATAAAGTTAAGTAATGATCAAAGAAACTTTTTATGGGGATCAAACGATAGACCTATAATGACAGTTCCTTTTGATGAACATCCATACACCGCTCTAGCACATTGGTTTAAAACTGATGAAGGTATGGAGATATATTCAAATATAGAAAAAAGATTAAATTAATCAAACTGTAGGAGCGTTCGCCCTACGGGGCGATCGCAAACTACAATAAAAAAATATGGATTTCGGTATAAATATAGATAAAGTTTATCAAAAAGTTTTAGCAATAGCTAACAAAGAGCAAAGAGGTTATATAACACCTCAAGAATTTAATTTATTTGCAGATCAAGCACAAATGAATATATTTGAGCAATATTTTTTTGATATAAATCAATTTAACAGAGTGCCTGGTAATCAAACTGATTTTTCTGACCCATTGTCTGGTTTAGAAGAAAAAATAAGCTTTTTTAAAAAAAGACAAGAACCTTTAACTTTAGCCAATGACTTTGGAGATGTATTTTTAAATGATTACATATTTGACATGTTTAAGCTTGGCACTGTTTATAGAAGATATAAAAATGGAAGTTTAAAAACAGTAGATCCTATAAGTTCTTTTGAAGAATATAGGCAAATAACTTCTAGCAAATTATTAGCACCTACCGAACTTTATCCTAAATATATAAGGTATTATGCAGAGTCAAGTCTTGATACAACGAAAGACAGGATTAAAATATCACCATATTCTGGATTAAAAGATTTAGAAACTCAAACTGGAAAAAAACAAGTTTTTGCAGATTATATAAGAAAACCAGCAAAACCTAATTGGAGTTACGTTGTAGTAAATGAACAAGCATTATACGACTCGACAACTTCTGATGATTTCGAACTACACAAGTCTGAAGAAAACAATTTAATATTTAAAATATTACAATTAGCAGGTATAACTATAGATATTAACTTATATCAAGTTGCTGCTCAAGAAGAAATTAAAAATATACAACAAGAAAAAGCGTAACATATGGGATTAATAAATCAAACACAAAGAGAGTATTATGAAGGCGTTGACGGCATACAAAATAGTGGTGATGAAATTTTTGGAGGGTATCAATTTGTTAGTTTAGAAGACGTCATAAATCAGTTTATGGTTGTATATGTTGGTGAAGATAAATTAATAACTAAAGCTAGAAAAACAGATGTGCAATTTCATGCAATGAGAGCTTTACAAGAATTATCTTTTGATACTTTTAAATCTTCTAAAGCAATAGAGATGGTTGTTCCAGCTACACTTCAAATGCCTTTACCTATTGATTATGTAAATTATACATCATTATCTTATATTGATGAAGCTGGTATTAAAAGAAAATTACAACCTGTCTCTAAAACATCTAATCCAATTGCTTATCAACAAAATTCAGACGGTTCTTTTAAGTTTGAAACTAATAGTTATATTAAAAATGTTATAGGTGGTAATCAATACGAAGAGTATGGTATTACTAAAAGTGGTAAAACAACTCCTGCAATTGGAACTGGTGATGTAAAGTCTGATAATTTATTACCTAAATTTGTTAAAGAAACAAGAATTGCTGTTACTAACACTAGTGGTTATCAAGACAGTGAGCTTTCTTACGGTCCTGGAAGTGAAATGCAAATGAACTTTTATAATTCTAATCATGACATAGAAGTTGGTATGACTATATTCGCGCCAGGTATATTGCCAAACACAACAGTTGCTTCTGTTGGTGATTCTACAAGTAGTAATTATCCTGGTATGGGTATAACAATGACAAATCCTATTTACGAAGAATTTTTGCTTAACGGGTCTGGAGCAAACGGTTATCCTGAAAACACGCAAATACTAGGTGAAGAAGTTATATTTGTTGATTTACATAAACAATCTACTGCTTGGAAAAACTATAAGTCTCATACATCTGTAACAACAACTGACGATTACGAAGATGATACTGAGTGGGTAAATGAAGGTCAAAGATATGGTATTGATCCTCAGTATGCGCAAAACAATGGTTCGTATTATATAGACAACAACACAGGTTTAATACACTTTAGTTCTTTTATAAACGGAAAAACAATTGTACTAGATTATTTAAGCGATAGTCTAGGTACTGACGCTGAAATGCAAGTTCATAAATTTGCAGAAGAAGCAATGTACAAGTGTATAGCATACGCAATATTAGCTGGTAAAAGAAACATACCTGAGTATATAATTAATAGACTTAGAAAAGAAAAGTTTGCCACAACTAGAAAAGCAAAACTAAGATTATCAAATTTAAAATTAGAAGAATTAACTCAAGTACTTAGAGGTAAATCTAAGTTGATTAAACACTAATACATGGCAAGAATAAATAATGTTTTTAGTCAAGGTAAAATGAATAAAGACCTTGATGAAAGAATAATACCTAACGGCGAATATAGAGACGCAATGAATATACAGCTTTCTACTTCAGATGGCTCAGACGTTGGTGTTATACAAAACTTATTAGGTAATCAGCTTTTGTCAAGTAATATAAATATTGATAACGGTGTTTGTGTTGGTACTGTTGTAGACGAAAAAGACAACGCTATCTATTGGTTTGTTACAGACAACAATAGAGATATGATATTGCGATATAAAAACGGTTTGACAACAACTGTTTTTAACGATCCTAGCAGGCAAGTTTTAAAGTTTAATCAAGATAATATTATAACAGGTATAAACATACTTGATGATTTTTTATTTTGGACTGATAATGAATATGAGCCTAAAAAAATACATATACAAAGATCAATAGGTGGTACTACTCAAGTCATTAGTGATCAAACAAAGTTAGTTGTAAATAATTTACCAACTGCTACAGACGTAACAGAAGATCACATTACTGTTATAAAAAAATCCCCTAAATATCCACCTGTTTTAGAAATGTCAGATGGTAGACGAGAAGGTTTAATTTCGGCTACTTTAAACTTTGATTTTACTAATTTACAAGTTGGAGATCAAATTACTTTTAATGACCATGATTTAGGTACTCCTGGCACACAAAACAACTGGAACGTAGATGATATTTTAGTGTTGCAAAGTTATGAAGATAACGTGCCTTTAGTTCCTTTAGAAGAGTTTGAAATTAAATTACAAATAACTCAAGTTAATGTTGTAAATACTTCACCTCCTGTTGGATTGCCAACTTTAGACGTAGACTATACAGCTGAAATAATAAGTATTTCTTCTACAACACCAATTGGTATAGACGCTGTAACTGGACTAGCACCTTTTTTTGTAATAGATTTATTTGATCCTACCGAAAAAATATTTGAATTTAAGTTTCCAAGATTTGCATATAGATGGAAATATGAAGACAAAGAATATTCTACTTTTTCACCTTTCTCAGAAGTAGCTTTTTTACCTGGTCCTTTTGATTATCACCCTAAAAAAGGTTTTAATCTTGGTATGGTAAACAACTTATCACAACTTTTTATTAAAGAATTTGTAACATCAGACATACCAGAAGATGTTGTTGCTATAGATATATTATACAAAGAGTCTAACTCTGCAAATGTATATATTGTAGATACTTTAAGAAAAGACGATCCTTTTATAAACGCAATCCCATACAGTAATACTTCTAACGCGTGGACATATCAAAATTTATATGACGGTGTTAATTCAATACAAAGAGATGGTAAGTATGAAATTAAATCAGAAACAATTTACGCTACGTTACCTTCAAATCAACTTTTAAGAGCTTATGATACCGTGCCTAGAAAAGCTTTGGCACAAGAAATAACAGGTAATAGATTAGTGTATGGTAACTATGTACAAAACTATGATTTAGACAATTTAGTTGCTAGTTTTAATGTTGGATTAAGTACTTTTGAAAATGTTGAATATTCTCAACAACCTTCGGGTTCTATAGTAAATACACCTAACAAATCTTTAAAGTCTATAAGAGACTATCAAATAGGTGTTGTGTACTTAGATGAATATGGTAGACAAACACCTATACTAAGTAGTAATACTGGTATAAAAAAATTATCAAAAAATGACGGTGATAATTATAATCAGTTTAAAGTTCAATGTAAGCACGATCCACCTGCCTTTGCTAAAAGATTTAAATTTTACATAAAAGAAACTTCTAACGAATATTATAATTTAGCTTTAGATCGTTATTATGATTCTGAAGATGACAATATATGGCTTTCATTTCCATCGTCAGATAGAAATAAAGTTGATATAGACACATTTTTAATATTGAAAAAAGGTACTGAATCAAATGATTTAGTTACTGAAGAAGCTAGATATAAAGTATTAGCTATAGAAAACGAAGCTCCAGATTATATAAAAAGAAACGAACTTGCTTTAGGTAAAGAGTTTCACAATAATACTACTAACGATATATTTACTCAAGATACTAATAACTTTCCATTACAATCAAGAAATTCTTTTAGTATTAATTACGAGCCTTTTGAAAATAGTAGTTTAGATAATTTACATAAATTATTACAAGGATTAAATGCTAAAGAAGAAATACAAGTTTATTTTGAAAATACGTCTACGCAGCAAACTTCAAGAAAATATAGGGTAACAAATATATCTGCTACAATAGATGCTAGTACTGGAAATCCTACACCTGGTACTCAAGTTACTTTTCAATTAGACTCAGACTTAGAAAGCGATGTTAATTTTATATATGACGAGTCAAATTTACAAATAAAAAACGTTGTAAATATTTCTTTTGAAAAAGTTATTGTTGAAAACAGTCCAGAGTTTGATGGTAGATTTTTTGTAAAAATATACACTGACGATATTATTAAAAAGTATTTAGATCCAGCTATAACTGCTGAAACGAAGTATAGAACTTTATCATCAAGAAAAATATATTATAGAAGTTCAGACTTTTTAGATTTACACTCTGGTGGTCAAACAAGTTTAAGTGGTGACAATTATCATAACAATGGGGTTTTAGCAAGTAATTTTTTAGCAGACACTGGCAGTAGTAATCAAAGTGATTTATATGATTATTGGTATAAATTTTGTGCTTATGCAAGGCAAAACAGAACTCACACTACGTCTGATAGAATAAGTAACACTGAAACAGTCACAGCAGGCACTTATCAAGATGTTTGGTTTATAAATGATTACAATTGGAATCACCCTACACAAAACAGCGGTATTACTGATACTTCTGGTAGCTTTAGTAGTGACGATCATACTACTGGTAGCTCAAACTACACTCAAAATAAACAGGCAAATGGTATAGAGTCGTGGACAAATACTTCTAGAATAGAAATATCAATAACAGGTTTAGAGCCAGATCCTGATGAAATAAATTCTTCAGCTTCAAATCCTTATTATTCAAACCCAAATCCAAACAATGGTAGTGCAAATGCACTCGGTTGGAACTCAGGTAATGCTTCTATATATAACGTTGGTGAAGGAAATAAAAACGAGTTGTTTACTGGCGAAGAAAGTTTTGTTAATTCTTTACAAGTTGGTAAAAAATTAAGATGGGCTGAAGATCCAACCGGAACTATTTATACTGTAACATCAGTAACTAGAAGATATTTATTAGAGTATCAAGGTAATAAAAGTAATGCTAATAATGGTGCATATAGAAGACCTGAAAACTTTACAACGTCGTGGGTAATGTACTTAGACAAGCCTATAGCTTGGGATCCTATTTCACCTACTGATGGCCAAGAGCCTATGAACGGCTTTTCACCAAATACAAATCCATATGCTGCTCTTGCAGTTGATGGTAGTAGTATTACACCTAGTTCTGGCGTTACTTGGAACGGTATTAAAATAGCTCAAGGATATACACTTGAAGCTGTTGAACCTATATACGACGATAAAGTTATGCCTACTAATCCTAGTATATTTGAAACTGAGCCAAAAGAAAACATAGATTTAGATATATACTACGAGGCAAGTCCAGAGTTTCCTATAATACTTGACGAGCAAAGTTTACCTAATATTATTAAAATAGGATCAGTAGTAACTGTGCCAGCTTGGAATACCACAGCTAATTTAGGTGCTGGACAAGCTACGTTAACTGCTTTTCAACCAGCGCCAGTTTTAGGAACTGTTTTATTTGAAATTTCTAATCCAAATTTAACAGGATTTAATTTGCCTGCAAATACTATTTTACAATTTACAAGCGAAGGCAAAACGACAAATTTACAAACTCAAATGCCGACAAGTATAGGTAGTATTCCAGGTAAAGTTTATGTATTTATGAAATTAAACTTGCATGACTCTCCAATAGAGCTTGATTGGTTTAATTGCTATAGCTTTGCAAATGGAGTTGAGTCTAATAGAGTTAGGGATAATTTTAATGCTGTTACTATAGATAAAGGAGCTATTGTATCAACAACGTTAGACGATCAAAATCTTTACAATGAAGACAGGAAAACAAATGGTTTAATATTTTCTGGAATATATAATTCAATAGGTGGTATAAATGAGTTAAATCAATTTATACAAGCTGAAAAAATTACAAAAGATATAAACCCAACTTATGGTAGCGTTCAAAAATTATTTAGTAGAAACACTGATTTAATAACTTTTTGTGAAGATAGAGTTATAAAAATATTAGCAAATAAAGACGCTATATTTAACGCAGACGGCAACCCGCAATTAACAGCAAATGAAAATGTACTTGGACAAGTAGTGCCTTTTGTTGGTGACTATGGTATATCACAAAATCCAGAGTCTTTTGCTAGCGAAAGTTACAGGGCTTATTTTACAGACAAGCAACGTGGTGCTGTGCTTAGGCTGTCGATGGATGGTTTAACGCCTATATCTAACGATGGAATGAGAGATTACTTTGGAGAAAAGTTAAAAAACACTACACATATAGTTGGTAGTTATGATAACAATAAAGAAGAATATAATTTAACAGTGTTATATCAAGGTATTAACACTAGTGATGATTTAAACACTACTGTTAGTTATGATGAAAAAGTAAAAGGCTGGACAAGTTTTAAATCTTTTATATTAGAAAACGGTTGTAGCATACAAAACGATTATTTTACTTTTAAAAATGGTAATATATATAAGCATCATGTTGACAATACTAATGCTAATGAGTTTTATGGTATACAAACTGATTCTAAAGTTGAGTTTGTATTTAATCAAGAACCATCTTTAATAAAATCTTTTAATGCTATAATGTACGAAGGCAGTCAAGGTAAAGTTCAAAATTTACCAGGCTATGTAGATAATAATCTTTACAGTTATAAAAATTTATACAATAAAGATGGTTGGTATGTAGAGGAAATAATTACAGAAAAATCTAAAGGTAGTGCTTTAAACTTTTTAGAAAAAGAAGATAAATGGTTCGGTAGTATAAGAGGTAAAAGTGAAGATCAAAATGATATTGACTTGAAAAATTTTTCTGTTCAAGGTATAGGTAGTATATCAAGTATTAACGTTAATATTTAAAATATGAAATTTATAAATTCAGTAAAATTTGATACAACACCTATATCTAAAACAAAAACTATAAAAAATTTAGTTGTTCAAGGTGATTTAGGTGCAGTTTTTAGTGTTTATGTGGTTAGAAATAACGATAATTATTATTATAATTTTAATACAAAAACCTTTCAATCAACACCTACTAGACTACTTCAAAAAGAAATTATAAGTCAAGACAAAACTTATGCCGTAAAAATAACTTTTCCAACAGTTACATCTGATAAAGATTACGACGTTTATGTTTATGCTGAGTCTCATTTTGAAACTGATTTTAATAATAGCTTTGAAGAAAGCTTGTTATATAGAGTTAAAAACACAGATACTAGTTTAAATGAAGATGGTACATATTATTTAAGTAGTAGCACAAGACTTCCTTCAAGTTTATATCAATATGCTGATAAAACAATAACTATATCTACAATACACAGCGACTCTGCAGTTACAGAAGCTATAGATACTAGTAAAACAAATACAAATTTAACTGCAGCTGCGCCTAATTTTACTTTTGCAAAACCTAGAGGTAAAACATATAGCTCTGTTACTAACAGACTTAGTGTTGTTGATAATCCAGAAAATAAAGTTACAGCTAATTTTTTACCTACAATGGGATTAGCAGATCATTCAATGCAATTTGTTAGAAAACCTTTGCTTAGTGATTTTTTTGTAACAACTACACAAACTGTAGACGGCACAACTTCAAGCTCTGCAGATGTTACTCTTGATTCTGTAGAAAATATTTATGTAGGTATGAAAATACAAAGCGTTAGCTCTGGTTCTTTAACTGCAAATACATATATAACTAAAGTTAATAGAGAAACAAAACTAGTTAGCATGTCTCAAACCAATAGTTTTGCAGATGGAATAACTTTAACTTTAAGATCCTACGGGATTACAAATATATACAATTTATTTAAAACAAGATTAAAAATAAGTAGTTTAGCAGGGGCGTTAAGCACTGTAGATCATCCAGACACGGGGCAACCTACAGAATTTAATTTTGTAACAACTAAATCAACTGACACATTAACCACGGGAACTAACTGTAAAGTAACTAGTTCAAAAGGTATAGGTACAAATGACACTATTTTCGCTGCTGGTTTAACAACTGCTGATGGCTCTGCTGATGGTACTCCAATAACTGTAGCCAGCGTTGATAACGCTAGTAGTCCAAATACAATAACACTTTCTGCTGCGTTGGCTAATAATAGCAGTATAGTAGAAAATACAGTAATGTTTTTTAAAGGAAGTTCTTTAACTGCAGAAATAAGCTTTGATATAGAGTTTTACGAAATAGGTGATACTAACTTTACTTTATTTTTAGATTTAGACAATATATTAACAATAACAGACGAATCATAATGACAGTAGAATATAATATACAAGGCCAAATAAATCCATCTGTTCAAATAGGTGATAATATTTATTTTAGTTTAAAAACTTTAAGCTCTGGTTATCAGACAAGTAACTCTTTTACATATTCAGGTGTTGTTGACAAGATAGAACAAGGAGTTTCAAGCGCTATTATAACTGTAGATATAGATAATATTAATAATGTGCCTGGTGGTGTAAATTATGCTATAACAAATATGAATGATTATTTCTTATTTTTTTCAAAAGATACTAGCGCTAATATAAATAGAATAAAAGGTTATCATGCTAATGTAACTATGATAAATGACTCTAATGAAAAAGCAGAGTTGTTTACAGTTGGTGCAGAGATACAACCTAGTAGTAAATAACACTAAAAAAGTGTAATTATAAAATATAAAACAAACAATATGTACGAGTACGACCAAAACGGAAATCTTATTTTAACTTCATCTGGACAACAGTTATTAGACCAAAACGCGGCTGCTTTTGCTACTAGCGATATGGGCACTAGTACTTATGTTCAACCTGCTAATACGTATCAAGCAACAGAAACTGCACCTGTACCAAGACAACTTATGGATCCAATGCAAACAATTGGTAGACTAGATGCTAAGCCTATATCTGTTGGTCCATTACCAGGTCCAAATCCGTTACCTGGAACTTTGATACAAGCGCCTATGTATGGACCGTTCAATCAAGCAGCTAAAACCGCAGCTACTAGCGGTGTTACTAGTGCGGCCACAAGCGCTGCAGCAAGTGGAGCTACAAACGCTTTTGCAAACATGTCTCCTGCAATGCAAGCTGGTATGATTGGTGGTATAGCTGGTATAGCTCAAGGACTTATTGGTAGAAGAAAAAGAAGAGCTGAGCAAAGAGCTGCAGCTGCAGAATATAGAGGTATGAGAAGAAGATTTGAAAATTTGGACACTAGCAATTTAGCGGCTAATATTCAAAATCCGTTTGCAGAAAATGTTTTTGAAGATTTAACAGTAAATAGACAAGCTGCAGAATTTGCAGCGCAACAAGGTCAACAAGCAAGAGCAAACATAATGAGTCAGTTTAGAGGTGTTGCTGGAGGTAGTGGTATAGCAGGCCTAGCACAATCTTTAGCAAATCAAGCTACTACAGCATCACAGCAAGCAGCTGCTAGTATAGCTATGCAAGAACAGCAAAACGCAAAATTAGCAGCTCAAGGACAATTACAAGTTCAAAAAGGCGAAGCTATGGTACAACAAATGCAATTAGCTGGTGAAGAAAGAGCTAGAGCATTAGATTACAGACAAACAGGTACGTTGTTTGGCATGGCTCAACAAAGAAAAAGAGCTGCAGATCAAGCTGTAGCGCAGGCAAATGCAGCGCTATATGGTGGTATTGGTCAGTTAGCAGGTACATTTTTAACTGGTGGTATGAGTAATATGGCTCAAGGTTTAACATTTA
>CEOA01000466.1_pt1 | contig 10817 bp, 9 predicted proteins | sample 530251 | NCBI WGS metagenome assembly CEOA01 (sample SAMEA2619838, study PRJEB7988) | marine metagenome | biome: marine biome (ENVO:00000447); feature: surface water layer (ENVO:00002042); material: "saline water (ENVO:00002010), including plankton (ENVO:xxxxxxxx)" | depth 5 m
TACCACAAATTAATGAACATAGACAAGGTAAAAGGCTTCGAAGGGAACGCTTTTACCGCTTTTGGTAATGCCATGCACGACACCTGTGAGAAGATGATGACCGAGGGTTTAGACGATAAAAAGTCGTTTTTTGACCTAAAATTTAAAGAAATCCTCGAAAATCTGCCCAAAAATGCCAATAAAGACCCAAAATTGGTCAATTCTATGAAAAATCAAGCACCTTTGATACTTGATGAGGTTCTTCCTGCAATGGAAGAACACTTTGGAGAATACGAAGTACTTGCTGCTGAGGAAGACTTGATGGAGGTAATTGAAGATTTTCCATGTAAGGAAAAAAATAAGTTCAAAGGCTTTATTGACTTAGTTATCAAGACTCCTGATAGCAAGATTCACATCATTGATTGGAAAACTTGTTCATGGGGGTGGGATGCTCGCAAGAAATCTGATCCAATGATGACCTATCAGCTTACTTTTTACAAGCATTATTGGGCTAAGAAACATAATGTTGATCCAAAAATGATAGAAACGCACTTTGCTTTACTCAAAAGAACGGCAAAGAGTGACAGAGTAGAGATTTTTCGTGTTACGAGCGGAAAAATAAAAACTAAAAATGCACTTAAATTTCTTGAAAAAGCAATTTATAATATTGAGAAGAAAAATTTCATAAAGAACAGACTTGCTTGTAGCAGGTGTGAATTTCACAAAACGGAACACTGCCCATGACAGAAAAAAAAATTAAAGTATTAACCATTAGCGATCACCCCCTGTCCCCATCTGGGGTCGGAACTCAAACAAAATATGTAATAGAGTCACTCCTACAGACCGGAAAGTTCCAAGTTCTGTCCCTTGCAGGAGCTATAAAGCATGAAGTATATGAACCTAACAAGGTTGAGCCCTATGGTGAGGATTGGGTTATTCAACCCGTGGATGGCTACGGAAATCCAGAGTATTTAAGATCTATAATAAGAAGTCATAAACCTGATATGGTTTGGTTTATGACAGATCCTAGATTTTGGGAATGGTTATGGGCAATGGAGAATGAAATACGACCTCTTGCCCCTATGGTTTATTATCATGTATGGGACAATTATCCTGCACCTATGTACAACAAGAAATTTTATGAGTCAAATGATTTCATAGCATGCATATCTAAGGTTACACATGATATTGTAAAGCAGACAGGCTCTGATGTTGAATCAAAATATGTTCCTCATGCGGTTGACTCAGAAGTTTTTGTCCCCCTAGAGGATCAAGAAAAAGTAAAAGAGTTAAGAGAAATGTATTTTGGGTCTGATGATAAGTTTGTTATTATGTGGAACAATAGAAACGCCAAAAGAAAACAGACAGGATCTCTGATCATGTGGTATTCTAAATTTTTAGAAAAAATTGGCGAAGAGAAAGCCAAGGACTGTGTTTTGGTTATGCACACTGATCCAAAGGATCCATACGGGCAAGACATTGATGCTATTTTAAAAGATTTTAATCTTAATAAGGGACAAATTTTATTATCCAAAGAGAAAGTTCCACCTCATAATCTGGCAGCGATGTATAATATGTCTGATGTCACAATCAATGTTTCAGACGCTGAGGGATTTGGTCTGGCAACCTTGGAATCTTTATCATGCGGAACCCCAATCGTGGTTACAATGACAGGCGGTCTACAAGAGCAGGTAACTGATGGCAAAGAGTGGTTCGGAGTAGGCATAGAGCCTGCATCAAAATCTCTTATAGGATCGCAACAAGTGCCATATATCTATGAAGACAGAATTTCAGAAGAAGGATTTTTAGAGGCAATGACAAAAATGTATGACATGCCTCGTGAAGAAAGAAAAAAAATGGGAATGAAAGGCAGAGAGCATGTTCAAAAAAATTATAATTTTGAAAATTTTCAAAAGTCTTGGGTTGAAATAATGCTTGGTGTATATGAAAAGCATGGCTCTTGGGATTCAAGAAAAAATTATAAGCCTTGGAGTATTACGGAGATAAAATGAGAAAAAGAATTTTAGTTAAAGGACCGATATTGAGTCGCTCTGGATATGGCGAACAAGCTCGATTTGCACTTAGATCATTAAGGGAAAACGAAGAGAAATATGATATTTATTTGGTACCAACCAATTGGGGTCAACTAAGTTGGACTTGGGAAGATAATGAAGAAAGAAGATGGATAGATTCCCTTGTGCAAAAAACAGCGATGTATGAACATGAAACCAAAAATGTTCCAAGTGAACACAAGTATGACATATCTCTTCAGGTTACAATTCCAAACGAGTGGCAAAAAATAGCACCGGTTAATGTTGGATACACTGCTGGAATCGAGACAGACAGAACATCAGCGGTGTGGATTCAAAAATGTCTTGAAATGGATAAAATTATAGTTGTATCAGACCACGCCAAAGATGTTTTTTATAACACAAAATATACAGCAAAGAACGAAAATGGAGACATAGTACAGGAACTTTTTATCGATAAAGACAATCCTGCACACCCAGAAATTGTAACAGTCAATTATCCGGTTAAGGACACTGAAGCTGTAAAATTAGATTATAAATTCGAAACTAAATTTAATTTTTTAACAATTGCTCAATGGGGCTCTAGGAAAAATGTAGAATCAACAATTGGCTGGTTTGTTGAAGAATTTAAGGATAATGAGGATGTTGGTCTTGTTGTAAAATTATCAATGCAGAATACCTCTAATATAGACAGGACATACACGATTGAGAGATTGGAGCAATTGCTTAAAAGCGATACTCTTAAAGATAGAAAGTGTAAAATATATTTAGTCCATGGAGACATGACAGAAGAGGAATTAAATGGCTTATATAAGCATCCAAGCATTAAAGCGTACATAAATTTGGCACACGGCGAAGGATTTGGACTTCCAATGTTCGAAGCAGCGTATCACAAGTTGCCTGTCGTTGCCATGGGTTGGAGTGGTCATGTAGATTTTCTATACGCTCCGGAAAAAACAAAGAAGGGGAAAAAATCTAAGAAAAAGATGATACCTTATTTTGCAAAAGTAAATCATCAAATAGGGCAAGTAAGACCTGATGCCGTTTGGGAGGGAGTAATTCAACCCGATGCCCTTTGGGCATATCCAGTTGAAAAAAGTTATAAAACTGCTCTGAAAGATGTATATGAAAAATATAAAATTTACAAAAAAACAGCAGTTGAATTAGATAAATATATCAGGTCAAAATTCACAAAAGATAGGCAGTATAAGATGTTTTCCGATGCGGTTTATAAGGAGGAAGATTTTTCTGTTGAATCTTGGCTTGATTCTCTCGGCGAGGAGGTTTTTGAATAATGTATTATGATGTTGTTGTGTTAAGCGGTGGCTTTGATCCCATGCACATTGGTCACCTTCGCATGATTCAAGAGTCTGCAAAGATGGCTGAAATAGTTATAGTTGGTGTGAACTCTGATGAGTGGTTAATGAGAAAAAAGGGTTATGTTTTTATGCCTCATGAAGAAAGAGTTGAAATGGTGCAGGGAACAAGGGGGGTTTCAAAAGCCATGGCATTTGATGATGATGACAACTCCGCCTGTGACCTTCTTCGTAGAGTTCGTGCTTTGTGGCCCAACTTCAAAGTAGCTTTCGCCAATGGTGGAGATAGAACATCAGACAACATTCCAGAAATACCTGTTGCAGAGGAGTTGGATGTGCATTTAATTTGGGGCGTTGGTGGTGGAAAAATTCAAAGCTCAAGTGATTTAGTTAGTGCACAACCTCGTCTAGCCGATCTTAAAAATCAAGGAAAATAATTGATATGAAAATCGCTTTTTTAGCCGACTTCTTTGTTGAAGATGGAATCAACGGCGGAGGAGAACTAAATAACGAAGAGTTAATTAAGTTGCTAATAAATAAGGGCAATGATGTAAAAAAATATCACACTCACAATCTAACCATAGATAATCTGCCGGACACAAGTACGAATTTAATTATTGGAAATTTTATTGGCTTACCAGAGCAGACAAAAACATATATATCTAAAAATTATTCTTATATAATTTATGAACATGATCACAAATATTTGAAAACAAGAGATCCGTCACTATTCAAAAACTACAAGGCACCAGAAGATCAAATCATAAATAGGGAATTTTATGAAAATGCCAAGTCTATTATTTGTCAATCTAAACTTCATATGAGAGTTGTTGAAAGAAATTTGCATTTAGATAATATTGTTAGTGTTTCTGGCAACTTATGGTCAGAAGATCTTTTAGATTATTTAGAAAAAATATCTACCCCACAAGAAGATAAAGATGATGTTTGCTCTATTATGTATTCCAATATTCCAAATAAAAATATTGAAGAATCCATATTGTATTGCAAGGTAAATGATTTGAAATCTGAAAAAATAATGCCATGTTCTCATAAAGAATTTTTGACAAAATTAAATAATAACAAAACTCTTGTGTTTTTTCCCAAGACTTTGGAAACACTTTCTAGAATTGTTGTTGAAGCTCGTATGCTTAATTGTAGAATTATAACAAATAAAAAAATAGGAGCCACCAGCGAAGATTGGTTTAAATTGAAGGGTAAAAAACTTATTGACGAAATGAGGACACGGAGAAACACTATTCCCTATACGGTAGAAAAGATCTTCAATGAAAATTCTATTAACAATTAATAAAACATTATCCAATGGCAAAAACACATGGATTGATGGTGGGTATTATAATGTGTATGAGCCACTTAAGGATCTTGGTCATGATGTATACTTTTGGGACACCGTAAATCCTGAAGAGCCAAACATTAAAAAGGTGATCGATAAGTTCAAGCCAGACATAATATTTGCATGTTTAACAGGCGATCTTGGCTTGACCCCCGCTGAACCAATAGCGTTTGAAGAAATATCAAGACAGACTGAAAAAGGAAACATTAAAACATTCAATTGGTTTTGTGACGACACATGGAGGTTTGATAATTTTTCTACGATTGTATGTAAGCACTTTTCTATTTGCTCCACTCCTGAACCATATTATATCGATAAATATAAAAATATTGGATATGACAATATTATTGTCGGAGGCTGGCATACGAATCACAAACTATATCCAGACGAAAAGGTAAATAAAAAATACGATATTTCATTTATAGGACAGATGAACAATCCTGATCGTATTCAATATATTGAATTTTTAAAAGAGAATAATATAAATGTTTCTAATTTTCATGGAATATCACAGAGTGAGATGATCAAAGTTTTATGTCAATCAAAAATAGGAATTAACTTTAGTAAAAATTATAACGGCAATCCTGTGCAAAGCCAAATGAAGCTTAGACCTTTCGAGATAGCTGCCGCTAATGAAACCATGGTTTTTAGTGAATACCATAGTGGCTTAGAGTATTTTTTTGACATCGACAAAGAAATTGTGTGTTTTGAAAATTTACAACAGGCATTGAAAAAAATTAATGTTTTACTTGAAAACGATAAAATTAGAAAAAAAATAGCAGTTAATGGAAACGAAAGATTTAAAAATGAGCACAGTTCCCACAAAAGGATGCAGTATATCATTAAGGAGATAAGTAAAATATGAAAAAAATTTATATACAGGATCACTCTACAATTACTGGAGCTGGAAAATGGATTTATGAGGGTTACAAAAAAGCTTGGGAATCTCTAGGGTATGAAGCTGAATACATATACGGAGAGGACAAAGAATTAATTGAGATGATTGAAAAAGCTAACCGTAAAGAAGAATATAGTTTCATGATAACGGATGGATTTTACAATCTGTTGCGTTGTGTAAGATTTCCTGAAGAAGTAGATAAGCCCTATTCTGAATCTTTAGTAAAAACAAAGATTATAGACAATAGTAAAGCAATATATATGTTTTCTCAGCCCACAAACTTTCCTGATCCATGGGGAACTCATCCAAATTTTGTTTCGGCTTGCCCCCATGATGTTATTGATGAGATAAATCAAATAGATAATGTTAAATCATGGACATGGGGAGACTTTGAGAAGGTTAAAGATGATTTTTATTCCTCGTGGGATAAGATAAATAAAATTCCATTAGCTTTTGATAATATTTCTTATGAATATTTGGAGGATGAAAAATATAAATTTGATGTTTGTTTCGTGGGGGGCAGAGCAAATAATGGATTTGATGAAAAATATAGTATAATGATGGAACATTTTTCAGCCTTTAAAGACAGTAGCCTTAAGTGTGGATTTTTTGTTGGGAGAAATCTAACACATGAGCAAGAAAATAAAATTCTTTTTAATTCCAAGGTATCGATCAATATTCATGACGCATATCAAAGAAAATTAGGTTTAGATACCAATGAAAGAACTTTTAAGAGTTTAGGCTTGACAGGGGTATTGGTTAGTGATAAAATAGAGCAGATTAATAATCTTTTTCCTGATGTAAAAACAACTAATGATGCCAAAGAAATGGTAAAATTTGTTAAAGAATATGTTAATATGCCTGAAAAAGAATTACAAAAAATTAAAACAGAGAATAGAAAATTAATTTTAGAAAAACACACTTATACCAATAGAGTTAAACAACTACTTGATTTATGACCAATCCTAAAATATCCATAATAATACCTTGCTATAATTCTGAAAAATGGATATCACAATGTGTCGAATCCGCCCTATCACAAGACTATGATAATTACGAAGTTATAGCTGTGGATAACGAAAGTCAAGATAGTAGTTTACAAATTCTACAAGAATTACAAAATAAAAACAAAGAATTAATTGTCAGCACTGCTCCGAACTTGTACAAATACTCTTGGGAAGAGCCCGTTGCCGAGGCGATGAAATATTGCACGGGAAAATATTTTACTATACTTGGATCTGATGATTTTTTAGACGGTAAATATCTTTCAAATATATCTGAAATACTCGTTAAAGCCCCCCAAATTCAGGTGATGCAAAGTCCTCTTATGGGCTATGATAATCAAAATAAGGTCAACACAGGAACACTATCACATTCTTATAAGAGCATAAAGGAATTTAAAAGTTTATTATTTCAAAAATCTCCAGTTATAACACCAACCTTGGTGTATAAAAAAGAACTTTATGACAATGGATCGATACAATGGAATTCAGAAAAATGGGTAGGGTCTGGAGACTACAATTGTTATTTTAATTTCACAGACCTTGGGATATTCATATATCCATATCCAAAATGGTTGGGATATTTTTACAGATGGCACCCCGATCAATCAACTTGGGGAATGCATAAAAATTATAGCCATGTTGATATAAGCTTGAGAGATCATTGGAAGAAAAAGTGGGGCGTGTGATAATATGAAAGTTGCTGATTATGTCATGAAATTTTTACAAGATAAAGGCGTAAAACACGCTTTTCAAGTTCCCGGTGGCGGCGCAATGTTCTTAAACGATGCGGTTACTAAGAGCAGCATAGAACCTGTTTTCTGCCATCATGAGCAGGCTTGTGCCATGGCGGCAGTTGGGTACTCAAAGGTAGAAAATTGCTTGCCTTTAGTTGTAGTTACATCTGGCTGCGGCTCTACAAATGCAATCACAGGGGTTTTAGATGCATGGCAAGATAGTAACCCCTTGTTTATAATTTCTGGTCAAGCGAACAAGAAGGATACCACTAGATTATCTAAAGTGCCATTAAGAAAATTAGGTGTGCAAGAAGTTGATATTATAAAAATAGTTAGCTCAATAACAAAATATTCAACTATGATTGAAGATCCAAACAATATAGCTTATGAGTTAGAAAAGGCATATCATCTTAGCACAACGGGACGACCGGGACCTGTGTGGATTGATATTCCTTTGGATGTTCAAAGTACGAATATAGATGAAAATACTCTTTTGCACTGGAGTAAACCAAAAGATAAGCAGAGCGAAATAAAAGAAAATATTTTTGATATGTTAGATAATTCAGAGAGACCAATAATAATTGCTGGCAATGGCATACATTTGTCTGGCGCAAGGGATGAATTTAAAAGATTTGTAGAAAAATACAACATCCCCTTTGCAGCAACTTTTCTGGCTACTGATATCCTACCAGTTGATCATCCCTTATATGTCGGAAGGCTAGGTTTAAAGGGCACAAGAGCTGGAAATTTTGCTGTTGCAAATTCTGATCTTGTAATATCAATCGGAAGTTCTCTTAGCATACCAGTTGTTGGCTTTAATTATAAAATGTTTGCAAGAGAAGCTAAAATAGTCGCTGTGGATATAGATCCTGTGGAACATAAAAAAGATACAATAAAAGTTGACAATATAATACAGAGTGACGCCAAAAAGTTTTTAAAAGAAAACATGTTGTCAAACTATAAATGTAGTTCTGACTGGTCTGAAAAGTGTAAGCACTGGAAAAACAAATGGCACCCATTTGATCGAAATGATATTAACGAATTGAATATGTATTCATTTTCTAAAACGATATCTAAGTTAACTAAGGATAGAAACTCGGCAATTATTACAGATGCAGGGTCTGCATATTATGTGTTAGCTCAAACGGTTGAAAACAATAGACTAATACTGCCTTCAGCGCAGGGGGAAATGGGTTTTGCTTTGCCTGCCGCCGTAGGTGTTTATTTTGCAGATAGATCCATGGATCTTTTGGCTGTAACTGGAGAGGGATCTTTGCAATTTAATTTGCAAGAAATACAAACCATGGTTCAAAATAACATCCCGGTTAAAATTTTTGTTTTAAATAACGGAGGGTATTTTTCTATTAAAAATACTCAAACAAAATATTTTAACAAAAGATATTCTGGTATAGATGAAAAATCTGGCATTTCTTTTCCTGAATGTTCAAAGATATCGAATGCCTATGGAATAAAATATTTTAAAGTTGATGATAGCGAGACTTGTGAAAGTGTCATCAAAGATGTGCTAGAATATGATGGATGTTGCATATGCGAAGTTGTATGTCCACCAGATGAAAAGATATATCCAACTTCCGCAGCTAAACAATTACCAGATGGTAGAATGATGTCACAGCCTTTAGAAAACATGGCTCCTTTTCTACCAGATGAGGAATTTAAAGAAGAGATGATTATTTCTATGGAAGGATTATTTGAAGATGAGCAGTAAAATAACTGGAAAATGGCATGGCAAAAGATATGATTATGAAGACAATGAAAAATCAACTGTAAAAGCTCTTTCTGATTCTTTGATTGATTTAAGTGACAATTACAATGTTGTAGGGATTAAACAATCATTCGAAGACGAGGGTGCAATATTGTCTGATGTAATTACCATGAGAAGAATAACAGAGTTGTCTGGATTAAAAATGTATGTTAAAATAGGTGGTTGTGAGGCTATAACAGATATAAATAATTGTGTTTCAAATTCAATCGACGCAATAATAGCACCTATGGTAGAAACCGAGTATGCATTTCGAAAATTCATATCAGCGGTAAAAAATATTAAAAATACTGATTTTCATTTTTTGTGCGAAACAGTCACAGCTTACGATAACATAGATGCCATTCTTAATACTTCCGAAGCCAATCATTTGTCGGGGGTTATTGTTGGCAGATCAGATTTTACTAAGTCTCATGGCTTGGATAAGTCGCATGTGGATAGTGAAATTATTTGTAAAAAAGTTAGAGAAGTCTTTGAGAAAAGCAAAAAAATGGGTCTTGTAACCACTATGGGTGGCAATATCTCTGTCAATAGTAAAGAGTTTATAAAAGGTCTGTACAGTGACAATTTATTGGATAAAATAGAGACGAGAAATGTTGTTGTAGAATTAAATGATGACAATGTTTTAAATTTAGAAAAAACAATCTCTGAAATTCTAGAGTACGAAATTGGGTGGTTGAATTTCAAAGCTCAAAATTATGAAAGTATTTCTAGGTCATATAAAGAAAGAATTGAGACTTTAAAAAACAGAACATGAGTGAAAAGAGATACCAGTATTTTAAAAATCTTCTTGAGCAAGAAAAGTGTTTCAAGATGATTTGTGGAGCAGGAAACGAAGACAAGGAGCATGTAAAGAGGTTATCTTTTGTTTATACCTTGGCAGGCGCGAGTGTTTTAGATATATCTGCCAATCCTGAAGTGGTTACTAGTGCCAAAGAGGGCGTTAATATGGCGTTTGAGAGGGCACATGAGTTTGGTGTATCACTTACGGATGAACCATTCATAATGGTTAGTGTTGGTATGCCGGGGGACCACCATGTAAGAAAGTCCTATATAGACCCTTTTAAGTGCATCAAGTGCAACCTATGCGCCCCAGTGTGTCCAACTGACGCAATACCATATGATTTTACGGAAAAATTAGATGTATTTAAAGATCTTGGAGGCTCTTTTGAAAAGGAAAATCAAGAAAAAGAAATAGTCATAAAAGATTTGTGCATTGGGTGCGGCAAATGTAGCAATATTTGCCCAAAGGATGATATTATATCGTATAGACATAACGCCAGAGAATTAGAAATTCTTCTCCCAGAGTGCCTCAAAGCGGGAGCAGAATGTTTTGAGCTTCATGCTGCTGTTGGTGATGATGAAGTAACGCTTGAGGAGTGGAAAACACTACAAAAAATAAACCCCAATAATTTTAATTCTATTTGTCTTGATAGGCTCCACTTAGGAAATTTTAATTTAGAAAATAGAATTGAAAAAATTAAAGAAATATCTGGACAAAAGTTTATAGTTCAAGCAGATGGATACCCGATGAGCGGGGGAGAAAATGATTTTAATACCACAATTCAAGCAGTCGCATGTGCAGATGTGATTAATAAAAAATTTAACATGATTGTCAATAAAAAGAAAGACAATCATGATAATGGTGTAAAATCTAAAATCTCATCAAAAAGAAAATATAGAAGACAAGGGCATAGGGGGGGCGTTTACATAGTTCTTTCGGGG
>CEOA01004494.1_pt1 | contig 10785 bp, 12 predicted proteins | sample 530251 | NCBI WGS metagenome assembly CEOA01 (sample SAMEA2619838, study PRJEB7988) | marine metagenome | biome: marine biome (ENVO:00000447); feature: surface water layer (ENVO:00002042); material: "saline water (ENVO:00002010), including plankton (ENVO:xxxxxxxx)" | depth 5 m
CACATGAAGGAGAAAAACTTCAAAGAGGCACGAAAGTGGGTTGTCGAAAACCTTGACAACAGTGTGACGGATCTGATGCGAAAGATTTATGATGCGATGTATTCCAATCTTAAGGAGTCCTCCATCCCACAAGCGATTGTGATTCTTGGTGAGTATCAATACAAAGCGGCTCATGTTGCCGATCAGGAGATCAATCTTGTTGCTTGTATTGTTGAGTTAATGTCCTCTTGCGAGTTCAAATAACATTTTTTCCTAAATACGGTGTAATTGGAGAATATAATGAAGTTAAGTGAGACACTAAAAACAATTAATTACACAAAAGAGAATCTCATGCTAGAGGATCCGCTGACGGAATCTCAGTATGCTCCTTTCATTGTGAACAAATGTTTGTCTTATTTTACCGACACCATTCTTCATGCGAATGAGATTAATCGTAATGCTCATTTGGATAACCGACTACAATATGATTATTACCTTCATGCCGTACGAAAAAGAAAGCGTTTCTCACGGTGGGACAAAAATGATAAGTCATCTAAATTTGAAGTCGTAAAAGAATACTTTGGGTATTCAGATAGGAAAACACAGGAAGTTGTGGATCTGATCTCCGATGAGCAGTTAGTAGAAATTAAAAAACTGATAGACACCGGAGAGAAAAAGTGAATGAAGAAGATGACATTTTTAACGGACTTGGCATTGAGATAGAGTTAAAAGAAAGAGATGATTTTCTCAAAGTAAAAGAAACTTTAACTCGGATAGGTGTCTCCTCTCGAAAAGATAATAAATTGTATCAATCATGTCACATACTTCACAAGCGTGGGAGGTATGTGATTTTACATTTCAAAGAATTATTTGAACTCGATGGACTCGAAAGCGACATTACCGATGAGGATTTGGGTAGAAGAAACACTATTGTTTCTTTATTGGAGGAGTGGGATTTACTTAAAATCATAGATGTGGAGGATGCTCAGGAGCCAAAAGTTAGTTTGGCAAAAATGAAAATTATCCCCTTCAAGGATAAAAATAATTGGCAACTTATTCCAAAATACCATATTGGCAAAAAGAGGTAATTATGAAATCAATTATTGTGAGTTATTTTAGTGATGTTGGTGATTCCACTTACTATTCCGATCACGGAAAAAGATTGAGCAAAGAATTAGAAACACTTGGGGACAAATATAGCATTGTTGGTCTTAAGGGACATAACGATTATAGGGCAAACTGTTTATCAAAGCCCTTGTTTATTCGAGAGATGTATCACAAATACAAACAAAATATTGTTTGGCTTGATGTTGATTCTTTGGTTCACAAAAGTTTAGAAATGTTTGATTGGTGTTTGGAACGAGCAAAAGTGACTTGCACTTCACATCACGATGCCCACCAAAAAGTTGCTCCTCAACAAGTCACCATGATGAAAGCATCTCCCATTGGATTTCGATATTGTGATGAAGTTACCGAGTTTATTGATGCTTGGGTGATAGATTGTCAAGATGATGCAAAAAATGGTGGTAACAATTTTGATCATGAAGTTCTGTTATCAAAAACACTCCCTCAATTTGCTAATAAATTATCCTTTATGCTTTTAGATAATAGATGGTGTTGTTGGCCGGGACGAACTGGTCCTGATACATACATCACTATGGGCCTTGCGGATAACGAAAGTAAACGAAAAGGACTCATAAATATGGGTCTAACTGGTGATACTTTAAACTGTCAACTTGTTGGTAATGATAGAATGGAGCGTGATTATGAAAATGCAAGCGGTGGGAAACCCGTTCAGTCTGCAACATAATTCTAGTTGTAGTAATAAAAAACCAAAAATAGCAGAGTGGGGATTTAATAATGGATCTTCAATTTATGTTTTATTTGATAACCATATTGCTAGATTTTTAGAGCCTTTGACACCCGGAATGTTAAAGTATGGTTGGGTATGTGAGTCTAGAACAATGACTTCGGGTCTTAGTGAATTTTTAAAAACAAATCACTCAGCGTTATTCAACGCTGGTGGTTATAAGAAAATTTTTGTTCACGAAAAAGAACTAACCAAATTAAATCAAAACTTTGTTTATTGTCCTGCTGGTAGTAATTTACCTTGGACACCACGGAGTGAGTATAAAATTTATAAAAAAAGCAAAGTGTGTTCTCTTCTTTGCTCCGCAAAATCTGGTCTTGACGGACACAACGATAGAATTGCCGCTCTTGAAAAATTTAAAGACGATCCACAAGTTAACATAATGGGCGGAGTTTTTGGAAGTCCACGAGTCGGCTTCTCATCTAATTTGGATCTTGAATGGCATAGTAAAAAAGATGCCCTTTACGATTATATGTTTACACTTTGTTCTGAAAATGACATCAGTGCTGGTTATTATACTGAAAAAATAACTGATTGTTTTGCTACTGGAACGATACCAATTTATCGTGGGGATCCTGATATCGGTCAAGTGTTTAACAAGGATGGAATCATTGAGTTTACCGATGACTTTGATACTTCAATCTTAACAAAGGAATTGTACGAATCAAAAATGGATGCGATTAAAGATAACTTGGAAAGAGTGAAAAATCTTGAAATGGCAGACGACACAATTTGTAGGCTCATTGAAAGGTTGTCATGATGAATAAATTAATTTCATATTCACTTTGGGGTGACGATCCTCGTTATGTTGAAAATATCTTTAGAAATTTTCCCGCTAGGGAAAAATACTACCCAGACTGGGAAGTTAAAATATTTTTTACAAATGTTTCGGACAAAATCCTCGCAAGACTTTCATCTGAAAATTGTAGTCTTTTTGACATATCAGAAAATAAATTCCACCCGATGTTTGCTCGATTCATACCTGCCGATGACATAAGATATGATGCAGTTATATTTCGTGATGCAGACTCTATTTTAAATCATAGAGAAAAAATGGCCGTGGAAGAATGGCTGAATAGCGATAAACCTTTACATTCAATGAGGGACGCAGGGCCTCACAATATGTTATTTCAAGGTGGAATGTGGGGGATCCGTCCTAAACAACAAAAAGCCAGTCTTATTGAGTGGATGAATAGATTAGGTCAATTTGCCGAATCTAAAACTTATGTTCATAGGTCTGGTTATACTTGGGGGGATCAGTCATTTTTAGAAGCGTTTTCAACAACTCATTATGACAAGGAAGATATTTTAGCACACGACAATAATCTAAGACATAGTGATGTTCAATGTGTTAAGCCATTTCCAACAGGAGAGCGACCGAGACAACATGTTGGATACGCTTTTGTTGATCACACAGAGGAAATTGAAAAAGATACAACCGAAGGAAAGAATCATGAAATGTTAGTGGTTATGTCATGTGATGATAATCCATATTACTTTGATTTTTGGAAACCAGTTTCTTATGTTTGGAAAGAAATAATGGGAATCACTCCTGTCTTAGTTCATTTTGGTGATAAAAAACCATCAGATGAACATGGTGTAGTTATTCCCATGTCAATTGATTCTGAAATCCCTGTTCATACTCAATGTCAGTTATCTAGATTATGGATACCTAAAGTTTTTGAAAATCAATATTGTATGACAAGTGATATTGATATGTTCCCATTTTCAAAACAATATTGGGAAGTGATTCGAACGAATCTAGCCAACACTTTTTCAAATTTTGATTGGGTAAACTTAAATAGTAATGGTGATTACTTTCCCATTTGTTATAATATCGCAAAATCTGAAACATATGCCGATGTTCTTGAACTAGAGGACAATTTTCATGACTTCGTTAAAAAGGTTTTAAACGAAACAAAAGATAACACAACACATGATGTTGGTTTTGGTGGCATGGAAAGATGGTCAATTGATGAGGAATACTCTTCGGCAAAAATTGTTTCTCGAAGAAAAGATTTAAAAATTGAACAACCAGAGAGACCTGGCGGCTTTCCTGACGGACATAGAATAGATAGAGTAAGATGGACATATGATACAAAAAAGATAGAATCTGGGTACTATATTGATTGTCACTCCGTTCGACCTTTTAAACAACACGAAAAGGAATTAATGGAAATGGTGAGTTTGATATGAAAGTTATTGTGACGGGTGGCTGTGGGTTTATTGGATCTAATCTTGTAGATCGTCTTGTAAAAGAGGGACATGGTGTCAATGTTATAGACAATGAGTCCTCTGACGCACATGATCATTTCTTTTACAATGATGTGGCAAGGTATCATAAAGTTGACATATCTGATTATGATTCGATCAGACACATTTTTCAAAATGCACATTGTGTTTTTCACCTTGCCGCAGAGTCAAGAATAATGAATACAATTGAGAACCCAACGCTTGCCATTCAAACAAATGTTTTGGGAACTGCAAATGTTTTACAGGCAGCAAAAGAAAATAATGTGAAACGAGTTGTGTATTCATCCACCTCAGCCGCTTATGGTTTGAAAAATAATATTCCGAATACAGAAACCATGCCAACGGATTGTCTAAATCCATACTCGGTGTCTAAATGTGCAGGTGAAGATTTATGTTCACTTTACACTGAAATGTATGACTTAGAGACAGTGACGTTTAGATATTTTAATGTTTATGGTAATAGACAACCATCAAAGGGACCATACGCTCCCGTGATAGGCATTTTTAAACGACAGTTTGATTCGGGACAGGACATAACAATCGTCGGTGACGGTACGCAGAGACGAGATTATGTGAATGTTGATGATGTTGTTGATGCTAATATTAAGGCAGCATTCTCCACTGATCCTAGAGTGGTAAATCAAATCTTTAACATCGGTTCCGAAAAAAATTACAGTGTTCTTGATTTGGCTGATATGATAACACAAGGCGAGAATGAATATAAACATTTACCCGCAAGACCGGGTGAAGCGAAAGAAACTCTTGCGGATTGCACAAAGGCAAAGGAACTTCTTGGTTGGTCAGCGAAAGTCAACTTGAAAGAGTGGTTGGAGACTAATAGATGAATCACTACACGATTTTAATGGTGGGTTGGAATTCTAAAGAATGGATTGAAAAATCTTTACAGTCATGTCTTACCCAAGATCATCCTAACTTTGATGTTATTGCAATCGACGCACAAACAACGGATGGCACATATGATTATCTTGTGAGTCAGCAAGAGTTATTTGACAACTTAACCGTTGTCAGAAACGAAACAAGAAAATATCAAACACAAAACATTTATGAGGGAACCCAAATGGCAAAAGAGGGATCAATCATTGTTACCGTTGACTTTGATGACTGGTTGCCACATCCAAATGTTCTCACTATTTTAGATGATTATTATTGTTTATCCGATGTCTGGATGACTTATGGATCAAAGTTTCACGCCAAAACTCAGGAACATGGTAAGCCAGTTGGAGAGGGCAGATATCCCGATGAAGTTATTCGTGGAAATAAATTTCGACAAGACACATGGAGAGCCTCACACCTTAGAACTTTTAGAAGAGAGTTGTGTTTAAAAATAGATCCAAAAGATTTTATTGATGTAGATGGTGAGTGGTTTAAAGCCGCTGGTGATTTAACTTTTATGTGGCCAATGTTGGAGATGTCCGGAGAAAGATTTAGATACATCGAACATGGACTGTATGTTTATAATGAATCTAATGAGAACTCTGATTTTAGAAAAGTTCCGCACGAACAAAGAAGAATCCAAGAGATGTTGAAACAAAGAGAACCATACAAACGATTGGATAATTTATGAAAAAACATCCCACGGAATTCGTTAAGAGTAATCGTTTTGATGTCGCTGCAAAATATTTGTACGCTAAGTATAGAGAACGTGGTTATGATACAAAGTTTGCAGAGGATGTTTATTATCAACATCTAAAGGTATGGAATAATTTTAACGAGATAGACAATGAAAATAAAAACACATTTGAAAATTTCAAAGAAACATTTCATAACATACTAGACTCAATAAAAAAAGATGGATTTGATTCTACAAAGGGAACACTACCCATAACATCAGATGAAAAACTTCTAAATGGTTCTCACCGGCTTTCTGCATCTCTTTTTTACGATGTTCCAGTTGAGTGTCATGTCGCAGAAACTATGGGTGAGGGACAGTTAGATTGTTCTGGCTCTTATTTTTCAAGTCTTGGATTGTCTGGGTTTTACATGGATGCCATGTCCACTGAGTATGCAAGGCTTGATACAAAAACGTTAGTCATTACATTCTTCCCATCTGCGACTGTAAATCAACAAGGTATGCAAACGGCAGAACAAATGATATCAGAACATTGTGATATTGTATCAGCAAAAACAATTTCATGGGAAAATAATGCTCCACTTAACGTTGCTCGACAACTTTACTTGGGTGAGTCTTGGGGTTTAAACTGGGATAATAATTTTTCTGGTTTTATGCGAAAAGCAGAACTTTGTTTTACAAACACCGCACCAATGGTTGCCGTTCTCGTTGTGCCAAGACCTCATGTGGATCCAGTGGTTTTTAAAAATCATCTAAGGAACATCTTTGGTTTGGGTAAACACTCTTGTCACATTAATGATACGCATGAAGAAACCATGAGAATTTGTAGAGTTTTCTTTAATGACAACAGTATTCATCATCTAAACAAATCTAAAAATGTATTTTGGCCATCGTTTCAAAGTCAGTTTGATTATTATAAAAAATATATTAAAACAAACAACTTGGATCCAGAAAACTATTGCATCACGGCAAGTTCTGTTCTTTCTTTGTATGGACTTAGACAGGGACAGGATTTAGATTACCTTCATCGTGGTGATGAAATTTATGGTCATCCAGACATACACAGTCATAACCAAGAGATTGAAAAATATACCATGAGCAAAGACGAAATAATGTTTAATCCACAGAATCATTTTTGGCATGATGGGGTTAAAGTTGCTTCGGTAAACGTTGTTCGTTCACTTAAACAAAAACGAGGTGAACCAAAAGATCACAGAGACATAGAATTAATGGAGACTTTGTAATGACAAATCTAAACGTTTATATCCCCACATGTGATCCTCATCTATTTGTAATAGAGGGATTCGCATACTTTTTCAACAAGTATTGGGGTGACGATTTTAATGTAAAGGTTTTAGGATTTTCGGAGCCTGACTTTGAATTGCCCCATAATTTTGAATTTATATCTATGGCTAAGGAACAAGTTGGTCGTTCACAGGGATGGTCCAATTACATCATGGATTTTTTTGAGTCGATTGATGATGAGCATTTTATATTTGGTATTGATGATTTTTACATGGCAAGACCTTTTGATCGAGAGGTATATGAAACTCTCTTAAAAGAAATTTCCGACGAGAAGGTTGGAAGAATAGATTTACAACCATCAATTCAACATTGTAGAAATCCAGAGGATGTCAGTGTTTACAAAGACCTTGGTGATTTTAAAATCTTGGAACTTAGACAACGATCTGTTACTTCTTTTATTTACAGGATAGCAGGACAATTTTCTATCTGGAACAGAAAGTATTTTCTAAAAAATATACAACGAGACTGGACGGTGCATCAGTGGGAAACAATTGGTGGAAAATTGGCAGAGGGTGATGGGTATAAAATTTTAGGCACGTCGGATCGTTGGTGTGCAAAGAAAATTGAGTTGGTAAGCGACAATCAATATCCGGGCAAGTTGAATGTTTTTGGTCTGCGAGAGGAAGACATAAATAAAGTGAAAGAACTCTACTCGAATAGACCTGAAGAAATTGGTAATTTTAAAACAGAACGGGCGATGGATATAATATATGGAGAGTGATAATGGGTATTGTTAGTCATGATAAAAAGTATTTGATAACGGGTGCATCTGGTTTTCTTGGGGAGGCACTTCTCTCTAGATTGGAAAAACTAGGATGTAAAAAAGTTGTAACCATTTCTAGAAACGAAGGGAAGTTGGTTGAAACCAAACAAAAATTTCCTTGGTTGGAAATTGTCCCCGGTGATATCTCGAATCCACACTCACTTTATAAAACAATGAAAGATGTTTCGGGTGTTTTTCATTTAGCAGCATTTAAACATGTTGGAATGGCAGAGACACATACCAGAGAGTGTATAGCAAGTAATACGATTGGAACTATGAATCTTTTAGACTTAACTTTAGACAAGTCTTTGGATTTTGTTTTGGGTATCAGCACAGATAAAGCAGCACAAGTTGTCGGTATGTACGGTGCAAGTAAACTTCTAATGGAAGGACTATTTCACGAATATGCAAGAGTAAATTCAGACACAAACTACAGAATCGTCCGATACGGTAATGTTCTTTATTCCACAGGTTCGGTTTTATGTAAGTGGAAAAACCTTTTGTCTGAAAACAAAGAAGTGATTGTGACAGATCCAGCCGCAACTAGATTCTTTTGGACTAGAGAGCAAGCGATTGATTTAATCTTTTCGTGCTTAGAAAATTCTACCGACACCACACCATACTGTCCTGATATGAAAGCAATGAAAGTTGGTGACTTGCTTCAAGCGATGGCAAACAAGTATCTTCCAACTCATGGAGAGTTGAAGATAAAAACCATAGGACTTCAACAAGGTGAAAATTTACACGAAAAAATTCTGGAGGAAGGTCCATACTCAAACGAAGTAGAATTGTATAATGTCTCTGAAATTGAGGAAATGGTGTGAAAAATATCGTCATACTCGCCAGCGGCCCACCTAAGCCAAACCGTAATCGTCATCTGGAATTATTTGATGGTCAGATTTTAATTGACAGAGTAATTAATAAATGTCGAGTTGATGATACCAGACTTTATGTTGTAGTTAATGAAAGCAACACAAAGTTGCAGAATCACATTACATCTCATGAAAATATTGGTATAATCATTCCAAAGGATAATAAGATACGAAGCACCTTTGAGGCCGCTTTGTCCATCGAAGGAGATTGTATTTTAGTTTGTGGTGATCTTGTTCAATTACAGAATGGTGATATAGAGAAATTTGTAACGAGTGAATTTGATTCAGCAATTTGTAGATACAAAACTGCATGGGGCTCACACTTAAGGTCATCAAGTGGTTCTATACGGAGAGCAGATATGGGTGACTGTATTAACATGATTGCCGAAACACATAAGAAAGAATTTTTAAGCGAAGAGAATTACCAAAAATGCCTTTCCCATTTTAAAGATTTTTATCCGCATAAAGTTGTGGATGAGTTTGTGTATAATGATGTTGGAACACACATGACATATACCTTCTTTAATAGTATTTGGTCTCAATCAAATATAAATTCAGATGGAACAAAGGGAACCATTTATTTTGAACATGATGTTTATAAGGATAATGATTGATGAAAGGACAAGATAAAACTATGGGCAAGGTTGCTTTATGTCTTTATGGTGTCGCAGGTCATGGAAGCACAATGAGATTCAGATCCGCTGAAACTTCTCACGGTTATCTTGCGGGAATTGAATCAATAAAGAAAAATATAATTGATGCTAACGGTGGATCCGATTGTGTTGATGTTTTTATTCATAGTTGGAATCCCGAATTACAAGAGGAAATGCAGGAGGCATATTCCACCAAATCCATTTTGTGTGAAGATCCCATATATCCAAATTTTAAACATAGCATACCAACAAATATGGCTGATAATATTCGAGTGCAGAGAATGTTTAGTCGATGGTATAGTCAAAAATATTCTAATGTTTTAAAGGAAGAGTATGAAACTAAGAATGGTGTTAAGTATGATTGGGTGATTTCTAGTAGATTTGACATTCAATACCGCACACCATTTAATTTAAAAGAATTAGATAATACTAAATTTTACACTCCCTTCTGGAAAGTTAGTTGTGGTCATGCAGATTGCTATCATTTTTCAAATTCTGAGACTATGAATAAATTTAATTATTTGTATGATTACTTGGACGAATATCATAAACCCGATAGCGAATTGATCCAGTGTTTTAGAAGCGGAAAACATTGGTCATCGTCTTCAACTCAATTAGTTTCCAATCACATTGTTAGTAAGTGGCATTTGGATGTTACTATGAAACATGGAATCCATCATGAGTTTTTTGGTAAAGAGGATATAGATTGGAAAGTTGTGACATGATACGAGCAATTTTAAGGAGATTATCATGAAAAAAACAATTAAACACTTACTGAATACACCAAACAAAACTAATATAGTAATGGGTGCGGGCAATGCTTTGCTTGCCGAAATCGCCGCTAAAGTTGGTTATGATGGTGTTTGGATTTCCAGTTTTGAATCACACGCATGGAACCTACTTCCAGATGCAAACATTCTAAACACCGCAGATTATTTTGACACCATCAGTAAGATTAGTGATAGAATTGATATTCCAATCTTGGTTGATGCCGACGAAGGTGGACCAAGTTCTATTAACACAATTCGGATGGTTCGAGAATATGAAAAGGCGGGTGCAAGTGCGATGTGCTTTGAGGACAACCCATCACCAAAACGATGCTCGTTTTATGGCATGAAACAATCTTTGGAAACTTCTGAAATTATGTGCGGTAAAATTCGTGCAGCCGTTGAAAAGAGACTGAATGATGACTTCGCTGTGATCGCAAGAACCGAGGCTCTGATTCAAGGTCATGGTCAGGATGTCGCTATTGAGAGAGCAAGAATGTATAACGATGCCGGTTGTGATGGCTTTCTTATTCATAGTAAAAGTAAAACTCCAGACGAAGTGTTGAAGTTTGCTGATGCTTACCACAAAGAAAATCTTCGTGCCCCGTTGGTTTGTGTTCCGACAACTTACAACACAGTCACTGTGGATGAGTTGTGTGATGCTGGATTCAGTTTAGCCATTTATGCAAACTGTTCTGTGAGGGCAACTGTTCGTGTCATACAGGAGATTTT
>CEOA01001214.1_pt1 | contig 10670 bp, 8 predicted proteins | sample 530251 | NCBI WGS metagenome assembly CEOA01 (sample SAMEA2619838, study PRJEB7988) | marine metagenome | biome: marine biome (ENVO:00000447); feature: surface water layer (ENVO:00002042); material: "saline water (ENVO:00002010), including plankton (ENVO:xxxxxxxx)" | depth 5 m
GCCATGGCGCACGGCCAATATGAGATAGCTGCTAACGAGTTCATGGACAGCAGGTGGAGTCAGCAAGTTGGAAACAGGGCCGTGGAAGTCACCGAAATGATCCGTACAGGCGAGTATCAGTAATGGCACTATCTAAGTTCCTTTTTAATCCTGGAATCAATAAGGAAGCAACTGCTTATTCTACTGAAGGAGGGTGGTTTGATGGGAATCGTGTTCGTTTTAAACAAGGTTTTCCAGAAAAAATAGGCGGTTGGGAAAAATTTGATGCTGAATCTTTCACTGGAAAAGGGAGAAAGATTCACGGTTGGACAAGTTTAATTGGAGAGAAGCTCTTAGCTTTAGGTACGACTTCAAAATTATATCTTCGTTTGGGGGACACTTTCTCCGATAGAACCCCGATACGTTCAACTACCTCAGCAGGGGATGTTACTTTTTCTGCTTCAAACGGCTCCTCTACAATTACAGTAACTGATACTAATCATGGCTGCAATGTTAATGATTTTGTTACTTTTTCAGGAGCAGCGAGTCTAGGCGGCAATATTATTGCTTCTGTTTTAAACCAAGAATACCAAGTTGCCAGTATTACCAGCACGTCTGTGTACACTATCGTAGCGAAAGACACATCAGGAGACACAGTTACCGCAAATTCTTCTGATTCAGGCAACGGTGGAAGTTCAGTTGTTGGAGCTTATCAGCTTAGTGTAGGGCTAGATGTTTCTGTAACAGGAACAGGTTGGGGAGTTGGGTCTTGGGGAGATGGAGCGTGGGGAACAACCAACTCTCTTTCTCCTAACAATCAACTTAGACTCTGGAGTCTTGATAATTTTGGTGAAGACTTACTCGCGTGCCCAAGAGCAGGAAGTATTTATTACTGGGATAATTCTACTCAAAGTGCACGAGCGGTAGAACTAACCTCTCTCAATAACGCAAATTTAGCACCTACTAGAGGGCTACAAGTTTTAGTTTCAGATGTAGATCGGCATGTCATTGTGCTAGGTGCAGATCCAATAGAAAACGGGACTAGAAGCCAAGAAGTAGATCCGTTGTTAATTGCGTTTTCTAGTCAAGAAAGTGTTACTGATTGGGAGCCAAGAGCAACTAATACCGCAGGGTCTTTAAGATGTTCTGCAGGATCTCAAATAATTTCAGGATTAAGAGCAAGACAAGAGACACTGATATGGACAGATACCGCTATATATAGCCTTCAGTTCATTGGTCCTCCGCTTACCTTTGGATTAAATCTTATTAGTGAAGGAGTGAGTGTTATTGGTCCTAATGCTGCGGTGAATACTCCTGCTGGCGTATTCTGGATGGATAGGAAAGGGTTTTTTGTATATAACGGTTCTATAAGTTCTGTTCCCTGTAGTGTCCATTCTTTCGTTTTTGCTGATTTAAATGAAGGGCAACAGTTCCAGGTTTTTGGTTTTTTAAACACAGAATTCTATGAAGTAGGATGGTTCTATTGTTCAAACGGTCAGACTTTAGTAGACAAATATGTAACCTACAATTACTTAGAACAAACTTGGTCTATTGGAGAACTTTCGCGCACTGCTTGGCTTGAACAGGGTTTCGAAGCTAAACCTATAGCAGCAGGGGTTTCAGATGGCTCAAATTATCTGTTTAGCCATGAAACAGGTAATGATGATGATGGTTCTCCAATGTCAAATGTTTTTATCGAAAGCGCAGACTTTGATATAGGTGAAGGAGAACAGTTTCAGTTTATCCGTAGAATGATTCCTGATGTGAAGTTTAATGGGGATGGATCAAACCAAACTCTAAATGTTGTTTTAAAAACAAGGAATTATCCAGGAGATTCTTTAACCTCAGATCAAACAACAAGTTTTACGGCAACAACTACTAAAATAGACATGAGAGCAAGGGCTAGGCAAGCCGCGCTTAGGTTTGAATCTGATGACGACGCTGACACAGGAGATCGTTTAGGGGTTGGTTTTGTTATTGGTGCAACGAGATTGGATCTACAACCGAATGGAAGACGATGACTAAATTATTACTTAGTCGTCTTCCATTAGCGGTAACTCCTAGCACAGGGCCAGCGGTCAGTGCTGAGATTTATAATAAAACGGTTCGATTATTAGAGTTAAGTTTAGATTCATTTGACCCAGACACAACACTACAGTTCACTGCCTCTAGGAGAGATGAACTTAATTTTTTAGTTGGAACTATTATTTGGAATACAACAGAGTCTGTTTTGCAAGTGTATGTTGGAGAAGGTTCCTGGGAAAACCTCTCTGTTCCAGAAACTTCTGGATTAAGTGCTACGGCTAGTGTTGGAGCAGTACAGGTTGTCACCAATGGTAATATCGTTGTACAGGTTTAGTTATGGCTAAAAAGAAATCTAATAAAGTCCCACAGAAGTATTTAGCAGGACTTTCTAAAAGCGAAAAAGAAAAACGCAAAAAAGAAATAGCTAGGAATAAAAACAAAGCTGCTGATGATCCCTCTGCGTACAAATTTGCGACTAATAAGAAAAATGGAGTGCAGAGAAAAACTGTTGAGTCTAGGTACACAAGAAGATATAGGGAGATGTACACATGAGTCTTTCTGCAAAAACTAAAAAGGCTTTGGCTAATAAGGCTAAAGAGGCACGTGATAAAGGTAAAAAAGTAACCGCTGGTCAATTAGGTCGCGTTTACAAACGTGGTTTAGCAGCCTATAAAACAGGCCACCGTCCTGGAACTACTCAACACCAGTGGGCTATGGCGAGAGTGAATTCTGTGCTTACTGGCGGAAAAGCAGCTAAAGTTGACAAAGATATTATGAAAGGCACGAGCCGAAATGCGTAGATCTAATTTTAGTAGCCAGATGAAAGAGGCTATAAATGGCGGTCTTTCAGATTTATTGCGCTCTCGTAAGAGACCTACTCGTTTTGAAGACGGCGGAGAGACCAATGCTGTTAAGTTTGTAGAACAAAACCGAGAGATTGGGTTGTCTCCAGATTTTACAATGAACCTCTTAAACCGCTACGGGACATATGGAGCAAATACAGGGATTGGTGCTTTAGGAGGGAATCGTCTAGTTGACGCTCTAAATGAAAACTATAGAGATAAAATAGACGCTAAACTACCGCAGAACACAGGTTCAAGAGAGATGTTCCTTGGAGGGATAGCAGGATTAGGTGAACTGCTATCTTCAATTCCCGAAATTACGGAGGGGATGGGTAGTGCAGTTATAGACGCTATAAATAGCCCCCATGTTATTGAGCAGATGGCTGAAGCATCAGAGGGATTTGGTCCTTCTTTAATTGATAAAATTAAAACATTTCTTGAAGACGAAGATAATCAAAAAAAGTTAAGTTTAGGGGTAGATCTCGTAGAACAAATCATCAAAGCTAAATCCATAGATGATGCAGAACCCGCTCCAGTTAGGGCCGCTCCGTATCGTGGCCCTAGACCTTCCCGAGTTAATATTCCAAGAATAGGTTATGCTGCAGAAGGGGGAAATTCCTCAATATTAGGGCGTAAACTGTTTATTGGGGGAGGGGAAGTAGACGGCCCCGGAGGACCAAAAGAAGATATGGTCCCTATTTGGGCGAGTGATCAAGAGTATGTTGTTTCGGCAGATGCAGTAAAGAAACTAGGAGGCGGTAGTCATTCACGAGGAATTGCCGCCCTTGATAAACTAAATTTTGGTAAATAATTATGTCGGAACAAGCATATAGTTCTCAGCTACCCGACGAACTCCTCTATAACCTTCTTACCGGAAGAGAGGGTCGTCTAGGGCTTTTTCCAGAGGTTGAGGCTTATTTTAAGTCTCAGCTAGAGAATTTAGGCCGTCCCGATAGCTCTCCGTATACTTATACAGGGGACCGGATAGCAGACTTCTCGCCTCGTGAAAGATTGGCGATGCAATATGCTGATCAGGGAATAGGGTCTTTTATGCCTTACCTTGCAAGAAGCAAGGGGCTTACTGAGGAGGCTCTAGCTACTTTAGCAGGTGGAACCTCTGAAGCGAAATCTCAACTCCTTCGTTCTTTACAACAAGGCGAAGATTACACTCGCGCAGGAATAGATATAGGACGAAGTGCAGTAACTGCACAAGAGCCATATATTAGAGAGGCGCTACAAAGAACACGGAGGAGTACAAGAGGGTTTGATCCTTCTACCGATATATCTAAGTACATGGATCCTTATGAGGATGCTGTTGTACAACAGGTAATGAAGGATATCCGTGATTCACAAGCAACAAGTGACGTTGCGAGAAGAGCTGCCGAAGTAGGGGCAGGTGGTTACGGTGGCGCTAGGTCAGGGATTTCCCAACAGGAGTCTGATAGACAAACGACCCGTGGGTTAGCAGAATCTGTAGGCGCAATTAGAAGTCGTGGTTATGAAAATGCGCGGCAGGCTGCTATGTCAGAGTTTGCTAGACAGCGAGCTGCTGATGCTTCTGCAGCCGGAATGACTGCAGGATTAGGCTCGCAGGTTGCGGGAGCTAGATCAGGACTCGCTTCCTTAGTAGGGGGCGCAGGTCAACAATTGTATGGTATGGGAACTGGAGCTTCTTCAGGACTCGCGAGTCTCGCAGGACAATTAGCGGGTGGAATGACAGGAGGAGCGGGAGCGTACAGTTCACTTGCTCAGTTAGATCCTCAGCTTCGTCAAGGAGATATTAACACTCTAATGAATATTGGAGCTATGAATCGCGCGAGAAACCAAGCGGGACTTGACTTAAATTATCAAAATTTTGTAGGGCAATATAATCTGCCTCAACAACTGCTTGGAGGATATGCAAACTTCTTAACCGGAGCAGGGCCGTTAGCTGGAGGCGTAGGATATTCTGGACCAGCATATGTTGGTCCGGGCACTGTTTACGGAAGCACAGGAGGGGAAGCCTCTGATCTCAAGTCTATTCCTCCAGAGAAAAAAGGATTACTAGCCCTTGCCAAACGAGCACCGGAAGCGGTTAGAAAGATGGGGTATCAGGCTGCTAAAAAAGGACACGGAGGAGGGCTATCCTCTGTTCGTTTTCCGATGGCAACCAGAAAACTGAGGCAATAAAAAATGGCCAATGGTAGAAACAACTATGGCTTTAATGTTGTAGGGGCACAGGGTCTCCCTTCTTTAATCTCAACTCCTCAGATACAGCCCTCTCGAGGACTGAATATTCCTGTTCCTGCTATAAGAAAAGAACGTCAGTCTGGTAGAGATACAACTCGTGCCGCTCTCCTTGGTGCTTTGGCTCCTAGTCTTGCAGGAGCGGCATTGAAAGGACTTGCTGAGATTCCAGCATTAGAAAAATTCATTTATGAAGCTAGGGAAGACAAACCAACTGCTGCAGAAGCAGACCTCTCTGGCCCAATAACTGACCCTAGATTAGCTGAATTACAACAACGTCGCGCAGAGCTAGATAAACAATATCCTTCTTTAGAATTGCCCCAAACAAAAACGAACTTTGGCAATCTTTTAGAAAATATTCTTACTTATGCTCCTGGACTAGCGTTAGGAGATGAACCGGGAACGGCTAAAGCCTTCTTAGGAACTGCACAAAGTGCAAGAAAATTATCTGATACGCTTAGAGCGACTAGAGCAGCTGCTGCTGCAGATCGTGAGAAAACGAAGTTTACAAAACTGCTAGAACTAGATGATTTTGAAAGAAAGATCACGAATAGTTCTGTTCTTATGACAGATCCTAAAACTGGAGCTGTAACTGGCTTTCAACCCTTTCAACGTGAAGTTTTAATCTCCCCAACTAAAGAAAGAGTGTATATTCAAAGCAGGGGAGATAAGAATATTGACTATGTCAATGTGGACGATAGCCCAGAAAACATTCCCGTTCCTGCAGGGCAGTACTACATTAAACCTGAATATGTTTTATCCGACGCTGATCTTAAAGATCCTGAATTTAAACCAGTAATAGAACAAAATTCGAATGATCCTAGCACGGCTAGGATTTCCACTATTATTGGTCCTGACGGTCGTAAAAGGCGGGTATTCGAAGTTATCAACGAAAAGGGGGAATGGGAGACATTAGAATATTTACAAAGAAAAGGAGAGAATTGGTTAATATCTAAATCTATAGATCAGGCAACGCCCCCTCCCGTTGGCGATAAACCAAACCAAGCAGTGCTTAAAGATTTTGAGGATCAAATAGACAGAATTAACACTAACCTTGCGTTTGCACAAACTGCACTACCCTTGTTAGAACTATTAAACGAGGCTGATAGAAAGGGTGTCACAGACTTAAAAACTGTCACTGGAGGTATCTATAAAGGTATAGATAGGTTTTACAGTGAACTTTCTACAGCTATGAGCTTCCTAGGAATCAGAAGAAACTTTGGATTTGAAACAAATACAAGTTCACGTGTTTTAGATCTTGTAACCAGACAAGCTGAACTTAATAATGATGACACCGCAACTGAAGAGCAACGAAAACGTAATGCTCGAGCGTTAGCTAGTCAAATACAAGAACTAAAAACGGAACAAGGAAGACCTATAAAAAAGCTTTTTGGCATGGATGTAGGTTCGGATGAATTTATCGACACAATTTCAGATAGAGCTTCTATAAGAGCAGGACAAATAAGACTCGCTTACGCTTATGCTGCAGCAAAAGGACAAACCGGAACTGCTCTTTCAGATAGGGACGTTACTAATGCACTAATCACTGTTGGTGAAGAAGAAACTAACCCATATTCAATCGGCCATTTGATATCAGGACTTGTGCAAGAAAGTATTGACGGTGTTGATGCTGCACCGTTTAGTACTTATAAAGGCAAAAACTCTGATGATTATGAGTTTAGATCTTATTTAACATCAGTGCTGGGTGTTTCTAAGGAAGATTTTGAAGCTCTTGAGAAGGAGGGTATTACTCCAGAGCAGAAAGAGGCGATTCTTAAAAGCATCTATGACCAAATGATGAGTGCAACCAGTGGTAGGTCAAACATTAATTTCAAAATAATTGATGACAAAATTGGTTATTTCTCTTTCGAAGATTTATTAAATCGAAGTTTCCCGGATACATCTTTCTTCGATCTTTTAGATTACTTCAAAAATGCAAGAAAGACTGATGCTCCAGACGGAGACGGTGGGGGCTTAGAGCCTGGAAGAGCGGGGCCAATACAATGACAACGTCATCGTATGCACAAAAAATGATGAACCGTCCTTACAGTTTTGAAGGTCAACAAACTACAGAAAACCTTGGAGACCTTTTTCAAAATAAACCTGCATTAAAAAACTACATAGATATTTACTATGAGTACGATCTAGCTGATGCTGAAAACAGATCGCCTAATCTCACTGAAGAACAACGCCAATTCGCTAAATCTTATGATAGATATTTAAGAACTTATCTTGCAAATCAAGAAGCGGTAGATAAAGCAAAAGCTGAAGTTTCAACAACTGAAGCCTTTGAAGCAGATTACTACTACCCGCGTCGAGAATACGAAGAAGGACCATTCAGTACTTTCAGAAAATATGTTGCTGATCCGGCAAGCGATCTATTTGAAGCAGGGAAGTACTATACAGCTAAAGCTCTTCAAGGAAGGCAACTTGAGCAGTATAACAATCTTACAATAACACAAAGAAACGAGGCTGAAGTTGATGATCTTGCTAGGCGAGGAATAAACCCAAACAAGTATTACTCATTTAGATTTTCTAATTTGCCGACAGATCAAAGACTTTCTGACTCTCTTGAGTCTTTGATAGAAGATTTGGAAGGAAAAAGACTTACAGGGTCTGATGAAGCAGAACGCCGCCAAACTCTTCAGGGTCTTCGTCTTCAACAACAGAAACTGAACCGGGAAAACTTGTTGGGGAATCTTGCTCCCGGCCCAATGGTTAGTCGTTTTTTCCAACCTATAAGTATGACCCCTAGCGAAGGAAAATTCTTTTTAAAAGACATTTCCCCTAACGCAGAAGTGCGGTACATCGACCCTAAAGATCCAACAAGAGGGTTAGCTGTTCGTGATGAAAACACTAACGGAATGTTTGAGCCATTAGATCCTCAATTTGGAACAGCTTTTCTATCAAATGAACTTATAAATCTTTTAGGACAAGAAGCCAGCACTATATTACTTGAGGTGGGTGGCCTCAAAGGATTAGACAAGGTTTTTAGGCCAGCCCTAGAGAACTCTAGTATTGTTCAAAAATTTTATAGGGGGTCAGGTAATGTGGGAGTAGCTGGTTTGTCAGCGGGGATAGGCAGGTTTGCGCAACTTACTCTCGGGAAAAAGCTTGGTTACAACAACATCACTTTTGAAAGAGCTTATGACGATGCTTTTGATTCAGCTTTATGGGCGGCGGGAGGAACGGCTGTTATAGGAAGTACCCTTTCTGTACTTAGTAGAGTTTGGAATTTAGTAGCAGGTGAAACAGTTCCTGCAAATATGCTGTTAGAAATCTCTCGTAAGATAGGAGACGCAAAAAAAGTTGGAACAGGGGAAGAGTTTTCTACAGAAGAATTGAAGAAAAGGCTTGAAGAGGTTACTGGTAATTTGTATTCCCCCTCTGCAGGAGAGCTAACTTCAGATGCAGAACTAAATGCTTTGATGATGTCTTTACTTGTTGAACTTGGTAATGACACCAAAGGTGTCCAGGCTTATAAAGCACTTTTGCAAAACGACGCTGAAATAGCCACAGATTTTTGGGACTTCCTTACTAAAAACGATGAATCGTGGGAAGGAGTTGATTTTGCAAGTTTTAGGAAGTATCTAAATATAGAACAACAGAAAAGCTTGGAAGCTGAAAAACTTCTGTTATCACAAGAAGAAGAGGCGCTTAGAAAAGGATTAGATGAAGAGTTAAGAACGCTCACTACTGTAGATGGAGATGCAAGTAAAATTGCTGAAAGAGTTTTAGAACGATCACAGCAAGGGGGATTTATTGACCCACGCAGCTCTCCTACGGTGCTCGCTGAGTATGATGAAAAATATAATTTGGCAACTGAAACAGTTAAAGAAGAACTTGAAAAATTAAGTAACGAGATCCCTGCTTATGCAGGTATGAATAAAAACCAAGCGTTTGCTAGATTCGAAGAATTTCTCTTCCCTGCCTTCCGAAAAATTTTCGGAGCCATCGACGAGGGAGAGACAGCAGAAATTATGCGCTCTCTAGGGGATGTAGAAGCCTCAAGAATTATTAAAGACATGATTCCCATGCAAGATGGGACGAGCATGATTAAACAATTAATGGGGCAAAGAGTAGATGACGAAGGCAAACTTTTAAAGTTAGGCAATTACGGTTTGGGGCAGTTAATAGGAATGCGAGAGGCTCTAAGTGAGCTGTATATAGCCAACTCTAAACCCAATGTTAGAAAAACTGTCAATGAGTTACGAAACGCGGTTAGTGATCAAATAGATGATTTAGTATTGCACGAAGCTCGATATAGGTTAGCAGACGAAGGAAATGAAAATCCTATTCCAGCTGTCTTGAGAGAGAAGGTTAATGAAATAATCAATCCTTTAAATACAGCTCAGGAAGCATTGCAAGAGGTTCGAGATGGAGTTGAAAGAAAATATATAAAAGAGCTAACTAGCAGACAACCTGAAGACATAGCTGGTTTCGTTTTAGGCTCTACCCCTCGTCAAGTACGTCAATTAGTTGACGAAATGCTTATAACTCCTGATTCTACTTCTCGTTTACAAGCTGTACAAGAACTTGTTCTTTTAACCATAAGAGAAACGATAGGAGAGGATGGATTAGAGGGACAAGCTAAAAAATTCGATAAGTTCCTAAGTGAAAACAGTAGACAATTATCAGAGTTATTTGGTGAAAAATTTGATGATTTGCGTAGTTTCAAAGAGTTGCAAGAGCAGGGGCTTGCTGAAATAGAAGGGCTTAAAAAAGCAACTCAAGAGTTCGAAGCAAGGTTCGACAAAGAACCAACTAATTTTATTAGAGACCTTTTAATGCAAGGAAGAATTAATGTTCTTGCAGGAGACAAGGCTAAAGCAGAAGATTTTCAAAAACTTATATCGGAAGAATATCCTGAACTGCGTCCTGTAGTTGTCGCACTAACAAAAGATTTTTTAAGAACCAATTTTATTGGTACGAAATATCCTTACGGTCCTGGGTTTAGAGAAGCTGGCGCGATATATGAACCGGGAGGTTTTGACCTCAACGGGTTCATTACTTTTGTGAACTCCGCTAAAGATTTAAATGCATTAAGTAATGTTTTTATTCCATTATTTGGCGAAGAAGTAGGGAAGAGATACGCTAAAGATTTGAGAATATTGTCTCAACTTATACAAAGAACTAAAAGGCCACAAATAGAAGGCGCATCGACTGATCAAGCTAAACAGACAGTAAGGGATTGGACTTCAAAAGTTCAGTTTAGTTTTAGAATGATGGTTCCTCCTCTTACCCAAACAGGTCGTCGACTTAATGCTTTAACAGATTTATGGAGAACACGAACTAAAAGACACCTTTTAGAAATCTTGGCAGACCCTACGAAACTAAACGAATTACTCAAAGATAGAAAAAGAAACATAACTTTTAAACAATATCTTAGTTTTCTTGGGGGACTAGCGACAGCTAGATACAATGTTTCGGAAGATAGGCTAGAGGAAGAAGATCTGGCTGAAATTGAGGCGGTGCTTGATGAAAATTAAACTATTCCAACCTTCCGTTATTATGAATGCGCCTCGTTTTGCTCCAGGGGGAGATACTGCCCCAGACTTAAATCTTGTCGATTATTCAGCTCAACAACTTCCTGTTATG
>CEOA01015777.1_pt1 | contig 10663 bp, 5 predicted proteins | sample 530251 | NCBI WGS metagenome assembly CEOA01 (sample SAMEA2619838, study PRJEB7988) | marine metagenome | biome: marine biome (ENVO:00000447); feature: surface water layer (ENVO:00002042); material: "saline water (ENVO:00002010), including plankton (ENVO:xxxxxxxx)" | depth 5 m
CGAACCAGATATTTGTAACGCAGAAGTCGCTATACCAGTAGCTACGTCTTGCGTACTAAATGATTCTTCTTCTGGCATCATCGGCTCTTCTTCCATGCCGCCTAATAACGCTTCAAGACGATCAGCTTCAGGTTCTTCCATAGGAGGCATGGGAGCCGTCCCGCCGGTAGGGGGAGATGCAGGGGGCGTGGAGGTTGCACTACCGGCAGGCGGCATAGGTGGTCTCCTAACAGGAGGGGGAGGGGTCATAGGAGCACCACCTACGGAGGGCATCGGGCCAGCACTAGCTCGCAACTGGTCTAAACGACTCGGTGGGTTAGTCATAGGAGTTATCATAGTTAGTTCCTTGGTACATTAGGCCGAAAAGCATTTTGGAACGGCTGTACGTTAGTATCGAAATTTGTTAAATCCATAATCCCATTAGAAACACGTCCCCCTTCCGCTGATCCTCCTGGGGGTTTATACGACATTCCACCTGTAAACGGATTGTTATACATACCGCCCATAAACGGCTGAAGTCTCTCATTATATTCTTCAGGGCTAAACGGTTCTTCGAAGGCACTATAACTCGGGGTAAATGTTTTTAAATAACTAGTGAACGCATCTTGGCCTAAACCTTCTCGTTGCCCCTCTATCAAACTAGCTATCGGGCTACCTCCTGGAAGGAACGAAGCGCCTGCGTCAAATTGTGATGTAGATCCTGTTCGCGGGCCGGTCGGTGCTGACGCTGCGAAATAATCTGATACTTCTTGTTTTGCGTCAGCGATTTGTTGATTTACTGCGTCGGCTTCATATTGTGAAGTTACGTCACTATACTGTTTTTCAAGATCTGCTATTTTCTTTTCTAACGCACTTATCGTATCGGTTTGATCTTGCGGTAAATACGCTTCTAATTGGTCAGGCGTTAAAAAATTCTGGAATAGTGATTCTAATCCTGATTGAGTTACATACTGAGACATATCAGGAGAATACTCAGCTAACCCCTGTTGAATTAATTCGTTTACTTGTTCTTCTGTTAATCCTGCTGCCGCAGCTTGCTCTACCGCCTCTTCGGCAGTTTCAGCCACTTCGTCTAATTGTCCAGCTACGAGAGCTTCGATTTGTTCTCTTGTTAATAAACCCTGATCAAACAAAATCGCTAGTTGATCTTCAGATAATTGATAATTAGCAATTAAAGTTTGAACTTGTGCCTCTGATAAAGTTCCTTCTTCTATTAATCTTTGTATTTCTGCGCCGGTTAGTTGTCCAGTTGCAAACCTTTCAGCAAAATCATCTGAATCTTGAGGACTTGGTCCAGGATCTACAGAGGTTTCTTCCTGTTGTTGCGACGCTCCAAAATTTTGAAAACTAGGCTCACTAGCTTTCCAAGCTGCGTAATCTTTATCGTATTGCTCTTTTTTTCTCTTATACAACATCGTCGGCCCGATACCGCCTGATGGTCTGCGCGGGGCTTCAGGTTCAGATTGCTGCCAAAGTGCATAAGCGTCTGCGAAACTTAGATTCGTATTTCGATTAGTGGTAGGAGCCGAAGTAGTTACGGGAGCCGAAGTAGTTACGGGAGCTGATGTAGTTACTGGGGCCGAAGTAGTTACGGGAGCTGATGTAGTCGCAGGTGTATTCGCTTCCATAATCTCAGCGAGAATAGGATTGTTACGCATGATCGCTGCTAAATCGACATCACCGCCCCTGTTCATTTGTAGGGGTTCGGTTTCTTCTGACCGCGTTTCAGGTGACTCCGATAATATTTTAGATCTATAAAAAACGGACATTAAATAACCCCGTACTCTTCAAGTAGCCTCATAATACGTTCTGGCGTTTCGGCTTGCTCAGGTGTCAAATTACCTAACTCGTCTATTAATCTATCCCTAGAAGTCTGATTTTCTTCGCTACCGACATTTATATTTCTTCCAGCAGCTATATTTGCAGTTAATTGCCACATCATCAGTGCGGGTAATTTTGCTTGTTCTGCTCTTAAATACGCTTTTAATTTTCTCGGGTCGCTTACAATGTTAGCTAAATAACGTGCTTTAGCTTCATCTAAATTTTCAGCAAATACGTCTTTTGCTACCCCGATTCGAGTAGCCGTCAAATCTAACGGCCCGAATATAAATCTTCGTGCCCTATCTATTGGGCCTCGACCGCCATCACCTCTTGCTCTTAAATCTTTTACGTTTTTTTGAGCTTGTTTGCCTGCATACAGTTCTAAAGGATTGCCTGCAAATCCTTTTTGTCTGTCTACCATTCTAGCTAATATGCGTAAATCTTTAGCATAACGAAACGCTTCGTCTTTACCGACGATAGGCTCTAAAAATCTTGCTGCTTGAGCGTCTGTGTTGAAAGGGTCTAAAATGAAAGTTTTTAAACCTTGTATGTCGAATGTTGATTCCGGCCCCGCAGCCTCTAACATTCGTGTTCCTCTCGCAGTACCTCTAAACCGTGTACCCCTAAATCGTAAAGCTACGTTTTCTGCAAAATATTTTTGCAAAGCGTCTCGGAGATCAGGATAGTCCTCTGCTGTTTTTCCTAAATCCCTAACGAAACGATCAAGCTGTGTTTCTCGAATATCTTGCGCACCCTCTACAGATAAACGGAAATAACGATCTAATACTTCACTTAAAGTTCTGTATTGTCCTGTTTCATCTGCTAATTTTTCTAATTCTCGATTGATACCTGCTATATTAGCTTTTGATTTTGTAACCGCTTCTCTCGAGTTTTTTAAGAAATCTGCATAATTAGCAAATGTAACAAAATCTTCAGGAAACAATGCACGAAGTTGTTCTTCGTTTTGTTTCATAATAGTGTTAAAACGAGAAGTTACTTCTGCTGGGCTTACATTATCAACATCGAGTTGTCGTTGGATAGATTCGATAACTGTAGATTTAACGGCTTGTAATTTTTCTAAACCGCCCTCTTGACCACTTAAAAACTCTACGAAAGACCGCACCTGACTAGGGTTAGACGTGCGAATAAATTGACCTATCTCAGATTCGTCTTGATTAGCTAAATCGACTAAAAATCTCGCTGATAAATCACGTTGTCTATCTTGGAGTTGTGCGGCTAAAATTTGATACTCGCGACCGACTTCGTCGTAAACCCGTTCCATATTTTCTGGAGCGTTTTTACCTGTTTGTACCTTGTACATTTTACGAAAATTATCGTCAATAGCGTTATCTATACCATCTAGTAAGGCTTGTCCTTTTTCCCTAATGACTTTATTTGGATGCCCTGAAATCGCTGCTGATAAATTTTCTCTAGTTAAAATAAGCTCTCGTTGAGTAAAATCTCTTTGTGGCACAAAACGACCACCTTCTCTACCCTGTCCTAGTAAGAGCTGAATACTTATTCCCTCAGTTTCTCGATTCGGTAAAATAGCTCTAATAAACTCTGCGGCTTCAGCGGCATCTTCAGAGCCGAATACAATACCCTCTTGTTTATTAGCGTTTAAAAAATCTTCTAACGGTTGTTGGATATATTTTGGTAATTTGACCGTGGCCCTAGAATCATTATATGGCTCTCGAGTCAATACCCCGTCTATTTGTCCTCGTATACCATCTAACTCATCACTACGCTGTACGATTAACCTAGATTTTTCGTCTGGGAAAGCCTTACTTTGTGCTGTATTAACACGTTCTTGTATAACTTCCGCAGCTTGTTGTCTTCCTGCCCGAGAAGTATCGAAAGTAAACAGCTTACCAAGTTGTTGGTCAGCCATGGTCTCTGCTAAGGCCGCTTCTTCCTCAGATAAATTTTTTACTAATTGATCAGCTTTTATTCCACTAAATACGTTATTTAGAGTCTCTTTGGTAATTCCTAAATTCTCTGCTTCGTCAACATTTAAACCAGATTTCCTTAATATATCTGTATAAAATTGAGACAAAGCAGCAGAGTTTTGTCTATGAAAATCCTCTAGATTTTGACCAATTGGCATTTCTAAAGCAATTTCAGACATTAACTCCTCGAAGGCTTGTATGCGCTCGTTACCAGACATCTGACCTAATGTCTGCATATTTTGTTTAATTCTATTCGCAGCAGCGGTAGATCCTTCTTGAGTAACTCGTATAATTTCTGCTGGTGTCAACTCATCGAATTCTTTTACAAACGCAGTTTTAGGGTCAGCTACTCGGATATTTTCTTCTACGACTTCCCTGATACGACGTCTCATTTGTGCAGGCATTTCCTCTGGTAATGCGTCTGCTTCCCCTTGATTAACTCTTCGTATTTTATCTCCGAGAAGTCTAGACTCGACTATCATCTCATCGATAATTTCACTACTGACGGGTCTACCTGTAAGTTTTCCCCACATAGCACCTGCAGAGCGGAGAAAAGCGTCACCGAGTGCACCGTACATCAGAGCGGCTTGTACAATGGCTTTAGAGTCGTCCATCGCTCTTTCAAACTGTAAATCAGGCTGTACATTCCCCCCGATTTCTGTCGTACCTAATGCTAGTTGACCTAAACGCACCACAGCTTCTGTGCCGGCAGCACCTAGTGCTGTAAAGCCAATTTCTTTTATCGTTTGACCTAAACTTGATTCCGGTACTTGATAAGCTCTTTCGCCCTCGTCTATATCTGTCGCTTTACGTTGAAGTCTATTTCTTATTCTATTTCTAGCAATTTTACCCGCATAGGCAACTAACCCGCCGCCGAGAGTGATGCCAGCACCTTCTTGCGCCCCAAATTTAGCTAGTTCTCTAAGTACAGGAGATACATCCCCTTCGAATATTTCTTCGACGGGTTGTACATTAGCTACGGGAAGCCATGCCCTTTCCCCTCGTTCCTCATCAAAAGGGTTAAATTTACTTTGAACAATCAACCCTGACTCTGGGTTACGAGGATCTACATATTCGACTTCTGCTTCAGGATCGAACTTTCTAATAATATTTTTATATTCATCAGGCGTAGGAAAAACAGGCGATACACCTTGACGATAAAAATAATCCTCATCGATAGGTGCTACCTCTTCATATGAGTTTTCGACGTAACGAGGACTTACACCTCGTAATACTAATGCTTCTCTTTGGTCTTCATTAGTTTCGAAAAACGCGCCTCGTAACATTTCTGCGCCTTGACTCAGGGCATACCCTGCCATTCCGCTAAGTTGTATCGGAGCAGGAATTAAAGGCTTTTCGTCTTGTTCTCGGCGTTCATATTCAAATCCTTTTAGATTGCGCCTACTATTAGACATTAAACGGTTTTGTAATTGTCTAAAAACAGGTTCTATCGCGTCGAAATCTTGTTGTAATTTATTTACATCGACCCCTAATTCGTTCTGCGCTTGTTGTAAACGCTCTGGGTCTGTTAATGTTTGTTCTAACGTAGCTGCGAATTTGTAAAATTCTGGGTTTGATAATGCTACTTTTTGTGTGCCTTGTCCTGTTTCTACTTCTTTGAGGACAGGACTACGTGGGCCTCCAGACTCTAAAATCTGTCGTCCAGTAAACGCACGAATATTTCCTTGATTATCTCGGTATTGGGTTTGAAATATATCTTCGCTATCTAATAATCCTGCGATATCAGCGTCCGTCGATATTTCGTCAAATAACTCTGACTGATAAAAAGGATCTCTAGTTAATGCAAATTGACTGGACATTATTGTGATGGTTCAGTCAGATTTTGCATAAATATACTAGCACGAGTGCCCGCTTTAGCGCCTTGCCCATCACCAACTGATGTTCTAGGTATGCCACGATCTGGAGTTACAGAGCGTTTTCCTGGCCTCGCTCCAGTTCTTAAATTATACTGAAGTAGTTTCATATATTCATTAAACTTCGCAAATATCGGATCATTACCAGATGTAATTTCCCTAGCTAAAGTCGAAGGTAAAAACATTTGTAACTGTGGGTCATAAACGATATTTTGCGTAGCTGCCCCACCAGCATTTCTTTGTATTTCTCTTCTAACTAATCTTCTCAACCTACCGATTTCTTTAGGATCAGTCGCAGTATATAACGATTCGATATTAGATCCTTCTCCAGAATCTAAATTATATTTAGCGCCGATATCGTCCCTTATATCCGCTAATGTACTTTCTCTTTCGCGAATACTCATTTGAGGAAGACGGTCTATTTTCCGTATTGTCGCGGCTCCAGCGTCTTCTCTATCAATACTATTAATTACATCAAATAAAGCGCCACCTAATTTATCTAAAACGACTGAGGGGTTTCCGTCTTCGAAGCCCATAGTTTGTAGATTTAAAGATACGTCTCTATCTGAAATCCTAGATAAAGATTCGCCTCGAGCTGTCGCCATTAAAAACGCTAAACGGATTTGAGCTGCGCCATAAAAACTAGTGTCTTGTAAATATTTAGATAAACGACCTCTGTCGTAACTCATCCAACTATTTTTATCGTATTCGTTTTTATTAACATCTTGTTTAATAGATAACAAATCATCAATTAAAAACTCTCTAGCCCTATTTATAGCGTTTTTATCATCGCTTTCTAAAGCAGCTTGGTAATTATTAAGGGCGTCAGCTAAACCTAAGATGCCACTATCTGGATCAGCATTTTGTCTAATAAATTCATCAAAAGCAGCTATTTGGTCATTAGGATTCATTCCGTATATTGTGGCCATACGACTACCGAATGCTCTAATGTTACGATCTAAAACATCTGCGATATTAGCAGCGTATTTAGGTAAATCACTTGTAACAGATTCATCTAAACCTACAATGTTCCCGTCTTCATCAAGACGAGCACCTTCCATACCTAAACGATCCATAATACTGGTAGTTAAAGCGATTAAATCTTCACCAGCATTTTTACGCATATTGAAATTATCTATTTTCTTTTGATCAGCCGTTTTTAAACGTCCAGGAACTGCTCTATCTACTTTAGTGTCTATTTCACTGACTAAATTGTGCCCCTCAGCGTTCATCTCTTGTACAGTTGAGTAAGTACCGTCGTCTCGTAATACTCGACGCTGTAATGTCGGTGCTCCAGTATTAGGATCAGGAGCATGAACTAAACTTACTTCGAAAAGTTGTCCGTCAGCTATACCGCCAGAATCTTGAAAAGTTTTAGTAGTGACTTTTTCTAAATCCCCATCTAATAAAGTCATTTGAGTATTTCTATAATACTGACCTTTAGGAACTACTTCGCTAGTGCCTTGTTGTATATCGAATAAAGGATCCCCGCGACTTTCTACCCACGTATTCCCGAGTTCATCACGTAATGCTCTCGTTTGGTATCTAACTAAAGAATCACCTATTTCTTTAGAACCGTTTACGGTCACTTGTGTAAGTTTTGGGTCAATTCGTGCGAACGCAGCTGCGCGACTTTGACTTCTATCAATAGCAGCTTTCGTTTCTGCTGCTTCTATAGCTGCATCGGCTTTTCTAGCTGCGTTAGCTGCGGTAATAAATGCAGATGCAGATCCATCGTCATCTTCACCAGCGAAAGCTAAAGCTGGCGCATATTGCAAAATTGAACTAGCTATACTACCTAAACCTGTTTTTCTTTGGGGTGTCGTTGGTAGTTGTGGAACTGCATCAGAGATCTCTGATAACCGTTGCTGTCTTACTCTTTCCCTTAGTTGGTCAGGAGTAAGACCTTGGCCTGGATCTAAAGGGGCAGGAGCTTGAAAATCACTTACTCGCGCTGCAGCTGCTGTAGGTTCGTCTTCGAAAAACTTTAACCCTGTCAGAGAGCCTATGCCCTGTAACGCTGCGTCTGCTGCAAACGGAGCAGCTGAACCAAGTAACGCACCAAGAATCTGTTTTTTAGGATCTTTTTCATCGCGTTGGATACGACGTTGTGGGGTCGGAGCAAACGACATAGAACGCACAGGCGTAACTTTAGGCGCTTGTACTAAATTAGCTAGCCCTCCACCGCCGCCAGTAACATTAAATCCGAAATTACTACGACCGTTAGCCACGTTATGCTCCCATCTTACGAGAGGTCATCGGGAAACGATTGTTTACTATCCCGCCTGCGCGTTTCTTTTGAGGTACTTGGAAGCCCATCTTTTTAACAACTTCTGGTGCTTTTCGAGCTAACGCTGCTAAACCTTTATTATCTTCAGGTATTTCTTTTCCGGCGGTAGAACCACCATCTTGCATCATCCCTGCCATACCTGGATTGAAGCCTCCGCCGTAACCGCTAAAATTACTATAAGGGTTTTGAGGAGATAAACCAGAATAACCGAAACCGCCTGCTAACGGCCCAGCCCCTGTTAAAAAGTTAGCGAACCCAGAAGCTAATTGTTGTGGCAAATTATATTGGCCGACAAAGTTTTGATAATTTAAATCCATTAACGCCTGGTTTCTAGCGCGGTTCATCGCACCGATATTCATCATCGATGAAATATCGCCTTGACGGAAACCTTGTTGAGCGCCAGCTAATCCTTGCATCGCGCCTGCAGCACCAGTTTGTGCACCAGATAATTGACCAGCTAATCCTGCTAAAGCACCAGAAGAACCAGTGCCCATACCGTATAATTGTTGACCCGCTCCAGTAAGTGCTCCAGCTGTACCCATACCAGCACCGTATCGTTGGGCACCTAAACCACTTAATAACGAAGAAAGTCCTGATTGCGCAGCACCTGCTTGTGCTCCTAAGCCAGACTGTAAACCAGACGCTGTTGCTCTAGCACCTCCTGCTTGTGCTCCTAAACCAGCAGTTAATCCTGCTGCGCTTTGTTCAGCCGCTCTAGCCCTTCCGAACTCACCCATCGCTGCGTCACGTGCACTTGTAAAACCTTGGCTACGTAAAGCACCGACACGATCCATCATTTCGCGGGTTGCGGCTCTATCTGATTCTTGTTGTGAAATACGAGATCGACTACCGCCTAACGCACCTTGCGCTACTTCCGATGCTCGTCTTGCTATATCGCTTGTAGCTTGTCCTTTTTGGATATCTCTAATTGTTTGTTGGACTACTGCATCTTCAAAAGGATCACTAAATCTACTAATACTAGCTGGATCAAATTCTGCTGTGCTTGCTCGTGTTTGACCTAACGCTTCTTGTATAAAAGGATTTTGAGCTGTAACGCTCTCTCTTGCTAATCTTTCAGCTCTATTTATAAAAGGTTGTTGCACACCTGCACTACGTTCTGCTGCGCGTTGTGCTGCGCCTAAATCACCACGTAAAGCTCTTTCAGCAGCTTGAGTCGCGCCGATACCTGTACGGGTATAATCTTCGCCTTGTTGTTGTGCTCGTAATTGAGCTGCCCGAGCTTCGGAAATACCCCCAGCTTGCGTTGCTAACGCTTCTTCAGTTAACCCTTGAGCGCGAGCTAAAAATGGAGCGTAAGCCCCTATTCCTGCATCTGCGAGTCGCATCGCATATTGTTCTCTAGGAGAAAAATCTGCAATACGATCACCGCTATAAGTAAATGGGCTACTGTCTTTTTTCCCTAAATCCTCGAACTGCTGTCGATAAAACGCTTCAACTTGTGGGAATAAACCGAACCCAGAAGCACCTGTCCCGAATAAAAGATCATAAATATTTCTATCAGGAGCTTGATAACTATACGCTGTATTTTCTTCAGACATTGCGCTTACCAAAGTTTATTTTATCAAGAGCCGCGATCCCTTTTTCAAAATCGCCGCCACCCATATTTCTTACGCCTTTTTCCGATACAACGTATTCTTTATCGCTTGCCCATATCGGAACTAAATCTTCTTTTGGCCCTCCAGGGCCATCGACTTCGCCGCCTTGTATAAATAATTTACGACCAAGTACAGAACCCTCTTCAGGTTTACCTCCTGCAGCCATACCGATACGTTGCGTCCTAACTTGTCCTGGTTGGAATCTTGGTCTCGGTGCGCGGATCGGTGCTGCGCGATCCTTATCATCTTTAACTAAAGCAGAGCCTAATAGTTTTCCAAGATCTTTCCCTGTTGCAGTAAGTTGTCGAGCAACTAAAGGATTATCTTCTAAATATTTTTGAATACGTTCTAAACGTCCTGGTTGTTCAGTGGCAAGCACTGTCTCTCCTGTGGGCGGTTCGATATTTACTGGAGAGTTTAACGCTTCTTGATTTAATGCATCTAATCCCACTTCTTTGGCAAGCATTTGATCATAAGAAGATAACTGGTCTATTTCACTAGTTACCTCTGGGGTTGCCTCTGCTACTGCCTCTGGGGCTTTAGTAAATATATCTTTGAAAAAACCTAACAACCCACCATCTTGAGCTTTTATCGACATATCTTGAAGTGGTTCGTCTACACGCTTGCGGTATTCTTCGTTTAAAGCATTTACTAATTTTTCTCCACCTAAATTACCGATACCTGTATTCGCTCCATACGTTGCGTATTTATTAAGAATATCCATCGTAACATCGCGAGGTAATCCGATATCTTCGCCCTGTTCTATAAATTTAGAAGCGTTAGATTCAGGGTTCATCATCGAAGTAATCAATGAAGAACTTTGTTCGTCATCGAAAAGTCTTGTCATGATTTCTTCTTCTTAGCTGGTTTTTTCTTAGCTTTACCGCCTTTCATAATATCTTTATCGACAGTGGCAGCTTTACCACCTGTCAATACAGAATTTACACGAGCCATAGCCCATTGGTGTTGGGAAGTTCCAGGTCGGTGCCCTGTTTTATACGCAGCAAGCCCCCGTTTATATACACGAGCGAGTTGACCAGCGGTTACTTTCTTACCTTTTTTACGGGCTGCTTCTGCTTTGTTAGATAAGGCTTTTTTAGTTTTTTCTGAAAG
>CEOA01013068.1_pt1 | contig 10626 bp, 4 predicted proteins | sample 530251 | NCBI WGS metagenome assembly CEOA01 (sample SAMEA2619838, study PRJEB7988) | marine metagenome | biome: marine biome (ENVO:00000447); feature: surface water layer (ENVO:00002042); material: "saline water (ENVO:00002010), including plankton (ENVO:xxxxxxxx)" | depth 5 m
CCAGCTGGCGAATTAATTCTGAAATCATTTTGAGCGTTTGTGTCTCTAAGCTCTAAGAAGTGCGCGTTGGTGGTGCCGACATCATGCATACCTCCGGTTAAAAGTGTAAGAGAAAATGTACCTTTTTGAATTTCGTCTTTTGACAACATCCTAGAAAAGTTCAAGAAGAAAACTTCGTTAAGCTGATCATCAGCTGCGGTTGCAAAATTACCATCCTTATCAAATAGACGAATTGTTGATTTGCCTGTAGAGTCAAAAGAATAGCCCATTAAAGTCTGTGCCATTTGATAATAGAGATTGACTTTTTTATCATTCTGGACACTGGTAGAAGAAGATAAGGAAGCCGTACTATATCCAAGTGTAATATCATATAGATGATTAGCAGAGGAACTTAAGAACGGATAATCAAAAACACTCTGGAACATACCATGAGAATAGTTTTTGATATTTGAATCAGCATAAGTGCCAGATGTCAGACCACCAGTCAGCGGTATAGCTTCGTGCAACAAGGTCTTTGAAGTGACCATATCATTGTTTAGAAAAGTTTTAAAAGTTGTAGCCATTTTTATCTTCCTTAATTATTATACGCTTTTGATGAATCTAACCGGGATATCTACTGAATATCCTGTTGTCGCACCAGTAACTTTAACAGTGCTATCGATAAACTTTACATTAGCAGTCTGTGTGCCGCCAAGATTTAGTGTTGAAGTTGTGCCACCACCTAGAGTATTGAATAGGAAATCGCTGGTGTTTAATGAAACTGATGCAGCGATTTTAAAAGTTACATATGTTCCCAATGGTCCTTCCATATTGGTGTTGGTGTAGCTATTGTTGTTAAAAACAACTGAGTTGCCAGAACTACGATTTAATCCAGCTAAATCACCAACATAGTAGACGCCTGTCGCGCCAGAATATCCCCCTTTCGATAAATAGTAAGTGGCTATGTTGTCATCATCAACATAACTAACGGGGGTTGGGCTACCGTCGCCTGTGACTAGTCGACCTAAGCGATTATCAATTTGCACTATATATTGGTTTTCTTTTAGATCAGGATCTAGTGCAAATGCTTGAGATATTTTATTTGTGTCTAATCCTTGATCTAGTTGAATAAATTTGCCTATGTCATCAGTTATGCCTGGCCTTACACCGCGAAGTACGCCTTTGCTAGTCGCGTTATCGCCATCTAACGGAGTAAGTGCATCTTCTGTTGCAACAGTTGTGCAAACAACATACATATTCGTAAAATTAGTTGCTGTGCAAAATGGTGCCATTGGAGATTGTTTAATAATAGGCATAAAGAGCAAATCAGTTCTAGGAATAGTTACAAGTTTAGAATGCATTGAAGACGCATTATTAGAAAACGCCTCCAAAACGGGTGTTTGTAAAATTTTAAGATCGTAATAGGCAGATCCGCTGGTGTGGTTTTTTTCATACAATTCATAGTTAATTTCATCATCACCGAAAGCAAATTTGGTGATTTTAAAACTACCGTTTCCTTTTGCTAAACGAAAACGACCAGTGTCTGTAAGAACTGCATCTAGAATAATATCTCCTGAATTATCTAAGAATGACATAATTTTGCTCCTTTGAAATACATTGTAATTAGAATATCAAAATAATTTTAAACATTTAATCTTGATTATGTTTGCGCAAAAAGGCCACATTGAAATCTATCTTACGCCCAGTGCTTTTAGATGTTAATCTAATTTTGAATCTTTTTGCATTATCTCGTATAGCACTAAATAGTTCATAATTATCGTTATTTATACCTAATTTAGGTATGTCTGGTAAATTCGTTTGATTTGCAGTTGTTTTATTTTTAAATTTACTTACCGACTCATAATTGAGATAATCATTATAAACAGTGTGTTCATAGTTCGGCTTGATATGCATATATCTTGTCATTTCTTTCGATGGCATTTTATATGTTTTTTGGTTCATATCATAAATTTCTACGATCGGGTATACTATATCTTTACCTGGCTCTTTAACCATTTGAACTTTGTAAACAGCTGTTGGATTAGAGAAAAAATATCCTGCGGCACCATCTCTAGCTCTAAAGGTATAGTAATAAGCAACATTTTCTTGAATTTCATCTATTGTGGTCATGGATGATCCATCAACTTCAATGGTGCTGTGAAGCTTATCAAAAAAACTGGCATAACTAACTGGAGGCTTTGTTTCCGTTTCGCCTGGTTCTGGACCTATTCTAAATATTTCATAAAAAGCTGGTAGAGTGTCTGATTTAAATTTTAGAGATGGAGGAACAAGGCCAGCACCAGTAGTATCAATTTTATTTTGTGCTTGAAGCATTAAAGCTTTAACGTCACTGTCTGATGCAAAAAGATAATTAACAATCTCGCCTGATGAATCTTTTGCTTCTGGTCGTTCGGACATAAGTTCATTAATTTTATTTGTTTCAATTTCACCAGAATTATTTTTTAGCGTTATAGAAATAATGTCTGCAGTGTTTTTAAAAGTTACTATCTCGACATCTGGTGGCACAGGTGGAAAATCACTTGAAGTCACAGTTTTTTGTGTCTCTTCATTAAAACCGAAATATGGTGTTTCAATTATCTTTAGAGTAACTTGATTTCTAACACCGATTTCATATACTATTTTGTCGGTGCTATTATTGTTGCCAAAATTCTCCACGCCGGGTGCCTGGGCGCCGCCTGGCATAGTCTGACCCTCAGTAAATGACAGACCTAAGATTCCGGTTGCCGAATCAGGGCGCTCATAAATATATCTATTGCCTATAACAAGATGATATGCATAGACTCTATATTCATATGAATGGCCATAGCTAATTTGAGTATCATAATACACATATCTGTCAACATCACCAGTGTTCCACATCCATATATCTTGCTCGGTTTCGCCATTAACATCTTGTGTGTTTTTTTTATGAATTCTATACATTATTATTTCAGAATAATTCTTTGATCCGCATTGCAAATCAGCATATGGGACAAATTTTTGCGCAGCTATCGCTTGTAATTGTTTTTCTAAAATATGAGCATAAAGACTCTTTGTAAACTTTTGATTAGACGAGCCCTTAGAAAGATCATCTGGCAACCCGGCTTGGAGGCCTGGGGTGGTTTGGCCCACATAAAGAGCCTTTTTATCAAAGTCATCAAAAGTTCCCTCTAACCAACCATCAGAGCCTACTTTAAAGCCATTTAGCAACATTGGCAACTCCCAGGACACTAAATTTTCGTTAGGAGGGCCACTTAAGCCTGTGGCCATCACAGGACCTTGAATGGTTACGTCGTCTAGCATACCTTGCGCATACCAAGGGGTGTAATCATCGTATCCTACTCCTGCAAGTTGCTCAGCTATAGGAACCTCAGTGTCTTTGTTAATAAAATAATCTGCTGACTCTCCAGGTGGGTTATACTTGGCTACATCATACTCTGCTTGGGTATTATTTTGTCCATAAAAACCTTCCATCAATTCAAAATCTTCATCAGTACCGTTTCTTATAGACTGAACACTAGCCGCTAGGCATCTCATAATATATCTGTCCGCCTTGGCGCTTCTTAAAAGCTGCGGCAAAAATGGCGTCTCCTTGGGTGAATCAAACTCTATTTGATTGTACATTGGAAAATATGATATATTATCATTATAATCTGTTAAAAAGTTTGTATTCTCAAAAGGCACCAATATTATTTTTTTTACATCGAGCGCGGGAAAGGATATTATAGCTTTTTCATTGTTATAATCAGGCCAGTTTGCAGCCCAAGCTTGCCAATAATCTATTCCTTGCACATTAAAATCTGTGTCGAGAAGAGATTTATTATTATCGTAATCCCAATGCGCGTGCCCTGGGGGCAATTGTGCAACTGCCTGGTAATCGTCATATTGCTTTCCAACAAAAAGCAATTGAGTTGGATCGATTCTGTTATTTAAGGTCAGCTGCAATGTATTAGGCATCTGAGGATCAAATTTTTTCTCTTTTGTTGCTACCATAATTGTCATAAAATTATAAAAATTAGGCATCTCTAATTCTAGAAAATTATTTGAGCTAACTATATCTAATAGCTGTGGGGGCATAAAATTAAATTCGGATGTTATATTTGCCGTAAGCATTTTTTCAACAGCAATCCCTGATGCTTCGACCATCTTCGGCGAAAAAGGAATATTTGATATAAAATCAACATGCTCATAAACTTTTCTTACATCAAAATACGCTCCCTGCGCATCTTCTAAGGCATCTATAAATTCCTCAGTTTCTACAAAATCTTTATCTTCTGAACTTAATTTAAAATAATCAGGACTATTCTTTATAATACCTTTAATATTTTGGGCAGTTTGTTCAATACCACCGACAGCGTTGCCAAATAAACAATAATTCGCATGCGAATTGTTAAAAAAGTTTCTTCTTGCCTTTTCTTCGGCGCTTGTTTTTGAATCAGGTGCAAAAAATTTAAAACCTGAAGGGAATGCTTGATTGGTATCATCAACAAGCGGAAGATAGACAGAAGGCACTTGAATTGCGCAATATATAAATTCTAATTTAGAAGGCAAATTAATTAAACTATTTGCCGGCGTAATGAAGTCTATGATTCCATCGGCGGGCCTATACTCTCCTATAAAATCAAAAGACACTCCATCAACATCACTATAATAAGAAAAGTTATATGTAAACTCGTCTATTACTGGCTGGCTTGATCCAGCTGTATTTAAATTAATCTTATTATTTGGCAGCAATACTTCAAAAGTAGAAAGTTGTTTAATATCTTTAAACGAACTGGCACCATATACAGGATCGCCGGAGAACTCTGAGTAAAACTGAGCTTTTGGTTGAGCCTCTACAAGGGCAAATTTTTTGTGCGCTCTTAAGTTATATGTTTCATAAAGCACTACTCCTCCATTTTGAATGGGGTTTCTTTTAAGAGTAATAACCGGAGGAGGATAGCCAGTTGAAGTGGTAAAACCTGCATATGAATAATTTTTTGATAAGGGATCACCAGGATAATCATTAGAAAAAAGATTTTTTCTCACGCTATCGCTTAGTCCTCCTTGAAAATTTAGATTTTGATTAGCGTTAATCCCTGTAAAGCCAGCTGCTTCATTATCTGTTATAGTCAGCAGCGCATAAGTCTTTGGTCGACCTTTCTTGGCTGAATGAGTATCTGCACCTTTATATGTTAGTTCGTTTTGGTTATTTTCTGCCATAATATTCTCTTATCATAATTATATGGTTATAAAAAAGTATTTATTCAATATTGGTAGATCTAAGTATTTTAATTCACTGTTTATTAGCTCGCTATCATCATATGGCACTAGGCGACATAAAGACTTATAGCCAGACGGTTGATTATAAAAATCAGGACTATCGTTATCAGAAGATGTTAGATTTTTCCAAATTGGATCTTTAAGGCTTATTTTGCCAGACTCTGTAATACCAAAGCCACTTAAATATTGTACCTTAACAATATTGAAAAAGTTAAAATATATCGTTGCTAAGTCTTCTTTATCATATATAAAATTAAAATTAGCTGGATTGGCTTGCATATAATTCAAAAGAATGGCTTGAAAATAAGGATTAAATAAGGTTGATGAAGCGCCACCAATAAATGAATTTGCTACTGTAAACATATACTTAATTGAATTAGGTAAGCCATGACGCAAAAATTCAGCAAAATTTACTGTTATAGTAGGAAAATATCCATAATCTTGAAGCGTTGCGTTATCATATTTTATTCTTAATTTTTCTAGTAAGTTGTCAGTAGAAGGAATACCAGAAGGTCCGTTTTGTATAAAGAAATTACTTTGATTAATATTAAACATATATTTGAATTCGTCATGCGCAATCAAATGCACTAAAAGATTAGCAGCACTGCTAATATCTTGTTGGTACTGAGTTATTTTTTGTTTTACTTCTTGAATGTTTACTATGCCAGGTAAATCTTCAGCTTCGACACTATCTAAATCGATCTGTGATGCACCATCAAAAGCTGGCAAAATAATATAAGCCGGCTCATAAGAAGGATCCTCTGGCGTAGCATAAGCAACGGCAGCAGAAGAGTAGGAAGATTTTCCCTCCACAACACAGCTTCTTGCCGACATTATTTGTGAAGCAATGTACGAATCTTCTAATTGAAAATCAGTATTATACGCTGATGTTGGATCAAGCATTTGAAAATATTCTGCTTTAGATGTCTCTGCTCTCGCTATAATATGAAGCATTGCATTTGAATAATTAATATTTGTTGTATCAAATCCTGCGAATGGTTCTGCAGAATCATTACTTGGCATAACATTTGGCCTTAAATCGTGCACCTTGTTGCCAACAAAGACTTTTGACGGTGATAGAAAATTATATTTAGCTGCATCAGGTGTACCAAATTCAAATTTTTTGCCGCTGCCAGGTGGCAAGCTTGGTATCACCTCAGCTGCATTATTTCTAAAATATTTAAAACAGTTTCTATTAATAATATTATCAAATATAGAGCTAGGGAAGTTTTTAAACTGGTTAGAGTCTTGATTGCTACTATTATCGCCTTCTAGCATAGAAACATAATCATAACCAGTTAAACCATTTGAAGGAGACCTTAAAGTTTGTGGGAAATAGTGTTCTACTTCTATTAAATTTTTCTGCGTCGCATATGTAACACCCACAGCATCAGCTCCCTCACCAGTAGTGCCAATTTGATTTTTGGATGTCTTTTGTTTTTTTAGAAGCGATCGTAAAGAACTTATTGTCTCATCGTATGATTTTTTAAATTTTAAGAAAAGTTTAGCAGATCCCAATTCCATTGGAGAAATTGCATTTAGCAAATCAAGCCTTTGCTGTTCTGTAATTTTATTGCGGAGTTTGTTTACAATTTTATAAGATTCTGAGCCTGCAATTTGAACGTGTTCTGTATCAAAACTAAACAATGCAGTTACAGCCAAATAAGTACCAACTGCATCAATTAAATCAATATTTTTTACGTTAGCTTCATACATACTTGTTCCCTGCAAGCTGCTGTATTGACTTATAAACAATCCTGTCTTAGGATCGACAATAGGAAAATTAGTATTTCCATCTCCATAATACATTACTTTTATATCATTCTCAATGGCATCAAGAAATTTTTTCTTACTAACTAAGTCAGTCAGCGCAGACGTTAAACCTGCTCTTACCCCATCTTCAACCTTAAATCTTACACCATATTGAAATCTTTTATCTGAATTAGAAGGAAATTTTTTATCTACACCTGATATAAAAAGCAGCCTGTTCCTTTGATTAGTAGGCATATGTATCGGTCCTAAAAATTTGACACCAAGCTGTTCAAACGACATACCAGCGAAACCAACTGCATCTTCAGGAGTATTAAAATCAAAATCTTTATAAGACATTTGCGAATTAGCATAATTTAGTGAAAACTCAGGCACAACTTTTGATACTACTTGATGAGTTAATTCACCTTTTCCAATAGCTTCTAGCATGACAGTAATAGGGCCACCTTCTCCCATTGGGGCGTAAATTACTTGTCTTGTGTGGCCGCTAGTGTGTGGGTCTGGATCTTGGTTTTTGAAAGGCTCAAATCTATCTTTTGATAAATCTGGATTTGAATTTAATTCTTTTACAGCTCTTCTAATTATTTGAAAATCTTTTATTAATGTTGCATTGCGAATAGAATTTATTATTTGCTGAGTTCCGCTAAATATGCCATCTGAGTACAAATTATTTATCTTGTAAAACCAACTGAATACAGATTGCTTTTCTAATAAGGTCCCAATATCAACGCCAAACATAAAATTAGAAATTAAAAATTTAGTTTGCCCTTCAAGCGCTTCCAACGACAGCCAAGCATCAGTAAACATAGCAGGATCTTCTAACACTATATTTTGATTATATGCATGCAGTTTCTCTTTTCCAACAAGATTATTTGAAAAATTTTCAAACTGAATTTGAATTTGATCAAGCTGTTTAAAAATTCTACTATCATTTATTATTGATTCTTTTTTCTTAACTAAAGTTAAAAGTTGATCGCCTTGATTGAGTCTAGCAAAGGGCGTATTATAGCTAGCACCTTGCTGGGTGCCTTGGCCGGTGCCGGCGTAGCCTCCAGCTATATATGCTGAGGGTGCATTATCGGTGTAGTAATTAAAACCCAGCAAAGTGTAATCTCCTGGATTTTCATTGTATCCGTTATCTAAGAATGGTTTTGCATTCGACGTGTTGATAACTAAATTACTAGCTGGATCAACGGCTTTTATATTGCCAAAATATTGCTGATTATTCTCTAACAAAAATACAACATCAGTTTTTTTCACAGAGCCATCTTTAATGACTTCTTTTACATTTGCTGGCGAGTGTATTAGATCATAATCTGTAACGCCGAGGCCTGCATTAAGCGCGTCTATAAATGATATAACATCTATATCTGGGAATAATGCATCGTCTCCGCTAATAGTTTCTGAGAATGATTCAAAATCAAAATAAGTAAATGCCATATATGACAGCCCTAGAGGGTCTTCTTTTTCTAAATCAAATTGAACTTGGAAAGGAATATTTATTAATTTTTCATTACTCCCTGCTAAAGATTCTATTTGCAATGGAGCAGATTCACTATAGTTTAATGTTGTATTTGCACTTAACAGAGAAGAGATAATTTTATTTTGAATATGGAAATCTGTAATTTCAGTTGGTGAGTCTGGGCTTTCTTTTAATATGTCTAAATATTTTGGAATTCCATATTCTATAACCTCTCTTAAAGAAAATTCTTGCACTATGTAATCTTCTATATTTGAATTTTGTGCTTTTAAATTATTGAAATCTCTCCAATTCTGTAAAGTTTTAGATGTTGCTGTAAATTTTTTTCTATTATAGTAAGCCAGCCATTCATAAATTTTACTTTCATAATATTTGCTAGGATGATATGCTTCGCTGTCTGCATATTCATAGTGTGCCATTTGAACAACTATTAATTTGACATGATTTAAAAAGAGATTATTAAACATCCACATTGTACTTTGTGAATCAGGATCTATTTTATCCTTCAATATAAAATTAATTGTTGTTGACATTGTATCAGCTTCGTCATTAATATCGGCAGTTGCATCCCAAGTTTTAGGATTTGGCTTATTATTAGTGGCCTCGCCAATCTGGTCAATAGCTAACTCACCCAAAAAAGCGTCTTCATCGCCATGGCTTTTGTCCATAATATGTGGGTCGTCACTTGCAATAGGATTTGTATCTCCACCAGATTCTAAAATAATTTTTTGAAAATGAACGGTTGGTAGTATCGTACCAATTAATGATTGATCATCTATAGACATCAGCAAGGCTCCTCTGGGTCAACAACATCTTTATTATAACTAATTTTAATTTGATCATCAGGACAAGTATAGTCAAGCTGATGGTCGATAAAGAAGTTTCTTTTCTTGTTTTTAAGATCAATATCACACAATATTTCTTGATCAATTTCTTTGTCTACATTTATTTCAAAGTAATATTCAACATAAGTATTATCAAGCTGAGCATATGCTTGATTAATTTCATCTTCGTTCGACGTCAAGTTAAGCCTGGCTTCGTCGAAAAAAGAAAGAGGTATGTTTGTTTCTGTGCCATCTGGATTTTCTTCTATTCTAAAAACTTCTATATCAAAGTTCTCTCTAGAAAAGTCAACATTTCTTTCTATAACATCAAGAAAAACAAATTCTTGATTTTGTGTCAGGTAAGATCCATCATCGAAGACAGCCGAAGCAAGCTTGCCAAACTTGGGATCGTAATCCAATACTCCTTCTTGGCTAATTTGATCAATAGTTCTTTCGTTTTCTTCATCGAAGGCGCTTGGTACCAGTGGAAAAGCATCAGTAAGCGCTGAATCATCTGCGCCGGCAGGAAAATCACCTGCTTCAAAAATTTCTCCTCCTTCATGAGTGAAAGTCTTAATAGTATGCTCAAGTTCTAGCTGCGGTATTTGCACAAAACTTTGTGAAGATCCTGTATAAAAAGAGGCCGCAGAGATAATTTTTGTTTTTAAAGATTGTACATCCCAAGAGGGTTTAAATCTGCCACCTATTTCAGATTTACCTAAAGGCATTGCAGAGAACATTGTTTTTTCAAAATTTGATTGCAATTTAGGAGAGAATAGATCATACAAATGTTTGTCTTCGAGAGTGTATTTTTCACCCTCATATAAGAAATCACCATAACCTAATTTTAAAGTTCCTCCGCGAATATGCTCATTTAATTCAGTTATCTCTGTTTCAACGCCACTGTAAGCAGTTTGTATTTTAATTCTTGGTGTTTCTTTAATTCTTTTTGCTATGTTATTTTGTTCTTCTAGTTCGTGTAATGATCCCGTAACTGGCGGCTGTCCACCATACTGGTTGTCATAAATCAAATCATTGTCATAAAAACAATAATATTCCGGCTTAAGCTTGCCTAAAGATAAGAGTGTACGCCCATATCTTGTAAGTTTTAAATCAATAACCTCTTCTTTCCTATTAAAAAATGTAGCCATTTATTGTCCCTCTACACATCTCTGTTCCTATCTCGCACTGTTTTAAGTACTAAACTTACACCTACAGTTGGGTCCTCTTCGTTTTTACCTTGATCGCTTTGATAGCCTCCATTTTGAGGCCCGCCTGCGAAGCCGCCAACAAACTCTCCAGATGCACCAG
>CEOA01047922.1_pt1 | contig 10626 bp, 15 predicted proteins | sample 530251 | NCBI WGS metagenome assembly CEOA01 (sample SAMEA2619838, study PRJEB7988) | marine metagenome | biome: marine biome (ENVO:00000447); feature: surface water layer (ENVO:00002042); material: "saline water (ENVO:00002010), including plankton (ENVO:xxxxxxxx)" | depth 5 m
TTACAAAACTGATATGGTCTAAGTATAATCTCACTACATGGATTACATCCAAAAGCATAATCAGAGTTGCGTCTACCATTTTCCTCTACTTTTTTCTTGGCAGACTTGCGATTAAATATACCACGTTCTCCTGATTTAGATTCATACAAAGCCAACCATTCTCTCATGAATGTTCCCATATCAGGTTTGCCTTTATATGCTACAGAGTTATTAGCTAATGCTCTATGCCCTTCATTTTCCCACCATGAACCTGATTTTGCGTGTCTCATTTGATCATCATTCAAGTTAGACAAGCTAATGAGGGCAGAACGTCTTACACCACCTACAACTACAACTTCTCCTATTTTACACATAATATCATGACACTCAATAGGATATAATCTTCTACCTGATGCTTTTTTAAATATAGCTATACAAAAATTATATAAATCAACTAAAGGTTGAGGTCCTGATGCTCTACCACCAAACGTCTTAAGTCTAGCACCTGCAGGTCTAACTTGCGATACATCTAAAGATGGTATCTGTCCCACATACAACATAGCTATTAACTCACGCAAAGCTCTTGCCCAACCAGGTCTGCTATCTGCCACAGTTATCATTGTTGTACTTTTTTCAAAATGTTCATTAACTACAGGTAATTTATCTACATTTTCTCTCTCAACAGAAAAACCAACACCTGTGCCACACATAAGAATATACATACATTCATCAAAACTTCTTGGACTATCAACAGGTATATAACTACAATTATATCCTGCAACATGACACCTGTCTAAGGCAACACCTGCAGTCATCAATGCCCTCATGCTTGGCATAGTTCCTAGTGATAATATAGAATCATTTAGTTTTGTTCTTAATGCTTTGGTTAAAGTATAACCATGCTTTTTCTTCAAGTGGTTTTCCATGTAGTCAAAGTATCTGTCTACAGTTTCACCCCAAGTTTCTCTTCTTTGCTCATCGTCTTTCCATCTTGCATACCTAGAGAGAGCAATAAAGTTTTGATAATCTGTTGGTAAATGGTTGTTCATTTTATTCTCCTAGTAATTGAAATATGCTTTATATCTACACCATCTAAATCAAAAAGGCAATCTTTAAAATGTGATTCTAATTCTTCTTCAACATTTTCATCTGAGGGCATCATGTACTCTTCTTCGTCTACTTCTATTATTATGGATACCCTAAGTTTAATTGTCATTTTACTTTTTTAATTCATCTATTAGCTCATTGAGATACCATTGTGCTTTTTCTAAATCTTCTACACCATTTTTATATCGGTATCTCCAAAGGTATTTCATAATATTACCTTGTAAATAATATTGAAACCCTTTGTCTGTCATGGCTTTTATAGCCTCTATACACTCTATTCCTGAGTTATTATAGTGAGGTGGACTATTAACCATATCTAAAGTTTGTTTATGATCTGATTGTTCTTGTGCTTGTTTTCTCACTATGTCTCCTACCTCTTTGTATCTTTTTCTGATTGACTCACTATAAATACCCATTATATTTTTTCTTTCTTTGATTGTTTAAAATCAAAATAAATAATATTGTCCTTCTTTTCCATTGTATTAGGTTCTAATTTTTTATCAATAAAATTTTGTAACCTGGCTACGATTTGTTTATCTTCTTCCATTAAACCTAATGTGGCTGCTACCATTTGTCCTAAATTTAAAAGGTCTTGTTGAGATGTTATATCTAATGGACTTTGTTTATCCATGATAAGATTAACTTCAACCTCTCCGTTCCAAACTTGTTCATCTTCAGGAAAGACTCTTGGTGTTAGCTCTATGTATAAAGCAGATGGTTTAAATTTTTTCATTTAGTTCTCCTTATAATTTTCTTTTTGTTAAATTGAATAAACTTAGGATGTTTGTTTTTGCCTTTTTCTTTGAGCCAATCCTCAGGAATAATTCTATCAAAATATCTAAACCCATGTCTAATACACCATTGAGCATATGTTGTTTTCGCTCCTTTGTAAAGTTTACTTTTACTATTCGTAAATACAAATCTAATATCTAATTTAGGATGTTGTTGTTTTATAGCTATATGTTTTCTTCTATCAGTAGCTAAAAATCTGCCTTTTGTTTCTATTATAATACCATTTTTTAAAATAAAATCAGGGGTATAGGTGCGATACGTTAAATCTTCCCACTCTATCTTTATACTTTCATAATCAAAAGTAGTTTTATATGTTAAAAGATATAGAGCAATACTATGCTCTAAACCACTCCTATACCCATTTTTTAATGCTACTCTACGAGCACTATGAGCAGTCACTAGAGTATTCTTCTCCAACCTGAAAAAGGATTAAATTCATATTCTGATCTACTATAGTCATAGCCAAGTGCTTTCATCTCTTCTCTTACTGCCTCATCTGCTAACTTCTTAGCTTCCATTGCCTCACGTAAACCTTTTGTCTTCATTTCACGTAAAGTTTTTTTAGCTTCAGATAGCTCTTTTTCCATAGTCTCAATGTCCTTTTGAAGGTCTTCTATTTTTTTATCTGACATCTTTATACTCCTCAGATATTGACACATATGAAACCATTTTAGGAAACTGTGCTTTTGACATAATAGCAGGTCTTTCTTCTAAGTTTTCCCAACAATCATGTTTAAAATCACAAAAGGAACAAGTTGTTCCTAATACTTTATTTCCTGTAGGTTTCCCTCTAAAAGTCTCATCTACTGCTTCAAAACATCTTTTAAAAACATTAGACTCGTGTACTTTTACAGTCTCTTTTAATTTAGATACTTCTTTTTTTATATCAAGACCTGATGCAGGAACATACTTAAATTTACCATTTGCTTTATTAATAACCCACCAACCACCAGGTTTTTTATTCATGGCTTTTGCGTAACCTGCAAGTTGTCCAATATAACCAAAAGAATCACCACTACTTAATGCTTCATAAGATTCAAATTTATTTCTATAAGACCAATCAGATGCAGACTTAACATCATCTACTGCATCATCTAATACCAAGTCATACGTACCACTAATGTCTGTATTACTTAATGTGAGATTTACTTTACTTGAATCCTTAAATGTTACACCTGCTTCTCGTAGTAAGCCTTTAAATATAGCCTCTACAATATCTCCTATCATCATGTTCATGATAAAGTTTGATGGTTTTGCAACAGATGTATCAGGTTTATTTTTTAAATACCATAATTGACAAGTAGGTCTGCCTAAATTAGACATCCTTAACGTAAACTTATCGTTTTTTGTTTTACTTCCAAACTGTCTATGCAAAGCCTCTTTTATGTCTTTAGTAATAGTATTTATATTATCCTCTGACATAGGTGCTTTACCATTAGAGGCATCTTGCATAAACTGATGTAGTATAAGTTCTACTCTATGTGTCATCTGTATCTACGTCTATAAACTCTTCAACAGTATTAACATCCTCTGCAGACATAGACTTGTGTCTAGCAGTAGATTTTTCATCCCATTCTTTATAGATGTAGTCATTGTAATTTTTAATCCAATCTAAGAAAGATGTAAATGTTTCATTATCTTTTGCAGTAATATCAACAGACTTAGAAAAATCAACTGTTGTTGTTGGTGTAAAAAAACTTGAGCCATTTGGCAATGGGTTTTCTACCAACTCTGAAAGAACTAAATTATGTTGTAATGGCAATCTTTCTTTTTTTGAAAATTTATCAAAAGCATCGCCTAATATTTTGTACGCAGTTTTATTATCTATCTCCCATATAAAGGGTATATTTTTTTCTACTTCAATACTTTCACCCTTATCATTTGTTGGTGATGTTAAATTTATTGTACCAAAAATAACACGAACTCTTTTTATTTGTCTTATTAAATCTTGTGTTTCTGTAGGCAAAGATTTAAAATCTTCTACGTAACCTGTAGGTTTCCCACAGTTAAACTTACCTGTGTTATCTTTAAGATCAATGGCTAGTGAATCAGACATGATTGTTCTATGAAATTCACCTTTTGCCTCTCCCTCTTTTGCATTTGGAAAAGAGACGTATCTTCTGTACATATACCTTTGCATAAAAGGTCGTATGGTAGCAGTTGATGAATACACATACTCAGATGTATCATCTTTTAGTATTTCAAGTCTATAACAACCACCTTCAACAATCTCAACATTTTTCATTTTGCCATTTACTTCTTGTTGACCCATTATTGGTGAGTGCCATATTCTAAGTCTATTTAGATTATTTGTTTTTTTAGGTTGACTACTTTGAGCAGTAGACAAACCCATAGCTTTCGCCATACTTGCATAGTTTTCTGTTTGTATTGTTACTAATTCAGTCAATTTATACTCCTTTGAAAATACTAAGTTATACCATAGGTACTACTTAGTGTCAAGCCAATTATCCCCTATCTTTGATTCTAAAAGTAAAGGAACGTTAAAATCTATATTATATTGTCTATCCACTAAATATTTTATATTCTCATTCACATTATCAAGAATAGTTTGAACTTTTTTAATTTCTTTAGGATGAACATCTATAACTATAGAATCGTGTACTGTATTTACAATGCACGAATTTAAATCTTGGAGTTGTTTATCAATCTCCATAAGAATAAGAGGAACTATATCTGCAGTAGCAAAACTTTGAACAGGATAATTTTTTATCTGTGTAAAATTAGTTACTGAACCACTAGCCTTTCGCATAACATCAGGAAAAGAAAATTCTCTGCCTGATGGTATTTTTATTTTATTATACGTTATAGCTTCTTGAGCCAATCTGGAGTGCCATAACTTGATTTCCTTGTATTTATCCGTGAAGTGTTTGTAATATGTAGCTTGAGCAGCCGACCTGCCAAATCCTGTTGCTCCGTACAAGGGTGCAAACGTGTGTGCTTTCGCTTCTTGGCGAGAAGTCTCTTCACCAGCATCACTGATAACACTAGCAGTATAACTGTGCACATCAAATCCATCTTTAATCTCCTTCATTGCAGTTTTGTCTTGTGATAAATAGGCTGCAGTTCTAAACTCTAACTGTGCGAAATCAGCCTCTAGAATCTTGCCACCTTCCCAACGTGAAACAAATACTTTCTTTACAGGAAAAGTTCCCCCTCTTGGCATATTCTGCATATTAGGGTCTGCTCCACTAAATCTTCCTGTGGCAGTTCTATGTTGTAATAATCTTACGTGTAACATACCATCTTCTTTTACATGAGTTTGTATACCCTCAACAAATGAGGATAAGTACGTATCTAATGAAGAAAGTCTCTGTATGTCATTTAAAAAGTTAAATGCTCTCATGGAGTTATTTCTTCTAGCAGTATGTTGTAATGTATCTAACATCTTTTTATTTACACTAAATCCATTAGCACTTATCCATTTTACATTAGGTGGATTGAATTTAAATCCTGCTATCTTTCCTATTGAGTCAAAGGTAAAGCCATTACCATTGCAGTTACTACACTTAGGCAATCTAGCATAAGGTGTGCCATCCTTTTTATACTTCTTAATAAGACCTGTGCCACCACATACTCTACACTTAACTGCTTTTGTTTTATACACAATGTCAGAGTTTGCATTTATATTAGCTTTCAGTTCATCTTTTGACATAAAAGGTGTAAAATTATTCTGCCAGGTAAATTTATCTTTTGGTTTTCTACTGTATATAATCCAAGATAACTGTTCAGGACTATTTAAATTTATGGGAGTATCGCCCATGAGTGTTTTTACTTGTTCTCTCAAGTCTCTTTCTATTTGAAGTTTCTCTTTTTCAAATTCTAATCTTACATCCTTGAGAACATTAACATCTACTTTAAAGCCTCTTTTGTATATCTTTGCTAGTGTTACACAAACTTTATTAGTAAATATAACTGTTTCCATCAAAGAGGCATCAGAAGAATTTAGTTTTAAATTTTGTTGATGTGCTAATTCTTGTGTTGCTTTTAAGTCTGCACTCAGATAATGAGATAGCTCTTCTCTAGGAATCTCATCAACACCTATGCCTTTAGCAAAATACTGTTTTAGTGTATCTTGTTTTTGTGTCTGTAGCATATATCTTTGTGCACAAGCCTCTAAGGATAAAGGCTCTTTTACACCTCTTTGTAAAACATACTCTGCTAACATTGTGTCATATACAGGACCTTCATACTTGAATCCTGATTCCCAAAGCCACATCAAATCGTAAGCTATGTTGTGACCAATTAGGATAGTAGCTCTATCTAAACAATCTTGTATTATATCATTCCATTTAACTATAGAACCATCCAAGTTGCATAGATATTCTTTTCCATTGTCCTCTAGCATACCTACCATTATTAATCTATTAGTAGGTTCAAATGGATCAAGATGCATCTTACCATCTCTTTTTGTTACTGTATTCTCAACGTCTAATGTTAGTTTCATCTAACCTCTCCTTATGCTTGTTTAAATAGTTAACTGCTTTTTTTAATGTTGTCAAATTATCAGAGAATCCACCAAGTCCTGTGTTACACTTATGACATATCCAACCACGAAAAGTATTAGTTTCATGGCAATGATCAAGAACCCATGTCTTTAATCTTATTTGACCATATTTACTTAGTTCTTCCAAACTTCTCTCACATATGCCACACTTATAATTTTTATCAGGATATGAATTTTCCCTTCTTAACTTTTGTATTATTTGTCTATGTCCATTTTTACATGACCTACAAGTTCTTTTTATCTCTCCTGCTTTCATTACAGAAAACTTTGATATAGGTTGCCTTATACCACACTTTATACATACCACTCCATCTTCAATAGGATTATCATCTTTAGGTAAATTTTTAAATAAAGTGTATTGGCTCATGGATCATATCTACCTATTTTATAATTTAAAGTACAATGCCTTGTGCCATGCCATCCTGTTAGCTTATTTTTAACTACGTTAAGATGTCTTTGTAAATCTTCTTTGTCAGGATCATCATCTTGTTTTGGTGGATTTTTAGCTATCAGAATCATTAAATCTGCCTCTGCTGCTTTTCCTGTTCTACTGCCTTCCATCATACTTTGATTTAATAAAACTTTACCCTCTGCCTCTGCAGAGAGTTGTGACATATAAAATATTGCACATTCATGTTCTTTAGCAATCATTCTAGCATGAATAGCATTAGCTTTAAGTGCTTCATCAGGTCTTGCAAAACCACTTGTCCTGGCAAACTTGTCTCCCATATCCAAAACAACTATATCAGGCTTGTAGGATTTGCATACACTTTCAACCCATGACATATCTCTACCTGTGGCATCTTTAATTTTAATTTTATCTTTTACAGTAGCATATAAATCACGTGCTTTTGTAGGTTCAGTTTTTATTTGTTGCATGGTCATACCTGTTGATGCAGTTAAATATCTTGCACCAACTCTGTGACTACCTTCCTCGTTGCACAATACAATACAGTTAGCACCTTGCCTTGCAAAACCATTGGGTGATGCAATAATACTTGCATGAAAACTAGTTTTACCTGTGTTTGGTCTTGCACCTACTTCAATGAGATGACCTGCATTTATACCACTAATGTGTCTCGTTAAAGATGGTATGTTAAAATGCCATCTAGCCTCTAAATCGTTTTTAGCTAATAAAGTATCTATGTCCATGTCATCCCACTCCACATTTAAATCAGGTGTAAAATCATCTTTATGTTGTTCCAATAGTAATCTTAAAGGTTCTAAACTAGTTTGTGTTCCATTTACATATTCAAATCCTAAATTTGCCACATCTTCTCCCACAACCTTTTGAAATAATTTAGACAGTACCTCTTGTGCTATGTCTTTACCTAGTGGTTGTTCTTTTTTTATCTGAGTAAAAAGAATTGAATAGGCTTGTTTCTGTGCAGTTGTTAATGTCGGATTGTTAGCCATAAATAAGGCTTCAATCTCATCAGGTGTAACAGTTCTGTTATATCTATCCATAGATAAATCTACAGACTTCTTAACTTTTACAATTTCTTTACTAAACAGTCTGTCAGGACATCTTGCACCTCTATGTTCATCATAGAACTCTTTGTCCATCAAACTGCGTATTAATGCTAGTTCCATTTTAACTTCTCCTTTGGGGTTAAATTATATAAGTTCATAATATCTTCTGTGTTAAAGTATTTTAAGTCGTCTTTTAGTTTAAGAACTTTTATGTTGTCAACATAATTTCTTAACTCTCTAGCAAATTGCATTGTCTTTGGGATAGCATCAGGGTCTAATGCAATTATTGCAGTTGAGAATTGAGATAAGTATTGTTTCTGTTCATCAGATAATGAAGTGCCCAACACAGCTACCCCTAAATACACATCACTACCAATTACGGAAGCACTTATACAATCCTCAACTACTACTGCCACTTTACCATTACCAAAGGTAAAAGGCAATCTCGTTTGTCCATATCTTTTCCATTTAGGTAAAGCATTTCCTAATGCTCTGCCTACACCATCAATAATTTTACCATTGTTTTTGATTGGAAATACAACCCTATCTTCTTTCACATCATAATGTATGTCCACTTTTTCAGGATTTATATCCCATTTAGCACACCAATTAATAACATTGGTTCTGTCTTTGTATGACACAACATACTCAGGTAATTCCGTTACCTGGTAGGTAACAGATTCTGCCTCTTTTTTATGCAGTTTATCTTGTATGTCTTGTGCAGATATTCGTGTTCTCTGTTTGCCTGATACATAACATGATGCTTTATAACAATTATATAATAAAGAACCCATATTATTTGTTACAGTAAATGTGTTAGTTCCCTTACATATAGGACAATCCATTCTAACTGTATCATCTAGACTAACATTAAGTTGTGTTATATAGGTATATATATCGTTGGGCATAGGTAATGTTTTACATAGCATAGATTTAAACATCCGTCAAATTTTTTCTCATATTTAATGCAACACTAGCACTAGCAAGGGTGTGCTTCATGTATGGTTTTACACTCTGAGGATTAGCATGACCTGTTACTGACATAATATTTGCCATTGAAACACCTGCATCTACCATCTCTGTAGTCCCTGTTCTTCTAAGATCACTCAAACGAAGTTCTTGTGGTAAACCTGCAATGTTCATTACTTTTCTAGCCAACAAAGGTAGCTTAAATAATGAGTAAGGTTGATACACACCTCTATATGGTCTAGTGCGAGGTGCTACATATTCTTGGAAACCAAAATCTTGCTTTTGTTGTAGTAACATTTTTGTTAAACCATCAGATATTGGTAAAAATACTTCTGCTCTTCTTTTAGATTGTTCTATATGCATAGTTTTAGCATCTAAGTCCAGGTTATTCCATGTTAACATTCTCATATCACCTAATCTTTGACACCATTCGTATGCCATTTGAGCTATTAGACCTACATTTCGTGTCTCAAAGTTAGAGTAAGCACACTTTAGGAATGTTTGTATATTATCCTTTGTCCAAACAACCTTTCTTTGTTTAGTTAGTTGTTTTTTAACACTTCTAAATGGGTTTACTTGAGCATACTCCATATCAATAGCATAATTTATAACTATTTTAGATACAGATAATATGTGATTTGCTAGAGATACACCTCTCTCACACCAATCTCTGTAAACTAGTTTACACATTTTAGTTGTAATATTTTGCAACTGATAATTACCCATTTTAGATGAGTCCAATTCACTATTCATCAATGCATTTAAAAAATAAACATATTGATGTTTTGTTTCTTCTTTTAAATTTTTAAATTCGTAAGAACCATAATAGTCCATTACTAAATCTTTTAGTTTCATAATTAGTCCTTTCTCATTTCAACTATAATCCATGCGATTAACATTGGAATAAATAATATAATATAAACTAGCCAAGCCAATACTGAATAGGTGTTATGTTTTTTTGAATAGTCTTCCCAAGATAATAATATTTTATCATCTTCTTTTTGTTGTTGTTTTGTTTTAGTCATATAACTATAACTCTTGTGTCCAATAATTATATAAATCATTGATTGTTTTATCGTCTGCTTTTTTAATCCACTTCCAAGAATTGTTTGCTAACTTTTCCTGCTCAACAATGAATTTAATTTTATCCTCTTTTGTTATCATAATCCTACTCCAAAATAACCAAATATAAATGCTACTGAACTAGCACCCAGTATTAACCAAATCAAATCCTCATTATTCATGTTCTCCTCCTTTATCATTGTTATCTAATTCAAACCTTTTGCCATTGTAATATATAGCACGACTACGACTAGGTGTATGATATCCTTTTTGTATAAAGAAGTTTGGCTTTCTTTTTGCAGTTTCAAATGTTGCAACTGTTATTACTACTGCTGCTAAAATAAACACATGAGCAATCGCAGTTATACCAAACATCCACATACTGCCAAAGTACATAGAGAATACTACGCACCACATCCAAGCTAACACTTGCATAATCATATGCCTAGTATTTAGGTCAGGTATATGTCGCAAGGGATTGCGTTCATAGTTCATAATGGAATCCCATGCGTTGTAAATTAATCTTCTCATTCGCTATTCTCCTCTATTTTAAGGTCTCCATATAAGCGAACACCAAAGTCATAGCCTTGCTTGTAGTAATAACTTTCTTGTTTCTCATCTCTTTCTCCATGAATCAAACCATCTGTTACACCATCTTTAAATGCTTTTAGTACACCATTTGATTCTATCTTCTTATCTAAATGATGTGCATCTATTAA
>CEOA01034739.1_pt1 | contig 10616 bp, 12 predicted proteins | sample 530251 | NCBI WGS metagenome assembly CEOA01 (sample SAMEA2619838, study PRJEB7988) | marine metagenome | biome: marine biome (ENVO:00000447); feature: surface water layer (ENVO:00002042); material: "saline water (ENVO:00002010), including plankton (ENVO:xxxxxxxx)" | depth 5 m
TATAAAGCAGGTGTCGCGGGTTCAAATCCCGCTGGGCGCACCATTTTATAAAGGAAGAAAACTATGGCATCCAATAGAGATCCCAAAAAGATTAATAAAAAGAAAACATCTATCGGAAACGGTAAATTTACAAAACACAAAAACCCTGGTGCCAACGGCGGCAATAAAGGGTACAAAAAGAAATACCGAGGACAAGGAAAAGGATAGTCTGCACCCGTAGCTCAGTTGGATAGAGCAACAGCCTTCTAAGCTGTGGGTCATAGGTTCGAGTCCTATCGGGTGTGCCATTTATTATGAAAAAAGAAATAGCAATTAAAATAATTATAATGAGTTTTAGCGTGACAGTATTAAGCATGTCAATAACTTTATTTTTATTAAGCAAGTGTGGGTAAGTGGTAAAAATTATTTTAACATTGTTGTTGGCAAATAATACTGCTTATGCTGGCATCACTGTCAAGCCACGAACTTATATGTGGCACACACATCATGAATATTGTATTCACCGCCCCCCTCCTAATCCAAATGGTGCTTGGGAATGGGTACCCGGTAATTATATATTTATACAAACCCGATTTGGTTTTGTGAGGCGTGTATGGAAAGATGGACATTGGAAACTTAATCCATTTACTTGAATAATGCCACCTTAGCTCAGTGGTAGAGCAGTTGCCTTGTAAGCATCAGGTCGTCAGTTCGAGTCTGACAGGTGGCTCCATTTTTTATGAATGATAATTTAAAAAAAGTTATAACATGGAGAGTTCTTTCATTTACTATAGGGAGTATAATTAGTTATTTATATCTTGGTGAATTTAAAAAGTCATTTGAATTAACCATTATATTAACGATAATAATGACCACAGTACATTATTTTTATGAACAAGCATGGGAAAATAACAAAGCAAGAACCTAATTATTTACACTAAGGTATCTTAATGGCAAAAAGAAAATATGTTATAGATACGAGCGTTTACTTAACAGAGCACCAATCAATTCATAAATTTGGAATTCATGATATAATTGTTCCACTAAAAGTATTAGAAGAAATTGACGCTCATAAAAAAAGACAAGATGCGGTGGGCGCTAATGCTCGCGGCATTATTCGTACATTTGATGGACTAAGGGAGAAAGGTAATTTACATAAAGGAATTCGTCTTGCGAAAGGTCGAGGAATTGTCAGTGTTAAGGGTCACGACCCGGACTATCTTCCTCCCGACTTAAATCCATCTCAGGCAGACCATATTATTATAGCGACTGCTCTGACAGAAAAAGCCAAGAATCCCAATAGAAAAGTAATTGTAGTTACTCGTGATATTAATATGAGAGTTATTTGCGATTCCTTGGGGCTTCTGTGTGAAGACTATAGTTTAACGCAACTTGTTGACAGCGCAGATAGTTTATATAGCGGATTTACAGAAATATTAGTAGATGACCATTTGGTAGAGGGGTTTTACAATAATGAACCTGTATACTTGGAAGACGAACAATATAAAAATTTATATCCAAACCAGTTTCTTATGTTGATTTCAAATGCAAATGAAAAAAAGACCGCCTTGTGTCTTTATAAAGACCAGGGTCAAAAGCTGCACCATCTTGCAGAATATAAAAAAAGGGGCGTATGGGGCGTAAAATCTCGCAACAAAGAGCAATTATTCGCCTTAAACTTGTTAATGGATCCAAATATTCCGATTGTTTCTTTAGTTGGAAAAGCTGGGAGTGGTAAGACTCTTTTAGCCACCGCAGCCGGATTACAACAAATAATGGAAAAAGATGAAAATCAAGTATATAAAAGACTAATTATATCACGACCCGTTCAGCCTTTAGGAAATGACATTGGGTTCCTACCAGGCACAATGCAAGAAAAAATGGCACCTTGGTTGATGCCTATTCAAGATAATCTTCAATTTCTTATGGGTGATGATAAAGCTACTCTTGAGATGTATGTGGAGAAAGGTGTAATAGAGGTCGAGGCATTAACATATATTAGGGGTCGTTCAATATCTAATGCTTTTATTATTATTGATGAGGCACAAAATCTCACTACACACGAAATTAAAACAATTATTACAAGAGTCGGTGAAGGAACCAAAATAGTCTTCACTGGCGACATTGATCAAATTGATAATGTTTATGTTGACGCGACCACAAACGGATTGACATATACTATTGAAAAATTTAAAAAACACGATATTTGTGGTCATGTTACTTTACAAAAAGGTGAAAGGAGTAAAGTCGCTACTCTCGGAGCAAAAATACTTTAAAAGGAAAAAATGGAAAATTTAGACACAACAGAGATACTTAAAGAAGCTGTCGATAGCAACACTGCAATGAAAACATGGCTTGTTAATTATGTGGGAGAAAAACACGATCCACAAGATGATCAAGTCACTGTTGAAATGATCGTGGAAACCATGGCAAAAGAATTCCCAGAATTTTTGATGGCTGTGGCTGAAGAAAACTGGGTGAGAGGATATCACCAAGCCTTACATGATGTTGAGGTTGGCCAAAAAGCACACGAAGAAGAATTACAAAAAAATGGTGAAAAATAATTTACTTATTTACATTCAGGAAAATTCAAAAAAAACTGGAATATATTACCTGAATAATGATATACCTGTGTGGTCTGATGATCCACTTCCTGAACATATTAATTTGTCGGCTGTTTTAGAAAAAATAGAAAAAACAATTCCATCTGCATATTTTAGATATGTCCATGCTGTAAAAATTGGAACATATCCCGAAATGATTGACCGTGAAATAAATGCCATGTATAGGGATAATGTTTTATACATATCCAACTTTCAATCTGATGAAGAGGATATGTATGATGATATTATACATGAAATAGCGCATGCTGTCGAGGCACACAATACCGAATTGATTTATGGGGATGAGAAATTGATGGTGGAGTTTCTTGGAAAAAGAAAAAGATTATTTAATATCTTGAAAAACAAGGGATATGATGTTAAACTAGAAGAGTTCTTAAAAGTGGGATACGATTACAATTTTGATATGTTTCTGTTTCAAGAAATCGGATATTCATTATTAAATAATCTAGTCATGGGACTTTTTCCTGGGGCATATTCTGTTACAACGCTAAATGAATATTTTGCCACTGGTTTTGAGAACTTTTACATGGGAGAATCTAATTACATAAAAAAGATTTGTCCTCAATTGGCACAAAAATTACTTTATTTGGATAATATAGCAAATGAATATTAATGATTATATAGAAAAGCACTCAAAATTAGAACACACAAAGGAAAAAAACGTTTTCACATTTCACATATGTGTCCCTTTAAAGAAGGAAGGAGAAAAGCATTGGGTCATTAACACCCCTCATGTGCTTGAATATTTATCCTCTGTTAAAAAGATAAAGTCTTTGTCTATTTTGCAGATTGGATCGACCATTATAAATGACCATCCAGACGGATTGGTTAGTAATTGGGTTTTTGTAGATGTCAGCAAAAAGCCAACAAAAAATAAAAAAACCAACAAAGAGGTGTGAATTGCCACACATTTCCTATTCGGAATTAAAAAATTGGTGTCATTGTCCCTATTATCATAAGTTAGTTAATATTGATAAAATAAAACATTTTGAAGGGAATGAATATACTGCTTTTGGGACCGCTTTACACTCTTTCTGTGAACATCTTTTAACAAAACAGATTAGTGTAACTGACAAGGCTTTTTTTATAAAAGAGTTTAGACAAGAATTAAAAAGTCTTGATAAAGATTTAAATAAAAAACTTGTAGTTTCTATGTTTGAACAGGGTAAGAAAATTGTGCCTGAGTTAATACCAGCCTTAAGAAAGGTGTTTGGGGATTACGATGTTTTTACAACAGAAGAGAAGCTATACGAACCTCTTGGAGAAGTTGAAAACTATTTATTTAAAGGATATGTCGATTTAGTATTAAAAACTAAAGACGGAAAGTATCACATAATTGATTGGAAAACTTGTTCATGGGGATGGGATTCTAAAAAGCGCTCGGATAAAATGATCGCCTATCAGTTGGTGCTTTATAAACATTATTTTTGTAAAAAACACAATATTGACCCAAAGAATGTGGAAACTCACTTTGCACTTTTAAAAAGAACGGCGAAAAAAGATATAGTAGAGGTGTTTAGCGTGACAAGCGGCACGAAGCGAACAGAAAATGCTCTTGAATTACTACAAAGAGCGATTGAAACGATTAAGAGTGGAGTTCACATAAAAAATAAATTATCTTGTACTTCTGGATATGGTTGTGAATTTTACAAAACACAATATTGTAAATAGGAAATTGAAATGAGTGATACCTCAAGTGAAAAAAAGAAAATATTTGTATTAGCGGACCATCCGTTTACTCCATCTGGTGTTGGAACCCAGACCAGATATGTTATAGAAGCCCTATTGAGAACAGGGAGGTATAAGTTCGTATGTTTTGGCGGGGCAGTGAAACATCACGACTATAAACCCCAGAGAACTGAAGAGTGGGGTGATGATTTAATTATACACCCTGTTGATGGGTATGGAAATCAAGATATGGTTCGTTCTGTAATTAGGCATGAAAGACCCGATCTTTTATGGTTTATGACCGATCCGCGTTTTTGGGGGTGGCTCTGGACTATAGATAATGAAGTTCGCGCCCATATGCCAATGTTATACTATCATGTATGGGATAATAAACCATATCCTTATTTTAATAAATATGCTTATTCTTCAAATGACTTTATTGCCACAATTTCAAAACTAACAGATGATATTGTTAAAACTGTTGCACCAGACGTTGAGTCGCTTTATTTACCACATGCAGTTAACGCAGAAATATTTAAAAAATTACCAGCTAACGAAGTGCAGACTTTTAGAAAAAACACTTTTCCCTCTGAAGGTGATAATAAAAAATTTATATTTTTCTGGAACAATCGTAACGCCAGACGCAAGCAGAGTGGAACTTTAATTTTCTGGTATAAAGAATTTTTAGATAAAATCGGTCATGATAAGTCCACTCTCATCATGCATACCGATCCAAAAGATCCGCATGGTCAAGAATTAAATCACATTATAGAGAGCCTGGGATTAACTGACGGTCAAGTGCTATTTTCGACTCAAAAGATGGACCCCGCAGGTCTTTGTATGATGTATAATATGGCAGACTGTACTATTAATATTTCAGATGCTGAAGGTTTTGGTCTGGCCACACTAGAATCTTTGTCATGTGGCACTCCGATTATTGTCAATATGACAGGGGGGCTACAAGAGCAAGTAACGGATGGAAAGGACTGGTTTGGTTTTGGATTAGAGCCAGCCTCCAAAGCCATTATTGGGTCTCAAGAGGTGCCGTATATTTATGAAGATAGATTAAATAAAGATCAGTTTGTAGACGCCTTGGTCAAAATGTATAATATGAGCCAAGAAGAGCGAGATGAGCTTGGTAGAAAGGGGAGAGCCCATGTGGAAAAAAACTATAATTTTGATAATTTTTGTAGCACCTGGGTTGATGTAGTTGATACAGTAATAGAAAAACACGGCTCTTGGGAAAATAGAAAAATTTATAAACCATGGACATTTAGGGAGATTAAATAATGAAAACAATATTAGTAAGAGGTCCGGCACTCTCTCGTTCTGGATATGGCGAGCAAACAAGATTTGCTTTGAGGGCACTAAGAACCCATGAAGATAGGTTTAATATTCTCGTGCAAAATATTTCATGGGGTCAAACCGGCTGGATAACAGATGACACTGAAGAACGGCGCTGGATCGATAATATAATTGGCAAAACCCACCATCACCTAAATCAGCAATTGCCTATAGATATATCATTGCAAGTTACTATTCCAAATGAGTGGGAAAAGATTGCTCCTATAAATATTGGTTATACAGCAGGAATTGAGGCATCGAAAATAGCACCTGTATGGATAGAAAAATCATTTTTAATGGATAGGATTATAACAATTTCCAACCATTCAAAAAAAGTATTTGAATCAACAGTGTACGAGGCATTAAACGAACAAACACAAGAAAAATTTCTATTTAAAACTGAAACGCCAATACATGTTGTACACTACCCAGTTAAGGATTTAACTGTTGAAAAGCTCGACATAGAACTGGATTATGATTTCAACTTTTTAACAGTGGCTCAAATGGGTCCACGAAAAAATTTAGCCAACACGATTAAGTGGTTTATAGAAGAGTTTAAAGATGAAGAAGTGGGACTTGTGGTTAAAACAAATATTGCCAATTGTAGTACTTTTGATCAACATAGAACTGCTAATGACATTAGCCGACTAATAAATCAGGTTCCCGAACGTAAGTGCAAAGTATATTTGTTACATGGAGATCTAACATTACAACAAATGAATTCTTTATACACAAATCCAAAAATTAAATGTTATGTAACACACACACATGGAGAAGGATTTGGAATTCCTATATTTGAAGCAGCTTATTTTGGAGTCCCTGTGATAGCCCCTCAGTGGAGTGGGCAAAATGATTTCTTACATGCTCCAATTAAAGTAGGAAAGCAAAAGAAGGCAAAACTGCGACCATTGTTCTGTAGAACAGAATACACAATATCACAAATTCCACAAGAGGCTGTTTGGGATGGTGTTTTACAGGCAGATGCAATGTGGTGCATTCCGTCTGAAAAGGGAGCAAAAAACTCTTATAGAGAAATGTATAAAAATTATAAAAAATATGCTGCCATGGCTAAAAAACTAAAAAAATATATATTGCAAAACTTTACTGAACAAGAACAGCATGAAGAGTTTGTCAACTTTGTTCTGGGGGAAGAAGAACTAGAGTTAGAAAACTGGCTTTCTGAATTTTCAGAAGAATTGCAAGTTCATGAGTAAAATAATAATTATAGCTGATTTTTTTGTTAACGAAATCATGGGCGGTGGCGAAATAAACAATGATGAATTAATAAAAATATTGAGAAAGAAAAAATACGAGGTTGATGAAATTAAAAGCATCAACGTAACACCGAGGTATTTAAAAGAATTGCCTCTTGATACCAAGATTATCGTTTCTAATTTTATTCAACTATCGAAAGAAAGTAAACAAATAATACAAAATGAAAAATCATATTTAATTTATGAACACGACCACAAATATGTCAAAACAAGAAATCCGGCAGATTATAAAAACTTCCTCGCACCCAAAGAGCATATAATAAACTACAATTTTTATAAAAATGCAAAATCTGTATTATGCCAAAGCACTTTTCACTCAGATATTGTTAAATCAAATTTACATTTTGATAATATTCTAAGCTTAAGTGGGAATCTTTGGTCGCCATCTTCTTTAGAGTTGATGGAAAAAATTTGTAAGATAGATAAAGGGCAAAAATATTCAATTATTAATTCTAATACATGGCACAAAAATACAAAAGGAACAGTGTATTTGTGCGAAACAAAAAAATGGGAGTATGATTTGATAAATCCTGGTTCATATAGCAAGTTTCTGTCCGATTTAGGAAAAAATGATAAGTTTATATTTTTACCAAAAACTCCCGAAACTTTGTCACGAATTGTTGTAGAAGCTAGAATGATGGGTATGTCTGTGATCACCAATAATTTAGTTGGCGCAACAAAAGAAGCTTGGTTTTCTCAAAAAGGGCCAGAACTAATTGAAACTGTTCTCAAGATGAGAAAATCCATACCAGAAAAAGTATTACAATCTTTTTAAAGTATTATGAAAATTACAATTATCATCCCTTGCTATAATGCAGAAGCCTGGATAGCCGAAAGCATTAAGTCTGCTCTCTTACAAACATATGAAAATACTGAAGTGATTTTTGTTGATAATGAAAGTACAGATAATAGTCACGCAATTGCTTTAGAAATTCAAAAATTAAATCCAAAACTAAAAGTTTTTACAGCACCAAATTTATATAAATATTCTTGGGAAGAGCCTGTGGATAAAGCCCTGTCCGAAGCTACTGGTGAATATTTTACTATTTTGGGAGCAGACGATTATATTGACAAAGATTATATCAAGAACATAGTAAATGTAATTTCTGTCGCTCCAAACAAAATACAAATTATACAAACACCAATAAGGGGCGTTTTAAAAAATAAAGAAAAATACTTAGAAGAGATTAAGCACACTTATAAAAGTTTAGAGGAATTTAAAACACTTTTGTTTAAAAGGTGCCCCGTTAATACACCAACTGTAGTATATAAAAAACAACTATATGATTCGGGTATAATTCGTTGGAATTCCAAAAAATATCTTGGTGCGGCAGACTATGATTTATATTTTAACATAGCCCATCATGACATTTTTATATATCCATATCCAAAATGGTTAGGATATTTCTACAGATGGCATGACAAACAGGCTACTTGGGGAATGCACCAAGAAAATACTAACTATGATTCAATTATCCAAGCACACTGGAATGCTGTCTGGGACTGGGAATAAAAGAGGTTAATATGGGTACTATTAGAGTAGCAGATTATATTTTTGATAGAATATCTGAGCTTGGTGCTAAACACATCTTTATGTTGACAGGCGGCGGTGCAATGTTTTTAAACGATGCTGTCGCAAAGAATAAAAATTTATCTGCCATATGTGTTCATCACGAACAGGCCGCAGCCATGGGTGCTGTAGGTTACTCAAAATATGAAAACGATTATGGCGTAGTTTGTACGACTACTGGGTGTGGCTCTACAAACACAATAACCGGCTTATTGGAGGCGTGGCAGGATAATGTAAAGTGCATATTTATTTCGGGACAAGTAAACAAAGATCAGACTTCATATATGTCTGAAACACCCCTGCGTCAATTTGGTGTACAAGAAGCGGATATTGTAGAAATTGTAAAATCAATAACAAAATATGCAGTAATGATTACTGATCCTGAAATGGTTGCATATCATCTTGATAAAGCATTTCACCTATGTTCTACTGGGCGTCCTGGTCCGGTTTGGATTGATGTGCCGTTGGACGTACAAGGTGCTTATGTTGATCCTCAAAAGCTCAAAAGATACATGCCTGCTGTAGAAAATAGCAAAGTTGATCTAAAAGATTTTTATACCTTGCTGGAAAATTCTAAAAGACCGATATTATTAGCTGGAAATGGTATAAAACTATCAGGCGCTACCAGTGAATTTTTACAATTTGTTAAAAAACACAACATACCTGTTGTTTCAACCTATCTTGGAATAGATCTTTTATCACATCAAGACCCATTGATGATTGGGTGTGTGGGGGTAAAAGGAACAAGAGCGGGAAATTTTGCATTACAAAACTCCGATTTAGTAATAGCGATTGGTACCAGACTAAGTGTGCCAGTAATTGGATATAAATATCATTTTTTTGCAAGAGAGGCTAAAATTGTAGTTGTAGATATTGATCCTGCCGAACATCAAAAAAAGACAATTAATATTAATACATTTATACACGCTGATGCTAAAGACTTTTTTAATGCCTGTACGTTGGAAAATATAACAAAGCCTGTGCAGTCGCAAAAATGGGCTGATACTTGCTATAGTTGGAAAAACAATTGGACAGTGTATCAAAAAGAGTATGAAAAAGACGACACAGGAATTAACCTATATTACTTTATTGAAAAACTGTCAGATTGTATGCATAGTGATTCCGTTGTAGTCTCTGATGCGGGATCAGCATATTACGTGACATCGCAAGGATTAAAAATAAAAGACAAACAAAAATATGTGACCTCTGGAGCCCAAGCCGACATGGGATTCACCATTCCAGCATCCGTGGGCGTTAGTTTTGCCAATAATAAAAAAGATGTTATTGGTATTACTGGAGACGGATCATTTCAGACTAACATACAAGAATTGCAGACTATAGTGCATTATAATTTACCAATTAAATTATTTATATGGAACAATGATGGATATCTTTCAATTCAAAATACACAAAATAAATTTTTTGATGGAAGGCTTATAGGAGTCGATAAAGACTCGGGTGTATCGTTTCCCAAAATTGAAAAAATTGCAAAAGCCTATGGTATAAAATATTTTAAAGTAGAAAAAGCAAAAAATATTTCAAAAACAATATCAGAAGTGTTACAATGTACAGAACCAGTGATATGCGAAGTAATGTGTCAAAAACAACAACAAATACTTCCTACATTGGCAAGCATGAAAACTGACGATGGTAAAATAATTTCTAAGCCTTTGGAAGACATGTATCCGTACATGGATAGAGAAGAGTTTTATGATAATATGATTGTTAGTCCATTAGAAGAAAAATAAGGAGCTTACAATGGCCGCAGATGACAGAAACAAAGTAACAATACTTAAACTACGAAGACAAAAAAAATTAGGAAACAAGACAGTGCTTGTTACTGCTTATGATTATCCACAAGCAAGAATTGCTGATGGTGCAGACGTAGATTGCATTTTGGTTGGAGATTCATTGGGAATGACAACCTTGGGATATAAAACAACTATTCCAGTAACCATGGATGATATGATAAGACACTCAGAAGCTGTTGCAAGAGGGGCAAAAAAGGCGTTTCTTATAGGAGACATGCCATATATGTCTTATCAGGTATCGAACGAAGAGGCAGTGCATAATGCCGGTAGATTTGTTCGGGCGGGCATGGACTGCGTTAAAGTTGAGGGCGCAATGACAGAGAGAATTAGAGCAATTGCTGACTCT
>CEOA01043783.1_pt1 | contig 10589 bp, 18 predicted proteins | sample 530251 | NCBI WGS metagenome assembly CEOA01 (sample SAMEA2619838, study PRJEB7988) | marine metagenome | biome: marine biome (ENVO:00000447); feature: surface water layer (ENVO:00002042); material: "saline water (ENVO:00002010), including plankton (ENVO:xxxxxxxx)" | depth 5 m
GATAAGTTTACTAATGTAATTAGATTTGAAAAGCATAAAAACTTTAGTAGGATGGTAGCATAATGGTAGCAGCAAAAGATCCAGGTAAGGCTCACTTTTACATCAGTTTGGTTAAGAGTGTAATGAGAATGATAGGTGCAGGTTTCCTAATGTTAGGATGGTTAGGAATAGGAGGAGGAATGTTTTTGATAGCTGAGTTATTAGGTATTGCAGAGGAAATAGTATGAAGGTAGGCTTTACAGCATCATCATTTGATTTGTTGCATGCTGGCCATATCTTAATGCTTAGAGAAGCAAAAACTCAATGTGATCATTTGATATGTGCTTTACAAATAGATCCAACAAAAGATAGACCAAACTATAAGAACAAACCTATACAATCATATATGGAAAGATATATTCAACTCAGTGCTGTTAAGTACGTTGATGAAATTATTCCATATGAGACAGAAGAAGAGCTTGTAGTATTATTAGAACACTTGCCAATAGATGTTCGTATCATTGGTGAAGATTACGATGAAAAAGATTATACAGGTAAAGGTATAAGAGAAGCATACTATAACAAACGTAGACATAACTTTAGTACTACTAGCCTGAGAGATAGAATAAAAGATGTGAAAGAAACATTTAGTCAGGAGTATAGATTCTGATGGCAGAGACATTAAGTTTTGATACACAAAAACGTGAAGAAGCAGTTCCATTTTGGTATGCTTACAAGCCATGGATCAATGAAGATGATGGAACTATGGAACTTGAGATCAAACATGAGTTTCTACATAGTACAGAACTAGAAAAATTTGACTTCAATAATCCTCAGATAGATGCACCAAACTTATCTGCATCTATGGTCAAATTGATGAGAAAACTTGGTGGTTATGGTTTATCAGCAAATCAAGTTGGTTTACCTTTACAAATGTTTGTGATAGAAGGAGAGCCTGCATATGCAGTATTCAATCCAAGGATAACATATTTTGGTGAAGAACAAATTCTATTGGAAGAAGGATGTCTTTCTTATCCTGGTATGAGTTTGAAGATAACTAGACCAAGATTTATGAGAGCAAGATTTCAAGATCCATACGGAGACTATGTTACAAGACAGTTTGATGGAATAACATCAAGAGTATTTCAACATGAGTTTGATCACTTACAAGGTGTTGACTTTACCATGAAAGTGAGTAAGATGAAAAAGCAAATGGCACTGAAGAAATGGAAAAAGAAATATGGCAGAACGAAGCTCAGTCTACCACTACAGTGAGATCTTTCATTCTATACAAGGTGAAGGAAAGTATACTGGAGTACCGACAGCATGGTTAAGGTTCTTTCTATGTAACTTGCAGTGTGATGGTTTTATGCAGAAGGATCCAACTGATCCATCTACATATGAGTTACCATACAAAGACATTGATCCTAATAACTTTGAGTCACTAGAAGATCTTCCAGTGTTCCATAAAGGATGTGATAGTTCATACTCTTGGAGTAAGAAGTATAAACATCTACAACGAAAAGGTACACCAGAAGAGATTGTTGATCGTATCATAGATATGATGAAGAATGAAAGCAATCCAGAAGGATTGTTTAAACATCCTAATGGTGTATGGCAGCATATGTGTTTCACTGGAGGTGAGCCTCTTATGAAGCATGCGCAGAAAGCTGTACCAGAAATACTGAGAGAATTCAAGGCAAGAAACTACAACATGCCTGCTAGTGTAACATTTGAAACTAATGGGACACAACCACTAACATCAGCATTTATTGAATTCTTTCAGAACAAAGGATTGTATGATGAAGAGTTGTTCTTCTCTATCAGTCCTAAACTAGAGACTGTGTCTGGAGAGAAACCAGACAAGGCTATAAAGCCTGATGTGTTGAAATCCTATAGAATGTTAACTAAGCATGGGCAACTAAAGTTTGTCCTCGGTCCTAATGAACGACAATGGGAGGAGATGGAAGATGTTCTATCTGATTTTCGGCGCAATGGTATTGATTATCCTGTCTGGATTATGCCAGTGGGGGCTCTGGCTGAGCAACAAGAGGCTGGCGCTGGAGAAATTGCGGAAAAAGCATTCAAAAGAGGATACAACGTAAGTGCAAGAGTGCACTGTTATTTGTGGGGGAACTTAATAGGTGTTTGAGACAGTATCATGTACTAAAGTTTTACATACAGAGATTGGTAAGGATCTTGACAACAGAAAGATTAGTGAGCTATGCATGTCATGGGCGCACAGAAAGATTGATGAGAGTCCAAATGCAACTGGGTATGAGGACTCAAGGATTCCTGATGATCCTGAAATAACAAAACTAACAGATAAGGTGATGACTGTTGTGCATTCTAATATTGATGATAGATACTATCTATCTGAGATCTGGGCACACATTCTTGTAGAGAATCAATCTACAATGATACACAGTCATCGTAATGAAAGAGATCACAAGAACTTATTTTTATCTTGGGTATACTATCCTTTACTACCTGATGAGAAGTATGGAGGTAGACTAAGATTCCAAATGGTAAGTCATATGCAGATGAACAACCATGAGATCACTCCAAGAGTTGGTCGATTGGTTATCTTTCCATCTTGGCTTAACCATTATACGACACCAAACACGTCTGCAGATGTTCGTATTTCAATAAGTGGTAATTGTAAGATCCAAGATGAAGACTACCAGAAAGTTTGGCGTGACAGAACTTCTGGCATTCATGACTTTTATAGGTAGGAGATAACATGGCAAAATATATTAGTACTAAAACATACACACATCTAGGTCCTGTGGCATATAGACAATGGAGAGCTGACTCTCATTGTAATCTGATACATGGATATGCTTTATCGTTTCACTTTGAGTTTGAGACTAATGACCTTGATGCTCGTAACTGGGTTGTGGACTTTGGTGGACTAAAACCTCTAAAAGGTAATCTTGAAGATTGGTTTGACCATACACTACTTGTTGCACAAGATGATCCTGACAGAGAACATTTACTTAAACTTGGAGAGCTTGGTCTTGCAAAGATTACAGAAGTTGAAAAAACTGGTTGTGAAGGTATTGCAGACTTCTTGTATGAATATATAAATACAATATTCCTACCTAACTGGGAACCAGGTACAAGAGTATGGTGCTGTAAGGTAGAAGTCCGTGAAACAGTAAGTAACATGGCTATGCGTGTTGGTCACAGAGAAGACGGAGAGTTCGATGATTAAGGCATCACTAGATGAAAGTATATCTCATGCTTTGAAACTCAAGTATGAGGCACAAGCAGCAGAAGCTAGAACTAATATTGATATCTATATGGAAAATCCTGCTGGTATAGGAGAACATTCTGATATAGTTGCAGCAGTTGATGAGCAGTTAGCTAAACTTGCTGAAGCTCTTGATAAACTAGAGGCACTTGACAATTATTTACAATGATATACTACAAGCACAGAGACTTCGAGAAGGACATAAGCCAAGTTGTTGAGTGGGTCCAAGCTCGATCTGAGGCTACATCACCAGGAGTTAAATGGACTCCTAATACTGTAATCTCAATAGCTAGAGGTGGCTTGGTTCCAGGAGTGTATCTTTCTCATGCATTAGGAATTGAAAACATTCCTATAAGATGGCAAAACAGAGATGGTGCTCAAAAAGATCCATTGCCAGAAAGAGTTCTTGAAAAAGGCCATCAAATACTTATTGTAGATGATATCAATGACTCTGGTAAAACATTTAACCAGATTCACAAGTGGATTAGAAGACATTGGACTCAAAGTTATGAAAGTATGAAAGTAAATGTAAAAACTGTTTCAATGTGGAGTAGATATAACTCAACCTTCAATGTTGACTTTAGTCCTCGAAAAGTAGATAATGATGAATGGATTGTATTCCCGTGGGAGAAAAGTAATGAGTCATCCTGACTATAAGTCTGACCCTGTGTTGGGTCAGAAAGTACGAGAGCATCTTCGACAGATTGGTCTCGAAACACCTATGACTGATCTAGTAGGTGTAGACGAAAAAGATAAGATTGAATCTATAAGAACATTCATAGCTGGTGCATTAGCAACACTTGGCTTGGATCTTACTGATGACTCACTGATGGACACACCTAACCGTGTAGCTAAGATGTGGGTCAAAGAAATATTCTGGGGATTGGATTATGACCAGTTTCCTAAATGTACTACAATTGAGAATAAGATGGCAAAGAGTAAAAGAAACTCTCCTAATTCTTTTGTAGTAGAACGAAATGTAAACGTACAGTCTAACTGTGAGCATCACTTAGTTGTGATAGATGGTAAGGCTTGTGTTGCATATATTCCAAGAGATAAGGTTCTTGGATTATCTAAACTAAATCGTATTGTAGAGTTCTTCTCTAAGAGGCCTCAAGTACAAGAACGATTGACTGAACAGATTGCAGCTACTATATCTTTTGTAACTGGTACACCAGATGTTGCTGTATATCTTGAAGCAGTTCATTACTGTGTAAAGAGTAGAGGTATTCAAGATACTGGATCTAGTACTTGTACCTTAGCTGTCAACGGTGCCTTTGAAGAAACTAATTCTGAGGTCCGTCGTGAGTTTCTTAACATTGCGAGAGGACTGTCTATACTTAACTAACTCAAAGGGAGTTGTATATGAATGTGTATTTGACGAAGTGGAAATGTAACGGTGCTGAAGCATATAAGATTGGTATCTCTAAGTGGGGTAAAGAAAGACTTCTTGAAGAAAGATTTGGTGACAGGTATGGTACGAAAGAACAGTACGATATCTTCGAAAAAGAAATACTGGCTTGTATCGAATTTTCTTCTGAAACCTACAGTCTTGCAAGAGCTGCGGCAGTTGGGATGGAACATACCTTCCACGCATTATGTCCCAAGGACTTCAGATTAGAAGAACATTTTGACTTACAAGATGGCTCACTAGATGGCATGGGTGGTATCAGTGAGTTCTTTCTAATGCCTGAAGATATCTCAGAAGATATTCTGATTCGTACTTTCAAAAGTGCTCAAGATAACAAATGGAAGATGGAAAACAAGTTGAAGTCTTATAGAGGCACTGCATCAACGGAGATGAATTTATGAGCCATACAGCACTTATAAACAAAGGTTGGCCAGGCTTGCTTAGACAAGAACTGGTTACCTATGAGATGTATTCTGGTACTGTATCTAAGAAGACTGTTACCAGAGTATTTGATAAAGATGGTAGATACTATGACAGTAATAATGAGTTTGCTTTTCATCAAGAAGGTACTACATGGGCTAGTTCATTACAGAACACTATGTTACTTGATAAGAGTCATCTAGTAGACTCAGACTTTACTGGAGCAGTAATCGAAGAAATGACATTAGATGGTGATGGAAAAAGTGGTGATGAATACAATGACGAACAATGAAATATTTACAGTAGCAAGCCATAGTGCAGATTATGACATAGTAACAGTACCAGAAGGAGTTAGTTTACCAGCCAACAATACCTTCACTGTTACAACTACAAGTACAACTAAGTTCAGAAAGTATCCAAGCAAATGGATATATGTTACCTTTCAGAAAGAAGGTATACATTGTTGGCCAGATGCAAAAGATATGCCTGGTGTTGAGTTCTTAGCTAATCCTCATAGACATATGTTTAAGTTCAGAGTTGAGATTCAGGTCTTTCACGATGATCGTGAGATAGAATTTATCCTGTTCAAAAGAGAGCTTGAAAAACGTTATGATGAAGGTACTCTACAACTAGACTATAAAAGTTGTGAGATGATTGCTGATGACTTAGCTAAATACATAGGTGATCACTATCCTGGTAGATATATGAGGATTGAAGTATCTGAGGATGGTGAAAACGGTGCAATTGGTTATTATGAAGGAAAAATAAAAGTTGATTGATTTTTGTCATATTAGTCCTACAGAGTACTTACAGGAATTGTTTCCTGTAGAAGAACCTCGTACTCATCTAGTCCTTGCACATCTAGTCGAAGAAGATCCAGGTTATGCAGACTTCTATAGTAATCTGCATGATAATGGACACACTATCATTATGGACAATAGTGCCTTTGAGATGTATAAGCAAGGCAATCCAATGTATCCAACAGAAAAGCTGATTGAGATGGCATGGCAGTGTAATGCTGACTATGTTGTTATGTCAGACTATCCTGGAGAACCATTTACTAAAACTATTGATGCAGCTGAAAAGATGATTCCTCAGTTGAAGAAAGAGGATCTCAAAACATTCTTCTGTCCCCAGTCAGAACCTGGAGATGTAGATGGTTTGTTATTTGGTTATAAGTGGGCTCTAGCTAACAACGATGTTGATTACATTGCATTCTCAATACTCAATATTCCTCTTGCGTATGAATGTGAGAAACATAACAAACTACAAAAATATCTTTCAAGATATCATTTTATGAGGTTGATTGAAGAGAAAGGTTTGTTACCAAACTTGTTGAGTAAAAAAGTACACTTTCTTGGAATGACAGAAGGTCCAAATGAGATTGCACTCATGGGTCCTTATGCTGACTTTATTGATACATGGGATAGTTCTGCAGCTGTATGGGCAGGTCTCAATGGTATACAGTTTGATAATAGTCCAACAGGATTAGTCAATGGAAAGTTTGAAGTAGAAGTTGACTTTTATCATAATAGCTCGTATAATCTAGATATAGCAAAAAAGAATATAGATTACATCGAGGAGTTATGTCGTGGTGCAAGGTGAGCTCTGGGAAAAGATAGAGAAAGATCTTATGGATAATGAAACATTTAGATATGGAGAAGGTGACTTTCTCGAACAAGTAAAAGACTATATTGCTTCAACGTATAAAGGTCATTATGTTGGAGATGGTGAGATACAGACTACTGATGTGTGGAATACACTTGGTAGTGCTGCCACTACTACTCGTGATACTGCTATCAAGTATTTGATGAGGTATGGCAAGAAAGGTGGTCATAACAAGAAAGATCTTATGAAAGCTATACATTATATAACATTATTACAACATTTTACAGAGGACAAACAGAATGCTCCACATATGTAGTATAAAGTCTGAGTCTAGCCTTAGTCCGTATACTCCAGATCAAGTACAGCCTAATGCTATTGATCTGAGGATTGATAAAGTATTTGAAATGAATTCAAGAGAGTTCATGATAAGTGAAGAGGGTAAATCACATAGAGGAAGTTCACAGATTACTCCTGATAATGACGGTTGGTTCAATCTCAAGCCTGGTACATATGAGATTATAATGGAAGGAGAGATTACTATTGGACCAAATGAAGCAGGATTTGTTATCACAAGGTCTACACTCAATAGGAATGGTATCTTTATTACCAGTGGTTTATATGATTCTGGCTACAGCGGTGTGATGGCTGGTGCTTTGCATGTTAATGTTGGTAATGCTGCAATCAAACAAGGTACTCGCGTTGGACAGTTCTTGTTATTTGAAGCTGAGTCATTGAATCAATACGCTGGTAGTTATGGTAGTGGATCTGCTCATGATGCTAAGTATGCTGGAAGTACACATTAATGGAAATAAAAATTGAAATAGAAGATTTGCGCAAACGAAAGCTCTTTGTAGCAACTCCTATGTATGGTGGACAATGTGCTGGTATGTTCTGTAAGTCTACTAATGACTTATCAGCACTTTGTATGCATTATGGCATAGAACTCAAGTATTACTATTTGTTTAACGAATCGTTGATAACTAGAGCAAGGAACTACTGTTGTGATGAATTTATGCGAAGTGATTGTACCCATATGCTTTTTATTGATGCTGATATTGGTTTTGAAGCTAATGATGTCATATCGATGATGGCACTTCAGGATCATGCTGAAGACGGAGAAGATGATTACGATATACTATGTTCACCATATCCTAAAAAATGTATTGCTTGGGAGAAGATCAAGGCTGCTGTGGATCAAGGACAAGCTGATGAAGATCCTAATATCTTAGATAACTTTGTTGGTGATTATGTATTCAATCCTGTGCCAGGTACAAAAGAGATTAGTTTAGATGTACCAGCTCCTGTGTTAGAAGGTGGTACTGGATTTATGATGTTTACTAAAAAGACTCTACAAAAGTTCAGAGATGCATATTGGGATGATTCTGAGTTGTCTCCTGGTGGATTCAAGTATAGACCTGACCATGTAAGAACTGAACACTTTGATGGTTCAAGAGAAATCATGATGTACTTTCAAGCTCTGATTGATCCAGAGTCAAGGAGATATCTATCTGAAGACTATATGTTCTGTCAATGGGCTATCAAAGCTGGTTTGAAAATTTGGTTGTGTCCATGGGTTAAACTTGCTCATGTTGGTAGCTTTGTGTATGGAGGTAGTTTACATGCTCTTGCATCTATTGGTGCCTCTGCAACTGCAGATAAGAGTTTGATTGGACATAAGAAAGGCTCACCTATATCTGAGTTAGAAAAGAAACAACAAAAGGCAGAGGAGGCTAACAAACGAGTAAACAATGCTTAACTGGAAAAAAGGAAGAGAGCCAGATAGGTACAATAATGATGTTGATTGGGATGTAATCAAAGCACTCAAAGCGCTTGGAATGAGACTTATCAAGGATAATAGTATTGAGAGAGGTCCTCTGAAGACTATATCTAACAAAAGAATATATGCAGATAATATGTTTGCATTCAATCAAACTACATCACATCAAAAGAATATGAAGGCAGCTCTTGGTAGATTCTTACCAACATCTGCAATAGAGTATCCTACTGACACTCTAGGACATATAGAAAAACATATGTCAGATCCTCATACAAAAGGACTGATGAGAGATAATGGTTGGTTAGATGCTCAAGATGAACCAATAGAAATTGAGTATCTTATCAATATACAAGGATTCAGACATGATGGTTCATCAGTTGACTATCTCTCTGAAACTGGAGGTGCAATCTATATTGGTGATAGTCATACAATGGCAGTAGGCTTACCACTAAAAGAATCTTGGACATACAAAGCTCATTACAATTGTGAGTTGACTAAAGACCTAAGATATATTAATATGGGAATGCCAGGCTATGGTGTGGATTCATACTATAGAATACTTAAACGATACATTTATGAAATCAAACCCAATCTTGTTGTTATGTCTTATCCTTGGCATGCAACAAGAACTGAACAATGGGACTTAAATCACAACTGTTGGCAGATGCAATCTATCAATAAGTTGGGAAGACGAAGACTTGAAGAACAGAATTCAGAGGCGACAATTGAATATTTTCACACTGCTACATCTTACATTAGATGGTATAAAGCATTGGATGCAATCAAATGGTTGTGTCATGATGTTGGTGCTAAGTTGTATGCTATTGAAGAAGATATGAATGACGTTGATGATGACTTGCAATTGATCAATAACAAGTATGTACATCAAGTACATGAAAATGACTTTGCAAGAGACTTGGTGCATTATGGAAGAGAGACTCACAATCACAATGCTGAGGTTCTGACAGAGGCACTTAACTACATTATGAGGTAATTATGAAATTTAGTAATGATACTGTGAATATACTGAAGAATTTTTCTATGATTAATCCTTCAATTGCTTTTAAGAAAGGTAATGCATTAGCAACGATGTCTCCTCAGAAGAGCATCATGGCTAGAGCTACATTGGATGATACGTTTCCGTCTGATGGAGCTATCTATGACCTCTCAAGATTTTTGGGTGTAGTTTCCCTTTTTGAAACTCCCACATATAACTTTAAAGAAGATGTCTTGGAAATCTCTGATGCTGGAAAGAGTGTTTCATACACGTTTGCAGATCCATCTATGATTGTTACTCCAACAAAGGAATCTATTGAGATACCTGATCCTGACTTGGATATACAAATCAAATGGGATCAGATGAATGCAGTTCAGAGAGCAGCTAACATAATGCAGCTACCAGAGATTGCTATTAGTGGTAGAGACAATATAACTCTTGAAGCTATCAATAGTAATGATCCAACATCTGATAGGTATACACAAACACTTGGAAGTAATGATACAGATCATACTTTCAGTTTTATATTCAAAGCAGAGAATATGAAGCTGATGGCATTTGATTATCTGTGTAAGATTACCTCTAAAGGTATATCTCAGTTTACTTCTTGCAATGAGCAAGGACCAAAGATAACATACTGGATTGCTGTTGAGTCTAATAGTCAATTCTCTTAAAGGTGATATATGCGTGATGATTATTTGTGGGTCGAGAAGTATCGTCCTAAGACGATAGACGATTGTATATTACCTCAACAAATTAAAGAGACATTCCAGACATTTGTAGATCAACAGAATGTACCTAACTTGTTACTTACTGGTGGTCCTGGTGTTGGTAAGACTTCTGTAGCTAAAGCTATGCTTGAGCAGCTAGACTCTGACTACATTGTAGTAAATGGTAGTATGTCTGGTAATATTGATACATTGAGAAATGATATCAAGACATTTGCTTCTTCGGTTAGTTTCTCTGGTGGTAGAAAGTATGTTATCTTAGATGAGGCTGACTATCTTAATGCACAGTCTACTCAACCAGCTCTAAGAAACTTTATGGAAGAGTTCAGTAAGAACTGTGGCTTCATACTTACTTGTAACTTTGTCAATAGGATTATTGAACCTCTACATTCTCGATGTAGTGTGATCCATTT
>CEOA01066943.1_pt1 | contig 10552 bp, 14 predicted proteins | sample 530251 | NCBI WGS metagenome assembly CEOA01 (sample SAMEA2619838, study PRJEB7988) | marine metagenome | biome: marine biome (ENVO:00000447); feature: surface water layer (ENVO:00002042); material: "saline water (ENVO:00002010), including plankton (ENVO:xxxxxxxx)" | depth 5 m
ATATATATATATATATATAATATATAATATAGAACTCTGTAAAGACTTTTCAAGTCTTATTAGTAAATATTTTTCTTGCATTCTATAAATAAATATGATATAATAATGGTATGGATACAGATTTACAGCCTTTCCCACAGATTTTAGATACGAAATTTTTAGTAGATCAATATGTTGAACAGAATGCCAAACAAGATTTTCTAACATTTGTACGTTTGGTAGCACCAACATTAATATCTGATTGGAGAATGGGTAGGCATATTGAAGTTATTAGTAATAAATTAAAACAATTAGAAGATGGTGAGATAAAAAGACTTATGGTTTTTCTACCACCCAGATCTTCTAAGTCTGTAATCTGTTCTAAATTATTTCCAGCATGGTATATAGGAAGGAATCCAGAACATGAAATACTTACAGTTTCTCATAGTGACCAGCTTTCAAGCGACTTTGGACGTTCTGTCAGGGATATTGTATCGACTGAGCAGTTTCAAAATATTTTCCGAGGAGTGTCCTTACGTACAGATGTACGAGCAGCAGGAAAGTGGAAAACAAATAAAGGGGGAACCTACTATGCTGCAGGGGTACGATCCCAGATTGCAGGAAGAGGTGCACACATTGCGATCCTTGATGATGTCATGTCAGAAGAAGATTCTTATTCAGAAGCAGGTAGAAAATACATTAAGGATTGGTATCCAGCAGGATTAAGAACCAGAATAATGCCCAATGGCTCAATACTTATTATCAATACTCGTTATCATTATGACGATCTTTGTGGATGGTTATTAAAACAAGAAGAAAACTCAGAGTATGAAACATTAGAATGGGAAGTTATTCGCATACCTGCATGGCTTGATGAAGAAGCTGCGGAGCTGTTAGAGTTACCAGAAGGATCATCATACTTTCCTGAATGGAAATCAGATGAGTATTTACGTATAGATGAATCAGAAATAAAAGCTTCTAATGGTGCACGATACTGGAATGCCCTTTACATGCAGAATCCCACACCAGATGAGGGAGGATTAATAAAAAAGAATTGGATAAGATGGTGGGAATACTCAGAACCACCAACTTGTGATTTTATTATACAAACATATGATACAGCATTTTCTACCAAGACAACAGCAGATTACTCTGTAATACAAACATGGGGAATCTTTTCTATGTTTGAAGAAGATGAACTAGGTGTAGAAGGGTATCAACCCCATATGATTTTACTAGGTAATATGCGAGGACGTTACGAATATCCTGAACTACGAAGAATGGCACAAATACTATATGATGAGTTTCGACCTGATGTCTGTATGGTAGAAAAGAAAGCAAGTGGTCAATCATTAATACAAGATATGCGTAGAGGGGGATTACCTGTTCAAGAATATACACCTGATAGAGATAAAGTAAGTAGAGTATATGCAGCATCTCCTATGATTGAAACAGGAAAGGTTTGGATACCAAGAAATAAACCTTGGGCAGATGATTTATTAACAGAAATGCTACAATTTCCTAATGCAGCACATGATGACCAAGTTGATGCCATGACTATGGCAATACATTATATGAAGGAATCTTGGCATTTAACACATCCTGAAGATCCTGATTGGGATGATGATGATAAAAAAAATAAAAAAAGAGTTGCATATTGGCGAGTTTAATGGTATAATAGTAATATGAAAAAAAAGTGTGATATAAATAAACAAAATCACACTATACCTATCACTAATCAATACGATCCTAACGTAGATTATTATGAACATAAAGAAAAGCTAAATCAGTTAAGTCGCATAAAAATAAGAAATTTAAAAAGAGAGAGAGAAGAGAGGTTTAAATAATGGCAACAGAGAGAAATCCATTTGAGCAGATGCCAGAAGATACTCCAAGTGTAGTACCTATGGAGCCTGTTCAAGAAACAGAAACAACTGAAACAACTTTTGAAGTAGCAGATGATGGGGGAGTCATTGTTAATTTTGATCAAACTACCGAAACATTAGCAGAAGAAATATCTGCAGAAGAATGGTATGGTAATATTGCAGATGTATTAAGTGATCAATCATTAGCTTATATTTCAAATGATATTATAGATAATTTTCAAGCTGATAAAGATTCCAGAGGTGATTGGGAATCTATGTTTGAAAGAGGTTTTGATTTATTAGGATTAAAACTTGAAGATGCTAGTGAACCTTTTGAAGGTGCATGTACAGCAGTTCACCCATTATTAATAGAATCTGCGGTAAAGTTCCAAGCAAAAGCTTCACAAGAATTATTTCCATCTGGCGGTCCTGTTAAAGCACAGATAATGGGTAAACAATCAGTTCAAAAGCAAGCACAAGCTAATCGTGTACAAAACTTTATGAACTATCAATTAACAGAACAAATGCCTGAATACTTTGATGAATTTGAAAGAATGCTTTTTCATCTACCACTAATAGGTTCTGCTTTTAAAAAAGTTTACTATGATGCAAATTTAGAAAGACCTGTATCAGAATTTATTCCTATAGATCAATTCTATGTTTCCTATTATGCATCAGATTTACGTAAAGCCGACAGATATACACATATAATTTATAAAAATCCAATAGATATGCAAAAAGATTTGGATTCTGGTATTTATTCAGATATTGAATTACCAGAAGCAACAAGTCCAACACCAACATCTTTTGCTTCAAAAATGGATACAATACTTGGTATATCTCCTACAGGGGATGCTGATCCTCAATATGTTTTATTAGAACAACATCTTCATTTAGATATACCTGATCCAGAAACAGAAGAAGGAGAATATGCTCCGTATATCGTAACAGTTGAACAAGAATCAAGACAAATATTAAGTATTCGTAGAAATTATAAACCTAATGATCCACGAAAAGAAAAAAGAATACACTTTGTTCACTATAGATTTGTTCCTGGATTTGGATTTTATGGTCTTGGTCTTATACACTTCTTAGGTAATTTAACTATGACAGCTACAGCAGCAATGCGTAATCTTGTAGATGCTGGACAGTTTTCAAATTTACCAGGAGGTTTTAAGGCTAAAGGAGTAAGGATGGTTGGTGACAATGATCCTATTGCTCCAGGTGAGTTCAAGGAGGTTGAAGCAACTGGTATAGATCTCTCAAAGGCTATTATACCTCTCCCATATAAAGAGCCTTCCTCAACACTATACAATATGCTACAATTTGTAACTTCTGCTGGGCAGAAATTTGCAGACAGCACAGAGCAAATAGTTTCTGATGCTGCCTCCTATGGACCTGTAGGAACTACTATGGCTTTAATAGAAGCTTCAAGTAAATTCTTTTCAGGTATTCACAAAAGATTACATAAAGCACAACGTAATGAATTTAAAATTATTACAGAAATAGATTATGATTATTTACCTGTTGAATATCCTTATGATGTTCCAAATGAAAGTCGAAGTATTTTCAAAAAAGATTTTGATGGAGCAGTAGATGTTATACCAGTAAGTGATCCAAATATACCAAGTAATGCTCATAGAATGATGTTAGCGAATATGGCATTACAAATGGCACAACAATCACCTCCAGGTATGTTTAATCTTGAAGCATTAAATAGAACTATTCTTAATGCTGCTAATATGCCTAATATGGAAGAAATACTTCCACCAAAAACAGAACCACAACCAATGGACCCTGTATCAGATATTACAGCAGCAACAAAAGGTATACCTATTGCAGCATTTCCAGGACAAAACCATGATGCTCATATACAAGTAAAAATGGCATACCTTCAAGATCCTATGAATGGTGCTAATCCAGTAATGCAAAGATTACGTCCAGTTCTTGAAGCAAATGTACAAGAACATTCTGTAATGAAATATCAAGAACAAATGAATGGTGTAACTGGTGTAATGACAGAACAATTACCACCAGAACAACGTACTCCATCAGGCATAGAAGCTGTTATGGCTGCTGCAGCTAAAGATGTTCTTAATGCAAATATGGCAATGGGTCAAGCTCAATCACCTGAACAACAAATGGTTGCATTAGAACAAGCACGAGTAGAATTAGAAAAAGAAAAATTAAAACTTGATGCTGTAAAAGAAAATGCTGAGTTATCTTTAGATATGCAAGAACTTGAATTTAAACGTCAACAACAAATAATTGATGCTCAACAAGCTGGAGTAAATATAGCAACAAGAGCTAAAAAAGCTGATGCAGATAGATCAAGTCGAGAAGCATTAAAACAATTAGATGTTATGGCTAAAATGGCTATTGAAGAAGAGAAAATACAATTAGAACAACAAAAGCTTTTAAACCAAACTGCAGGAAAACAAGCAGATATTGAATTAAAAGGACAACAAGCAAATTTAAAAGCTTTAGAAAATGCAGCAAAATTAGAACAACAAGAAGAAAAAGATGAAGCACAATTAACTTTACAATTAATGAAGGAGAATAAAGATGCCTAAATATGGAGGAGTTCATTATCCGAATGATGGAGCAGGATCACCAAGATTACAAGGGGGTTCTACAGAAGTTCAAGATAATAATGCAAAAAACAGATTTGGTATAAATGATCATGTGCCTAATGGACGAGATACTTTTGGAGATCCTATAAAAAAGAATGCTACAGGATTTGATAAAAGAGATTGTCTACGAGGTGATCCTGAATCTCAAACTAATTATTAATTTTACTAGGGATTTATATATAGCTTATCGACTGCCCTAGCAGACAAGCCAAGACGATAAGTTTAATTTTCTAAGGAGGAAAAAATGGCAAACTCAACATTTAATGGACCTATTAGGTCTGAAGGTGGTTTTAAACAAATCACTTTATCAAACGGAGTAGCAACCGATAACTTTACTATTGATTCAAGTGGTAATGTATCTGGTACTGGTACTATGAAAATGACAGGTGCTACTAATTCTGTTGGAGTTATTGAAAGTATTACTGCTGCAACAAAGTCTGTAGAAACTTCAGACTCAGGTACAACTTATCTTTTAAATAGAGCAGCAGGTATTGTTGTAACTTTACCAACTGCAGCAGCAGGATTAAATTATACATTTATTGTTGGTACAACATTTACTGGTACTTTTAGTCTTGACGGAGCATCTGCTAATGATATTTATTCATCATCTTCAAATTTACTTATTTGGGATAAAGATGCACCAGGAACTGTAAGTGCTAAACAATTTTATGCTGATGGTTCAGATGATGATAAAATTGTAATGGATGCCGATACTAAAGGTCGTTTTGTTGGTGGCAAAATTAACTGTGTAGGTATTGCTACTGGTGGACAAGGAAGTGCTACTGCTGTATGGCATGTAGACGGAATAGTTTATGGTGATGGTTCATTAGCAACACCATTTGCTTAATATTAATATAATATAGAAAGGAAATATATTATGTGGAAATCACCTAATATAAAAGAAATATCTGTTGGATTAGAAATTAACTGCTATATGTGTGCAGAAATCTAATACATGGAAATTTGGGATGAAATTATCCAAGTTTATAATGAGGAGAAACAAAGGCTAAGAGAAGAACTAGGTTCAGGTTTAGCTGAGGATTATCCTCATTATAGACAAGTCGTTGGATCTATTCATGGCATAGAATGGTCACAACAACGCTTAAAGGATATAATTAAAAAACGAACTTATGCTGAAGAGGATGATGACTAATGCAACAAGTAGCTTTAGAAAAAGGTATAAAGAATGATCTGTGGATTACAGATGATGATCAGAAAGATCCAGAAGTTTTACCAGAACTTCCTGGTTATCATATTCTTGTAAGACCTATTAGTATAAAAGAAACAACAAAAGGTGGTATTCTCTTACCTGATTCAACAAGAGAAGATATATCATATTTAACAACAGTTGGAAGAGTATTAAAACTTGGAGAGTTAGCTTACCAAGATTTAGATAAATTTCCAAATGGTGCATGGTGTAAAAAAGATGATTATATTGCCTATGGTAAACATGTAGGACAAAAGCTATTTTATAAAGGAGTACGACTATTATTATTATTTGATGATCAAGTTATTATGAAAGTCGGAGATCCTACAGATTTAGATCCTACATTTAATTTAACAAAAGGTTCATTTTAAACTTGCATTATAGGAAAAAATATGTTATAATATAAGTAATAACAATAATACGTAATGCGTTTGTGTCGTATACAACGGAGGTAAACATGACAGACAAAGAAGAATGGAATGAAGTAGAAGTTCCAGAAACTGAAAGTAAAGAAGAAAATAAAGTTCAATATGAGGTAGAAGGGGAAGAAAAAGAAATAGCTCAAGCTACACAAGAAGAACCAAAACAAGAAGAAAAACAATTAAAATCAGAAGTAGAAACAAAAGAAGATACTCCTGAAGAATTAGATGGAATAGAAACTAAAGGTGCTCAGAAAAGAATAAGACAACTTATTCGTCAAAGAAAAGAACGAGATGAGCAGATTCAACAACTAATTCAACAGAACGAAAATTTAAAACAGTCAACTACAAAACAACAACAAGAATTTAATAAAGTTAATAAGTTAAATTTAGAAGCAACTGAAAAACAATTAAATGATAAAGTTGATTTAGCAAGAAATTCTTATTTAGAAGCATTTGAAAGTCAAGATAAAGAAAAACTTTTAAAAGCTCAAGAAGCTTTAAATGAAGCTCAAGTAGATTTAAAAAATTTACATATAACAAAAGGACAATTTCCAGAACAATCTGAACAACCAAAAGCTCCTCAAGTTGCACCACAACAACCAATGCAACCTGCTCCAGATCCAAGAGCACAAGATTGGGCAGCAAATAATGAATGGTTTGGTAAAGATAATATTATGACAGCATCTGCATTAGCTATTGATGCTGAATTAAAAAATGAAGGATATACACCAGAAGATCCAGATTTTTATACGGAAGTTGATAAAAGAATTAAAGCAGCATTTCCTCATAAATTTCAAGTAGAAGAGGAACCTGCTGTTGAAAAAGAAATTCGTAAAGATGGTCCGTCAACACCATCTCAAGTAGTAGCAGGGAGTTCACGTTCCTCTCCTAATTCTAAAAAAGTTAAACTATCTCAAGGAGATATTAGATTAGCTAATAAATGGAATATACCACTTGAAAAGTATGCTGCTGAAAAGCTTAAAACAGAAAAAGCCGAAGGCGAGTATACAACTGTTAATATGAAACGTGGAGGATAAAATGACACGATTAAATACACGTAGTACTCAAACTAGAGAAACTGAAACTAGAGAAGAAACAGATTATACATTTGAAGAACCAAATGCAACTTCAATTCCTGAAAATATAAAACAGAGATTTGAAAATGATGGTTTAACACTTGGTTGGTTACGTATCGACACAAAAGGTCAAGATGATTATATGAATGTTGGTAAGAAATTAAATCAAGGTTGGGAATTTGTTACTCCTGAAGAAGTACCTGAAATGAGTGCAACTTCTTTCGTGAAGAAGGATGGTCGCTATGCTGGAGTCATCAGTCGTGGAGATGTAGCGTTGGGTAAAATACCTACAAAAAAGCTAGAGGCTAAAAAAGAGTTTTACAGAAAGAAGTCAGCAGAACAGATGGAGGCAGTCAATTTACAATTAATGAAAGCTTCAAATTCTAGTATGCCAATTAGTAATAACTCTAAATCTTCGGTTGTAAAAGGAAGAACCCCTAAATTTCAGGGATAAGCCTTTTACATTTTTTTAATCTTTAAGCTAGGAGAAAGCTAAAATGGCTACAAGCTATAATCCGTTTGGTTTCCTTCCAGTTCGTAAAAGAGATGGTCAGGCTAATACAGAAGCATTTGGACAGATTGTTCAACCTGTTTCCAATTCTGCAATAGGTATAGTTTCATTACTTCCTGAAAACATTTATACAGGTGATATGATTGTTATTAAAACAGCAGGCACAATAAAAGCCTCTGCTGGAACATCATTAAAACCTTCAGGTGTTTTCCAAGGATGTACTTATGTAGAAGATGGAGAACCAAAATTCTCTCGTCATTGGACAGGTGCAACATCTGCGTCTGATGTAAAATTACATGTCATTACTGATCCTGCACAAACATATTACATTCAAGCGAATGCAACATTATCTGATGGAGAAATAGGAATAGTCAAGAATTATACTTGTTCTGTTACTAATACTTCAGTTGGATCAACTACTACTGGACAATCTAGGTATCACTTAGAAGCAGCAGCAGTTGGACAAGGTGTTGAAATAGGTGCTCATGCACGTATTGTTGGACGTAAAATGATTGACGGAGCCTCAGTTGGTGGTAATGTAACCGATACTGACCAATATCCTATTGTTGAAGTTTGGCTTAGTGGACACAGAAGTAATTTTGTTAAAGCTCAAGTTTCAACATCTGTATAAGTTAGAGGAGAATAACATATGGCTATAAATAGAGCTAGTATTAGTAAAGAACTCCTTCCTGGACTTAATGCAGTTTTCGGATTGGAGTATGGAGACGTAAACAATGAACATGAGCCTCTATATGATATAGAGAACTCAGATCGTGCCTTTGAAGAAGAAGTACTCTTCACAGGTTTTGGAACTGCACCTACTAAAAATGAAGGTGCTGCTGTTAGTTATGATGATGCAACAGAATCTTATACTGCTCGTTATACTAACGAAACAATCGCATTAGCTTTTGCAATAACTGAGGAAGCTATGGAGGATAACCTCTATGATACTTTCGCTAAGTTACGTGCAAAAGGACTAGCAAGAGCAATGGCAAATACAAAGCAAGTTAAAGCTGCTGATTTGTATAACAATGCTTTTACTGCTGGTAATAGTGCAATAGGTGATGGTGTTGCATTTATTTCAACAGCTCACCCAACAGTTCTTAATGGTACACAAAGTAATTATGCAAATAATGGTACAGCAGCCGATTTATCACAAAGTACTCTTGAAACAACTTTAACTCAAATTCAAAAGACTAAAGATGATCGAGGTATTTTAATCGGAGCAAGTGCTATGTCATTGCATATTCCTGTTGATTCTTGGAATATTGCTGATGTTATCTTAAACACACCAGGGAAACCTAGTAGTTCAGATAATGACATCAATCCAACAAGACACATGGGAATGGTTCCTCAAGGCTTCTATGTAAATAGAAGATTTAATGATGGGGATGCTTGGTGGGTTAAAACTGATGTTCCAAATAGTACTAAAATGTTCATTAGAACACCTTTACAAACTAAAATGGAACCAGATTTTGATACTGGTAATCTTCGATTTAAAGCACGTGAAAGATATTCTTTCGGTGTTTCAGATTGGAGAGGCTGGTATGGAAACGCTGGTACTTAATACTAATAATTCTGGAGAGGTGCGAGTGATTCCACCTCTTCAGTTTTTACTAAGAAAGAAAAAAATATGGCAACTAAATCAAAATTTTTACAAGGAACAGGGGTTATCGTAACTACAGAAGGTGATTCACGTATTCTTGCTGTACATGCATATTCTACTGTAAATGGTACATTTGATATAGAAGATACCAATGGAAGTAAAATAAAATTTCAAGTTCCTGCAAGCGGACAGGCAGATATTTTTATAGGGGAATTAGGAATTAAATGTAATGCTACAGTATGTGTTTCAACTCCTGGAGCAAATGGTGGTGTAACTTTAATATTAGGATAATTCTATGCCCACTTATTCATATTTAAAAACAGATATTATAAATACAGCAGAAAACGATTCAACAGAATTTTCAGATCAAATTTCTTATTTTGTTGAAAGAGCTGAAGAACGTCTTATGAAAGAATTAGATGATTCAGGATTAGATTATTATACATCCGTAACACTTTCTGTTGGTAATCCAGTTGTAAGTTTACCTGATGGAGCTTTAATAGTTCGTAATGTAAATTATAAAACAAGTGCATCTTCAAATATTAAAACACTTTTACAACGACCTTATGAATATGCAATAGATTATTGGGGATATGCTAGTGCATCTACAGGTACTCCACGATACTATGCAAGAAAAAATAATACATCAATTTACATTGTACCTACACCTGCATCAACAGTAACAGGTGAAATACAATATACAAAAAGACCACTAGCCTTATCAAGTGCTACAGGAACAAGTGCAACAACTTCAAATTATTTTAGTGAATTTTGTTATAATGCTTTATTTAATGCATGTATGATTGAATCATATATATTTATGAAAAGTTGGAATACAGTTCCTATATGGGAAGCACAATATAAAAATTCAATAGATGCATTAAGAAATCAGGCAAGAAGAACAAGACAGGATGATATGGAATCAGCTGCAAGTCCTATAGGAGGTCCTGATACAATTATACAGGGAGCTAATTAATGGCAGTTAGCAGAGTAAATATTAAACAACAATTAAAAAATAAAAAGGGAAAGAAAAATGGCAAAAGAAAATAATAGTCCAGGACCATATACCTTATTAAGATATCCTGCTAATTTAGAAGAAGTTACAGGTAAACCAACAGGTCAAGGTTTTGGAGCTGCTCGTAAGGGTCCTCAAGTACATGGAACTATAGAATCTGTGGTAGATGAAGATTATCCTAAAGGAACTACATTTGCTACAAATACTAAAGATGTTAAAAACATTGGAGTAAAATAAT
>CEOA01018382.1_pt1 | contig 10550 bp, 2 predicted proteins | sample 530251 | NCBI WGS metagenome assembly CEOA01 (sample SAMEA2619838, study PRJEB7988) | marine metagenome | biome: marine biome (ENVO:00000447); feature: surface water layer (ENVO:00002042); material: "saline water (ENVO:00002010), including plankton (ENVO:xxxxxxxx)" | depth 5 m
AGCTGTTCCACTTGCAAGTACAGATGCAGTTCCAGATTGCATACTGGACATTGTTGTTAGAGGTGCAGCAAGAGGTTGTTTAGCATTAAGTTGAGTTTGTACATTAGATGTAACTCCATCAACGTAATTAATTTCAGCAGTTGTAGCAGTAACACCATCTAAAATTTGAACTTCTGTTTGTGTTAAATCAGCTAATGCACTAGCAGTTCCGCTAGACATTGTTGCAAGTTCTGTTAACTCAGCATCTAAAGGTTGTTTACCGTCAATTTGAGTTTGAATTGCAGAAGTTACACCATCTACATATCCAAGTTCTGTTGCTGTAAGACCTGCTGGAATACCATCTAAAACATTTAATTCAGCAGTAGTTACAGTAGCTCCATCTAATATTTCTACTTCAGCTTGAGTAAGATCTTTTAATGCGTTTGCTGTTCCTGAAGCCATTGTAGCTAAAGTAGTAAGCTCAGAATCTATAGGCTGTTTATTATCTAATTGAGTTTGGATAGCACTTGTAACACCATCTACATAATTTAATTCAGTAGTTGTAAGTGTTGCTCCATCTAATACTTGTAATTCAGTTGATGTTAACGCAGCAAGAGCACTAGCAGCTCCTGATTGCATATTTCTAAGAGTGGCTATATCAGCATCTAAATCAACTCTTATTTGACCAGATCCAGGATTATTATCAACAATCGTTACTCCATCACCACCTGACACATCAGTAGTAAGAGCTGTATCAATTTTACTGTCTACTCTGGCATCAATAGCCCCTGTAGTAGCAGCTTTAGTATTATTAGATGCCCAAGCCTCATTACTACCTATAAAGCCACCTAGAGCTTCTAAATCTCCAGTACCAGTATTTAAAGCAGCAAACGTATCAGAAAATTCTTGTAGACCAAATCTAATTTGGTTATCTGCATTGTTAAGGTCAGCAGCAGTTAATGTAGAACCTGCTGTGTAGGTAACCGTTGCATTTTGAATTGACGTAACTCTAGTTAACGTAACAGTTCCCGTTACACCTGCATTTAAAACAATGTTGCCACCATTAGGTTGCTCAACAGTACTAGTTCCTGAAAAAGAATATGAACTTGCTGCTTGAACACTACCATTAACAGTTACACTAATATCTGATTGCCGTATATAACCAATAGGATCTCCACCTGAAGTTGTCAGAGCAAAAGTTGTTGTAGAAGAGCCTGGTGTATATGTTCTTGATGCAAATGCCATTAGTTAAATTTCCATTTTGTTTTGCCACCATTTAAAGTATTGCTCATTAGCATCTTGTGGGGCTGCATATTCAATCGGTTCTTTTACCATATTACCTGAATCATCCAAAGTTTCGTAATAACCACGCAGATAAATTTCTGCTGCTCTACTAATTATATCTGATCTCAATTCCATTAACACAGTTCTTTTGGTTATTTCATCTGTAGGAAATATTTCTTTCTTATCTGCTAAATCTGCTAAATTACCTCCAAAAGTTAAACTATTTTGATCTGTTGTTACTAAATCTTTATAGTATAAACCTGTATATCCTGGAATAGGTTCTTTGTTTGTTATGATTTCTTCAAACATTTGATATACACTTTTACCTTCATCTCTGTATTCAGTACCTAAAAATCTTCTAAATCTATTAACCATAGTTTCATTAGCAACGATTCCATATTTTCTAAATACTTGAGTAGGAGGAACTATACCGTGTAAAAATAGTTCACGATCAACTATATCTGCTGTATCAGGTACAGGGAAGTTACGACCAATAATACCTTGTAATAATGTTTTTTGATCAGGACTTACATAAGTAATATCACCTTCTTTATACCAATGTGCTTGCCTAAAATCACCTTGTTTTACATCATCACTAAGAATTTCAAATTCATCTAAAGCTTCTACTAAAGGCATTAAACCAACATTTCTTGCAGTATTTTGAAGAAATCTAAGTGGTAATTCAGTTATACCTTTAGCACCATCAAAAAAATCAGCCCATCCTTCTCCCCATGTTAAATCTTCATTTACAACTTGTTCATAAGTAAATTCTTTTGGTTTACCTATTATTCCTGGTCGTTGAGCACTAACTACTGGACGAGCTTCATATGCTGGTATATCAGTTACTAAAGGTACTATGTGCCTAAATAATCCACTTCTTAATGCTGTGTATCTAATACCACCTATTTTTTCAAAATATTGTAATAATAATTGTTCAGCTTTTTCTGGTTTTTTCATAGCAGAAATAAGAGTATCTAAACCTGCAATAGCTGGTGCATCTAAAAATGTTTGAGCTGTAGCAACAATGGCTGTACCAACAACATTTTGATTCATAAATGTAGTATTTTTCCTAGCAAAATCTCTATAGTTTGCTCCATAAGCTAGTAGTTCACCTATAAATGGTAAGAATCTATAAGGAACCCAACGACCTAAAATTTTAACTGAATATGTAGGTATATTTGCAGCTTGAGCTTCTCTAAAGTTTGTTTGCTGACCACCTGTAATTTCTAAATCTCCATTTATAATTAACGCTAATAATCCAGCATTAAATGTAGTAGCTAGTGTTAAAGCTGACCTAGCATCAGCTCTTACTTTAGGATCTTTGTTAAATAATTTACTTTCAAATCCTAAAACTTTTTGACTTAAATCTACACTTCCAGGTTTACCATCTAAAACTTTTTGAAACTGTCTAACAACATTAGTAGCTGCTCCAATACCTTCAAATACAGCTCCAGCAGGTATAGGTGTTCCTAAGAAAGATTGTGAATGATATAAATGGAATTGAAAAGCGTTAAATGGTGCTCTTACATAAGGAAATAGTACAGCTTTATATAATTGTAAATCTTCATCTCTTCCACCAGCTTGTAAAAATTTACTTGTTTTACCAAAAATATCATCTCCTGGTTCCATCATCATGTCAAAACTTAAAGCTACTTTCATAGCTTCTTCATCAGCAATAGCAAATGAAACATCTTCTGCTTTTTCACCTATACCTACTCTTATAGGTTCCATCATGTCATCTCTATATATTCTTTCTACTTCAGCTTCAAATTCAGGAGTTCCTTTTTTAAATTTTGGTACTCCTTTACCATCTAACATATCTTCAACCATAATACGAGCTTTAGCTTTAGCAAAGGCAAAAGCATGAATACCACCAATTAATTCTGTACTAGTTTCAGATGCAAATAATGGTAATGTACCTCCAACTCTTTCACCACTAGTTAATTTAGATTTACGAGGACTAATTCTACCTCCAGTTAATTTATCTAAAGCTGAATCTACAAAACCTGAAGGACTAGCTTTATACATAAATTGAGCAAATTTACCTGCTCTACTTTTACCTAAACCTTGATAAGCATCACCTAAAAAGAATTTATCGTGTAATTCAAGTAAATCTACAAATAAATTATTTTTAACTTGTTGTAATTTTTCAGGAGGAACTATTTTTTGTATAGCTCTACCTAAACCATTATCAGGTAATTGTACTCTTGATTTATCACCTAATAAATCTAATTTTTCTTGTTCTCTAAAAGGATCTTTAACTCTTGAATTTCTAAATTTACCTGCATCTTCTATAGATTGTGCAGCGTCAGTAATAATACTACGATCAAACTGCCTTGCTTTATACATATAACCTAATACTTCTCCAAACACTTCTGTTTTAGTACGAAGCATTTGTTTAGCTATTCTTTCATTTCTAACTGCTGATGCTAACGCTTCTTTATCTGCAATCCAAGGAACTTTATTCCACATTGCATTTATTTTACCTGTTAGTAATTGATTTAAATCGTAAGCTGCACTATAGATAAATGTTTGTGGTAAAAATCCTGTTTGAGTTGATATGTTAGATAAACCAGCAGAAATCATTTGTGTATAAAGTATTCTATCGCCTGTCATAGCTATAGAACCTAATGATTCAGGATTAAGACCAGCTACTGTTAATTGACTTGTAATTTTATTAAATATATTTAAATCAGAATCAGTAGGTGTTAAATCAGGATCAGTAAATTTATTTAAAATTTCTTCTACTTTTTTAGCATTAGAATCTAAACCTATATATGTAGGTAATTTATCTTTAGCATCTTCTGCTAACTTAACAGTTAAAGTATTTGCATTATCTGCAAACTCTTCAAATAATTCATCAGCCTTTTTACCTTGTCTAACTTTAGCTTGAGCTTTACCAAATCTATTAGCAATCTTTGCCATAAATGTGCCTCTTAAACTAGCTAAGAAACTACCAGCTAAGTTACGAAGCTGCATAAAATCACCAACTGATTGATATAAAATTAAGGCTTCTTGAGCTGCTAAAGCTCTGTATGTTTGTAATTCAGATGCATTTAAATTAGATGCTTGATCTCTAATAGCACCCATAATTTTATATAAACGTGAACTTGTTACACCAATCTGTAAAGGTAAAACACCTGTTTCAAACATGGCATCTTCTACACCTGCCATAGCTTTACCTCTAGCTAATCTTCTTGTTTCTAACAATGTATATAAATCTTCAAACTCAGCTTCTGCGTTAGCTAGTTTACCCGCCCATTGATATGATCTTTTTAAAAATCTACTTGTAACTTCATCTGGTTGACCTTTTAAATTTTTAACAGCATCTAACAAAGCTAATTTTCTTTGGTTGTATCCAGGAAATCTACCTACAGATCTTTCTAATGATCTTAAAGATAACCTATCCCATGAATCAGGAACTTTAGTTCCATTTTGTATAGCTTTCTGTTCTTGCATAGCATAAAAAGCTTCTTTTTTTGCATAATCATCTAAAGACTTATCTAAATCAAGATCTGTTATTGCATCACCTTTTTGCTGTTGTAAGTTAGCATAAGAATCGCCTAAACCTAAACGTACTTGAGCTTGTCTTAATCTTGCTTCTTTATTTAAAGGTGCTTGTGTTGTAGTACCAGTTGTAGTAGTAGCATCAGGATCTATTGTTACTCTGCCATCTTCATCAAGTTTTAATGGCATTTGATCTGTATTGTTATACCAAGGATCATCACTACTATCATCACCTTTCTTAGCATCTTTTGTATCAGTTTTAGCTTTAGGCATAGGTTGACCTACTTCTTCAGCAGCCATTTCTAAAGCTTTAGGATCTATTTCAAGATTACCTACAGTTCCATATTCTTCTAATTTTTGAAATTCATCTTGTATACCGTTTAATAATTTAACTTCTAAAGCTTGCCTTGTATTTTCTAAACCTGGATCTAAATCTGCTCCAGCAGCTTTACCTTGACCACCTAATGCAACGTAATTATCGTAAAGTTGTTTTACATTTTTATATGATTGATAAAAAGGATCATCATCTAAAGTAGATATATTTACACCATTTTTAAGTCTTGCTGTATGTAAACTATCTAATTTTTGTAATAAAGGTTGTAATTCATTTATAAATTCATTTACTGCAAAAGCTCTACTAGCTTGTAAAGAATCAAACTGTGCTGAAGCTATACGACCTTGTGATGTTGGTTCTTCTAAATCTATAAGTCTTTGTTCTGATTCACCTTTTAATTCATCTATACGTTTCTTATATTTATCTAAATCTTTTGTATAACGATTAAAACGTCTTTTATTAGTAAGGCTATTAAAATATTCAGGATTATTTCTAGCTGCTCTATTTATATCTCTTATAGAACCTTGTCTTGCTTTTAAAAGTTTATTTATACGTTTTAATTCATCTGTAACTTTTACATTTGCATCACTAATTTCTGTAGCTTTAGTAGCTGCTGTTTCTCCCTCTTCTAATGCTTTTTGTATAGCTAAATCACCTTGATGTAAACCTGTTATCTTTTTATTTAAATTAGGTAATGATTCTTGATATATACCGTTAAATGTAGAATTATATTCGTATAATTCATTTTCTCTTTGTTCTTCTAAACCTTTTGTTTGTGCTTCCTCTACTTTTACTTTTACATCATTAATAGGTTTATTTAATGCTTTATCTACATCAGCTTCTGTTAATTTTAAATTTTTAAGTTTTTTAGCTTTGTGTAATCTAAATAAATTATTTACTGAAGCTAATATACCACGAAAAGCAAATGCACCTGCCATACCTCCTTTAAGGTTTTCACCATAATTTGCATAATATTCAGCTTCAGCATCTGTATCTGAAAGTAATAAATCTATAGCTGCTGATTTAACTTCTGAATCATTTAAATTTAGTATTCTATTTATTTCAGCTTCTTGATCATCAGTAGGATCTGGAGGTGCAAATAAATATAGTTCTTCTAAAAAATCTTGAGGTAGTTCAGCTCCTATACCTTTAAATATTTTTAAACCTAATCCTAATAAATGTTTTTTGTTAGGTTTAGCAAAAGCTTTTAAAGCTGCTGTTTTTGTAGTAGTACCATAGCCAAAGACTTGACTACCTTGAGGCATAATAGAAGATAAAACTATAAGTTGACCTAAATCAGATATAAATTCACCTGTTTCTGTTTCTGGTTCAAATGCTTTGTATATTTTACCTTCATCTGAAAAAGCACCTAAAACTGGTATATCTTTTGATATTCCTAATTTATAAAATTCACCATTTTCTGTAGGAGGTGAAATATTAAATCTTGCAGCTATTTGACCTTTTTCTGCTTCTTCTAATTGTTTTTCAAGAACTTCTTTTACTGGCTTACCTTCTCTTTGTGCTTTTTGTATAAGCATAAGATTAGGATCAACATAACCTCCAGCAGCTCCAGATGCAAAACCTTGTAATACAAACTCAGGAGTTGATTGTGCTAATTTTTGACCAGCCACAGTTACCGTTTCTGGTATATGTGTAATCATTGATCCTAAAGTTTTTAAAGTCTCACTAACCCAACTAGGTTTTTTCTCTTCTTCTTTTTCTTCTTTTACAATTTCTTGTTCTCCTGTTGGTACAGTTGATTCTTGCTCTATTTGTACATTAGAACCTTCAAAAGGCTCTTGAGCTTCATCAAGAGTATCTCCATATTTATAAGAACCATCTGGAAAAATTTTATAAGGCATTATGGTGATAAGCGATTTTTAAGAAATTTGTTAAAAATTTCATTAGTAACGTGTTGTGGTAAAGGATCTTGGTATTGAGGAAAATATTCATTTTTTCTTCTTATATCAAGAAATAAATGAAATCCAGTACCTCCATCTATACTAGGCGAATAACTAGATTGTGAGTGTTGAGTACCCCAAACTTGTCCTGGTTGATATACTTCACCAACTTTTACTTTAAAGTTTTGAGCATGAGATAACCTTATAATATCTCCTTTTTTTAAACCATTACCATTATTAAGTACAACTGCTTCTGAATAATGACCTAAATTACCTTCATCGTAAGCTACATTAGTAATCTGCATTTTTACAGGAATATTTATTGATAAAGGTTTTTTAGCTCCAGATGTTTTAGATTCAATGTGAAAACTTATACCTGAATTACCACCAGTAGTAGTTTCACCATGATCTTTTATTATTGTTGAACGATTAACAGTAACATTCATTAATTTATTTCTTAATTGATTAAATTTTTGTGAGTTAAATTCTAAATCTCCAGAATCAACTTGAAAAACTCCATCACTAAATTGACCTTTTAAAAAGTTTTCTAAAGTTAAACCTTCATTTAATCTTTTAGCTAATTTAAATCCTTCATTAAGATCGTTAACTGCTGTAGGTGTAAAACTATTTTTATCTGTATATAAAGCTGATAATAAATTTTCTACTGTACTTGTATTTATCATTGGTTCACTTTTAAACATAGTTGTTAAAGCTTCACTTTTAACTAATTTAGAATTTGCAGATAAAAAATCTTCGTTAGTATATACACGATCTACATTTCCTACTACTGCACCATTATCGTTTCTTTGATATACCATTAAAGTTTTTTCAGAATCAATATTATTAGCACCTGTAAATTGATTAGGATCTGTAAAATAGCTGTCTGATTGTAAATGTTTAGATAAATCTTCTGCAACAGAGTTCCACCAAGTAGGATCTTGAAGTTCTTCTGCTGTTGCATCGGCTATTCTATTTCTTCCATATTTAATAGCTAAATCATATGCTTCTGATTTTTGATAATTGCTATAAGCATTTTTAAAATTATTTGTAATTACTTTTCTTTGTCTTTTACTTGTAATTGAATTTTCTTTAAAATAATTTTCTAAAGATTCTTCATTTATTGTTTTAGCTATTTTTTCCATTTTTGTACCTAATTGTTTTAAACTAGGATTCCAATCTTTAGCTGCAAAATTAGTTTTAATTTTTTGTATTTTTTCAGCTAATTTATTATATTGTTTACCACCTTTTTCATAGTTTGATAAAATATCTGAAAAATCTGCATTAGGATTTTGTGCTCCTATAGTAGTTATTCTTGCTAAATCAGCATTGTAAGTATCTATATCTACTGTTGCTCCTAACTGTTTATCTATAACCTTTGATTCAAAATCTTCTATATCAAGGTATTTAGGTATAGGTACATCTGTTAATTCTACAACTCCTGTTTCTGTGTTGTATATATGCATTTTTACTGTTCCACCTGATTTCTGAGCTTCTATTACTTGGTCAAGAAACTCTCTTTTAGCTAAATAAGCTTCACTAGTATCTAAACCCTCTGTTATCATTCTTAGATGTAATTGTCCATCATCTTTAAGTCTTTTATTATCTAAAGTAATTGATTGCTGTAAGGCAGTATTCATTCTTACTTCATTTTGTATAGCTTGATTAGATGCATTTGTAATTAAACTTCTAAAAGTAAGATTTGTTTCTGGATCTATTTGATCTAATAATTTTTGACCAGGTAAACCATCTAATTCTACATTTGCAAGTGCTCTTTTAAATTCAGTTAATAAACCTTTATCTTCTATATCGCTTATACCATCGTTATTTAAATCAATAGGAAATTTCTTTAAAAAAGGTATTTCAACACTACTACGATATTGGTCATAAGTTAAACCACTATTTATAGCATCTCGTTTAGCAGCTAATAATTTATTTACTAATAAATCATTATTACTATTTAAAAGTATTCTTGATTCTAATAAACCTTTTACACTTTTATAATCATTTGTATTTCTAGTCCATTCAGAAACAGCAGAATATTGACTTTGTAATGCTTTTTGTGTTAAAAAATTTAATTGATATTTTCTATGTTCATCTCTTATACCTTCAAGTAATCTAGGTAAACCTTTTGATAATATAGGTGCAACATTTGCCGAATACATTTGATTCGGAATACCAGGATAATTTTTCTCATAATATTTAGTTGCATATTCATTTACTTTTCTTGATACTTCTGTCGGATCTTCAATCTGCGACAAAGTTCCCATATTAGCATTTACAAAATCATAAGTTCTATAAATAGTATCTTGACCTGCAAAAGAAGCTTGTTGTTGTAACCAACCAAATCTAAACCAAGGATTACTTCTTACTACCTCATCAGCTAAATTATTTTCACCTTTCTTTCTTAACTGTTTAGCTACTTCACCTATTTCTAAACTATCTAATTGATATTGAGCTACTTTATCAAATAACCTTTCTGCATCTGCTACTTGTTTTTCTGATTCTTGTTTTACTAAAGTACCTGTTAATTTATTAGCTTGATTTACAAAGTTTTCTATAGATTGTACTCTTTGTTCTAAAGCTTGATCAGGTACAAAATTTTGAAAATCTAATAACTGTCCACCTCTACGTTGAGGTGTCATTTCAGGAGTTGCAGGTTGTGCTCTATCTTTTTGTTCAGGTTTTACAAATGTATCCCTTAACTGTCTTTGTGGTGTTATACCAAAACTATTTGTCATTCTTCACCACCTCCTTCATCTCCTCCACTTTCATCTTGGGATTCATTACCGCCTCCCCCACCCATAGCTGGAGGACGCATTTCCATATATGTATTGTAAGCTCCTACAGCAGCTCCAGCTACATCTACTAAGCTTAAACCACCTGATACTTTAGGTTGTTTAGGTAGATAAGTTTCTGCTGGCATAGGTGCTAAAGGTTGAACAGGATCATTGTAAGGTCTTGGATTATATAAAGTAACTGAATTAGTTTTATTCATAGCATCAGCATTAGCAGCTCGCATTGCTGATAATTTATCTCCTATTCTAAAGTTTCTAGTTATTTGACGATTACTAGCATTTTGTAACCATTGTTGATGATATGTATTTGATATACGCTCTACACTTCTACCAGCTTGACCACTAGCAATAACCTTTACTCCATCTGCTATAGCTTTAGTTCTTAAAGATTCTAATTTTATAGTGTCAGATGCTTCTTCTTCGTAATATCTTGCATCTAAATCTGCATATTTTTTACCTAAAGCTTCCATAGCATTTATAGAAGTTTCTGTTTTTAACTTTGCACGATCAGTAGCTAATTGATTTTCATATTGTCTTAATTCAGCAGTATATTTTGATTTAGATAACCAATTGGTCATATCAACTTGATAAGCTCTGTAATTAGCTTTATTAGTAGCAGTTGATTGTCTAATAGCTCTTATAGAATCAGCTTCCCATTTACGCCAAGATTCTATAGCAGTAGCTGATTTACGAGCTGCTGCACCCATAATATTCATACCAAAGTTTATTATACCTCCAGCTTCAGGTGTA
>CEOA01058504.1_pt1 | contig 10518 bp, 16 predicted proteins | sample 530251 | NCBI WGS metagenome assembly CEOA01 (sample SAMEA2619838, study PRJEB7988) | marine metagenome | biome: marine biome (ENVO:00000447); feature: surface water layer (ENVO:00002042); material: "saline water (ENVO:00002010), including plankton (ENVO:xxxxxxxx)" | depth 5 m
AAGTACTCAAATCTAGTTCAATTTTTAAATCTGTTAATTTAGTGGGCTTTGCAGAACCGGGCGCTGTAGAATAAACTGAGGATACTTGATTAACACAAGCATACAGATCTACTGCTGTCTGTTCTACGCAGCCATCGGTTTTGAAAAAGGGTGCCATCCACACAGCGATCCATGTTTCTTGACCATTGACATTTCGAATCCATGAGCATTGATTACAATTAATAGGCATTTAAATTTCCACCGTCATTTACTTTAATGTGCCGTTCACGCTTCTAATTAGTTATTTATTCGTTTATTTCACAAATAGAAACACCCTCTAAACACAGAAAGTGCGAGAGGGTGTTCATATAATTTCTACTGTTAAGTGCGAGAATAGATCACCTACTTGATTTTAAACCATTGACGCATCAGTCTTTCGTTTAGAGCGGTTGCCCTAATTGCATATTGATCATCAACTGTTTCTTCCATCGGGTCCATCCCCATGAAATCTTCGATAGCAGCCATGATCTCTTCAGGAGCATAATTCCCTTCGACACCGGGTTGCGCCATGACCGCTTGCATAATTTCTTGCTCACCAGCACCGGGGTTAGCCTCAAGAACGTCTTCAATGGTGAACTTGAGTTGATTCATATGCTCGTCACCCTCAACACCTGCCATTGGATCGTCTTGCCAATCTTCTTCCAACGCTCCACTGTGAAGCGCGTCAAGGTACTTCTGATCTGGTGCTTTGACTGGTAGCGGATCTTCACCGCGAGCCATCAGAACGGCGTTGTATGCCTCCATATAGGCTTCGTCGCCCTGTCCAATCTTTGATGGGGGGTTGCCATCTTCAGCGTCAATCTTTCCATATTCAGCCATTGAGCCACCTTCGTACATCTTCTTTTTCTTTTTATCGTCGCGCTTGTACTTGCCTTCACTCATCAATGAATATTCGTCTCCGAAATCCTCGTCTGGGATCAGTCTAAGTGACTTCTGCTGAACCAGTGCATCAAGGAAAGCCTTAACTTCTTCATGCATAATGTCTGGATTTTCTTCGACAACGACTGCAATTAGTTCGTCTGCCGAAATTGTGCCGTCCCTCTTCATTGGAGTATTGTCAACGACAGAACTCCACATTCTCTCAGGCTTGTCACCGTCAATGACGTTTTCTTGTATATTATAATCGGCTTTGGCTTGTTCTGAATCGAGATATGCCGCTGCCTCGGCAGGGTCATAGATTTTCGGGGATTTTGACCCAGCCCATAAAGACGCTTTTACCCCATCTGCACCAGCCGCCATACCAACGTATCCTTTTGTTCCATCTTCAAAATAGGCTATTACATCAGTGCCATCGTCTTCCGTTTTGACCAACTTCTTCTGCATTTGTTTCGCCATCGCATCAACAAATTTCTCCCGAGCGTCACCATCACCGAACATGTCTCTGTCGGAGTAACCACCGTCTTCGTCGTCGTAGTCACCGAATCCGTCAATTTCTTGCAATGAGCCTTCTGAAAGAGCAGCAAGGACCATTTTTTCAATAGACTTTCTTAGAGACTCATCCTTCTTCTTGTCTTCAACTTCATCTCCAACATCCTCATCTTCTTTGCCGCTGCGAAGCCCAGCAAGATCAGATGGTTCAATCTTTCCATCATCATCGAGATCTAGTTCTTTCTGAGCCGGGGAAAGATCGCCCTGTGGTTCGTCTTCGTCTCCGTCATCTTCTTGAATCATGGTCGAGCCGATGAAGTTGAGCAACTTTGAAACATTGGCATTATTAAAGCGAGCCTTGTTTGTTTCATTTAGCGCATCATAGACAGTCACCAGTTCTTGAGCCTGTGCCTGAGAAACAGGAATACCATCTACTTTTTCGGTTGCGTTTGCTTCCGAAAGATTGCTTGCAATCCAACGAAGATTATTGATTCGTTCGCCACCGACGGGCTTGGTTGTTTCTTTCAACATCTTGATCACTTCAGGATCAAAAAGGTTGACGCCAGCCTCTTGAAGTCGGCTCACGATTTCTTCTGCAATATATTTGTTGATATTCATTTTGGTATCCTCTTGTCTATTAAATAGATTATTATTCTCAACTAGTAATCCTTTTTTTCCATTTTCTTGAGCCTGTGGTTTTGGCGTCTTTGGGGTTGGATTAATTTTTTGTTCAAACTGGGTTTGACTGTAATACTTGCTACCCCATGTGTCGTCGTCGTCCAACTCTTTCATTATTTGAATTGTTTGAACCTCTCCAGTGGGAGGGTGCTTCTTTGACAACTGAGCAACGAGGTCGTCCCACGCCTGTACTAATTTTTCAGGGTCTGATGGGGGGATTTGACCTTTTAGCCAATAAACGAATGACATGATCTCGCGGGGCTCTTCCGTCCACCACTCTTCCATATTTGGAAAGCCATTCATACCTTCAACAACTTTTGACTCGTTGATAAATCCCCAACTTTTAAGCAAGCGGTGGTTTAATCGCGTGTGCTTGTGACCATATAAATCTTTGCCTTCATAAATCGCACCCGGTTGCATTTGAGATTTAACAGTGTCTTCCCAGTCTCGGAAACACAGATTACCCTGCTCATATGCCTCTCTTTCCATTTCTCTCAGATGCGAGTCGTTTTGAGCATATCCCTGCTCTCCCACATTGGAAGCGCCATCAAACGCGCCACGGCAGTTCTGAGCGTGATGTACCAACTCATGAGACACTGAGCGCATAATGTCTTTGATATGACGACCGGTTGTAAATACGGTGACCTCGCTTGTTTGAGGGTTATAGTATGCTGTCTTGCCAAAAGGCTTCTCTGCGTTTTCAGCATCATTCACAAAGTGGATCTTTGCATCACGATCAAACCCGTAGGTCTTCTTCGCATATGGATAAAAACTTTTAGTTAATTTCTGGAGCAGTTTTGATTTAAGATTCGGCATTCAAGTCTCTCCCTGAAATCATTTTCATTAATTGATAGGCATCATCGCCGTCAAGTTCTGACTGGGCAGCGGCTTGTTCGAATCCCACACTCTTGGTGGTCTTTAAAAAATCTTTTGCTTGGTCGCGGTCGCCACCAAAGAATTCAGCAATCGAAGCAAGGAATTGCTCTTCAACACTGGGTTGACTGTCAATGCCAAAACGCTGCATAGGACCGCCCTGAGAGCCGCTGTGACCGCCTCCAGCGGAGGCAGCGTGTGTTGAGGCTACCCGAGTTTCGTCAATTTTTTCTGGCAGTCCTTTGTGGGAAGTGCTAGCAAAATCTTCAGCGTCCTTTGCTTTCATATTGCGGGCTACATCTTCAACTTCTTTCGAAGCACAATCTTTATATCCACTCTTCTTGCAAGCATGAACCATACCCATGAACTCTTGTTGATTTTTTGATTTAGCCTTTTCTTGTAGGATGGAACGTACCATTACCTCAATCAGTCTTTGCAAACGTGACTCAGAGATTCGAAGTTTTGGCTGCGCTCGCAATTTCATTTTTCAGATAGAATCCGCTTTACTTCAGCAATAATCTTTTTTGTTCTTGCCTCTGCCAACCCCTGCCTAAACTCGTTGGCACCGTCTTGATGCCCCGCTCGGCAAGCGGCGAAGTCAGAAACAGGACCGTCTCTGAGGGCGGTTTTAACATCTACGCCCTTTCTGCCCATTTCAAAGCAGCGTGAATAGGCTTTCTCGTTTGCTTCTTGTTGCTCTGGGCTCACCTCTTCTTCAATGTCTCGTCTGGTGTTTACTTGTTGGGCTTGTGCTTGGGCTTGTAATACTGGAGTAATTGCTTCTGGAATTTCTTGAGCCAACATCATAAGAATATCCATGTGAGAATTACCCTTGCCGTGCAAAGAGCGAATAATTTCTTCTGCTTGCATCGCGCCTTCACGATAGCCTTCGTCAATCTTTGGCGTACCTTCAACTTTCTTAAGATGATCTGCTTTGATAATTGCAGCCTCGCCATTTTCATCGACCACCATGACCGCGCCGTCTGCACGAACCTCGGTGACCTTATATGCCTTGTCGTTGCGAATGTCATTAACTTGATCACCCTTTTCGAACATTGAGGCAGCACCTTCTTGCATGTGTGACCGAACCATATCGCGGATCGTATTCAAAGAAATTTTAATTGTCTTGTTGGCAGGAGCGGGAAGAGCCTCCATTGTAAGCGAAGCAATTTCTTCACGGTCAATATACATGTCCTTGCCTCTGTCATAAAATTCACCCTCCTTGGGGTCATAATAAAGAACTGCACCAGACCTAAACTGGAATGGTCCTTCCAAGCCGGGGAGTGGTCCCATATCACCCTTGAGGTTGGGTACCTTGCCCTTGTCCATGACAGACTTGTGGAACTCTCGATCTTCGTCAGAAAGTTTCCCTTCAGCAAACATCTCATCAGGCAAGCCGCCGACAACATCTTGAATGTCAGCGCCGGCGTAAACTCTACCGGCAGAATCTTGAATTGAATCGCCGGATTCTAATTCTCCATAAAGCCAAGTAAGTAATTCACCCGGCATGTTCTCCACATCAGCCACATGATCGCCGGTAAACTGAATGTCTGGGAGCATATAAATTGTGCCCCCATACTTCTTATCTTCTCTGGATTGGATTTGAGAAACATCAAAGCCGCCCATTGCTTCCTGCATAAACTTGGCTCCAACAGCGATTCCATCTTCAGTCATTTCCCAAGTATCACCAAAAGCGTCACTCAGTTGCCCCTGTAGTTGTGGGTCTGATTCAAGGCGTGCAATAGACTCAGGGCTCAATACAATTTCGAAACCGCCCATGTCATCTTCGTAAACTTCAGCCTCGGGAAAAATGGCAGTTGCTTTTGCAATCATGCTGTCGCCTGAGTCTTCCTGCATCGGATTCTGTGTGTGTTGATACCCTAATACATATGGACCAATTTCTCTGAAATCTTCAGCAGGGTCAATGTCGAACTTGGATGGTTTGCCAATAAAATACTTATCGCCAACAACAAGGACACCGGACAAGACGCGAGCATCGAACGCTTCATCCTTGAGAGCGTTTGCAATCTGCATTAACTGCCCGCCTTGTTCAACGACGGTCAAAGCAATATCTTGTACTTGGTCCATTTCAGGGTCTTGGTTCCAGCCGCCTTGGTTGCGACTTGATTCGGTTTCTCCACCAGCGGCTTGCGTTTCGTGGTCGCCATATTCTTCTAGTTGTTGGCGAATGAAGCCCTTTAGTTGATCGATTGTAACTCTCACTGAGTTAATGCCTCCAACAGAATTTTCATCCAAATAGTCACTCTCGCCTCCGATTGGTGGATCTGTTGGGCGCTTCATGGGTTCTGCTGGTCTTCCAAGAGACTCCTTTGCCGCATCAATAACTTTCCTAATGACTCCACCAGATACATAATCAGGCAAGATAGCCTCCAACGCGCTTTCGGGGTTGCTGCCTGCCTTTTGTTTAAATTGGTCACTATAGCGGCTCAACATTTTAAACTCTGGTTCTGACGCCATCAACTCTGCAATCTTTTCTATCAGTTCAACATCAGGCTTCGGAGCGGGACTACGAGGGACATATTCGCCTCGTTCTTCTTTCATATTATAACCTGAATTAATATCCTTCTCTTGCAGTTGCTGACGCACCAGTGCCCGCAATTGATCTACTGTAACTTTCATTTGTCCTGCTCTCCTTCTTTGTTAGGATCTTGTTTTCCCTGCGATGCAACTTGTTTTGCAAATTTAATTAAAATGTTTTTCACAGCGGTTGGCTTGATACTCGGGTGTTGTGCCGCCAAATTAACAAACTCTTTAAAGAGTCCTTCGAATTCATCGGCGTTACTAATCTTCTTAAACAGGGGTGCCATCTGTGAAGATTCAAGTTTATCGACTGCTTTCTGAACGTCTTTGCCACCCTGCTGCTTTTCTTCCCCGCCTTCAGCGGCTTCTTCTGCTTCATTAAAAGATGAATACCCGCTGGGCATTTCCATGTGCAAGCCAATATATCTGTCTGCTGCTTCTTGTGGGGAGCGACCTTGACCTATAAAGTGGTCCATCATCATCTGAAAGTCCTCACCAATCTCTACTGCGTCTGGGTCTGCTTTAATCAGCGATATAACTTGTTGGTAAAATTGATCACCACCTTCGACCTCTTTAATTGTCTTAGAAATCAAATCAGCAATAAAGGCATTCGAAATCTGATTGTCGGTGGGTTGTGTTGTCTGCAACTGCTTCGCCACCATTTCTCTCAGCAGTTTACTAGTAAGTTTGTTCTTACTTGGCTTTTTTAATTTCATTACTATTCCCTCGTAAACTCAAACTGAGTTTTCTTTTTCCGGTCAGTCTTTTTCTTCTGCGAGGACTGTGAGCCACTCTTCAAAGGTCTGATCTTCGTTTTGTTGACCGCCTTTCGCAGCCTTTTCTAACGCGAACACGCGACGGGTCAACCTAACAATCTGCTCGATGCCGCCAATCTGCTTAAAAGCATTTTCAATTTGGAAAACCCTCTGGGTCAAATTTTGAATCTGCTTAGTATTTGCAGATCCTGCAACTTCTCCCTTGGCTCTCCCTTGTGACTTGACTCGTACTCCGGCGAATTCATCTTCTTCAAGCACTGAATAAACCATATCTAGATAACTCTGCCGCTCACTATAAGCACTCATTAGCGCATCGGCAGCGTCTTCCAGTCCTGACGCTTTCAGTGCGTCTCCCACTGCTCTAGCCTTCTGGGGGTATCCTCCAAGTGCATTGCCAAGTTTCTCAGCGTGCTTGACTATCTCTGGGCTGGCTACATCGGTTGAACGGAATGGCGGCTTCAAAACTGCTGTAGCCGCATCGGACAACCCAACCTTTTCCAGAGCGCCTGCAATACGTTGTGCCTGCGCGGGATTCAATTCGGCACTGAGCGGCTTGATAATCTGGGCAATCTGATCAGACGTGGCTACATCCTCTCTCAGTTTACGAACTTTATTAATCTCATTAATAATGAGCGCTCGCACACGCTGCTCGCCTTTAATTTTATCAACCTCCTCAGAGATGATTTGATTTAGTTTATCTGCCGTAATCTTCATTTTAAATTCCAGCCTGTGGTGCCGGCTCGACGCCCTGCATTTGTGCGAGGAGATCGGTAATCATGTTATCAATCATTTCAAGACGCTCAGACACCGCCGGGTCAGCAACCATGCCGCCAACACGGACGATTTCATCGCCAATTTTTTCAATCTGAGTGATCATTCTGGAGTGATCATCGCCTTCAGCGATTGCATCTCGCTCACTAAGCACTGCTTGGTATTCCTGCTTAATGAATTGCTTTAACTGCTCTTGTGTGATTTTCATTTTTATATTTACTCCTTTCGTTCGTGAATGACAACCATAATTTCTGCGCGAAGTTGCTTGAGTGCCTTCATTTGTTCAACAGCGACCTTACGCAGCCGCTTACCAGCCGATGCGTTTCCACGATCAAACTTATCTGCGTCTGCCATTGCTTCTTCAAGCGCAGCAAGGATTTCTTCTAATTGTTCTCTAATCATTTTTTATTCCTCCGTTGGGGCGAATTGTTTTCTTGCATTGGTGGTCCACCACAACCACCGCCGCCATATTTATCGAACACCGCAGAAAGTTCATGATAATGCTTTCCAGCCGGTGTGTCGGGGTTTCTTTCAGTCCAAGCATCGAGAATTGCCTGAAGATCAGACAATAGTGAATCAACTTCCTCTTCGGCTGTTGCCTCTGGACCTGCGGCAATTGCTACCGCTGGACCATCTGGTATGGGGCTCGGCATAGGCATTCCCATGCCCATTTCATTAATTTGACTACGCACCAAATGCGTAAGGTACTCTTCTGTAATCTTCATCGGCAAACTCTCCGCTGTCCGTTTACTTCATTAAATAGTATGTTTATGGGCTTCTATCCTAAAAACACACAAAGAAAAAGCCACCCCGTCAAGGGTGGCTTCGTTGATAAATAGTTGGAACTGATTAATCGATACTGTAATCGATTATTGCAATGCCTCTTTCTGGCTTTTCTTCGTTTGAACCGGTAACCTCTTCCGTTCGCGGAGGCTCAGGGGGAGGCATATAAAGCGGCACTTGTGCGGTTGTTTCCTCTTCTTTTCTCTTTCTTTCCTCAATGCCGACAATAATGTCAAGCGGGATTTTCCTCCAGTTCATTTCTCAAGCCCTCCAAGTGCTCAATGGTTTCACCAACCAACGCGGCAACGTGGAGAATACCTCGACCACCATGTTCGTTGAACGGCTCAACCTTGGTTTCGAAATCATCAATCAGTACGCGGGGGTTACCCTCCTCATCAGTAGCGTAATCATACTTGTTGTGGGCAAAGATAATGTTCTTTGGACCCTCATTAGTATCTAGTTCGCCAAGGTCATTAAGCCCAAGATTCTTTTCAATCCAACGAGCCTTTCCAGCCAACGACTCCGTGTGACCCCTCTTATCCATTGGCGAGGTTAGAATCACCGGATTGTACTGTCGAATATGAGCCCAGAGTTCCTGACCACCGGGCATCCAAGGCAGGTTAGCCCACCAGTCTTCGTCTCTCTCAAGGAGACGGTACATGAACTCTGTAAGTCGTGGGTTTCTGTTCTTCTCACCGGTTGGCGTGAACTTGGCAAGATCACCCCTTGTGATGGGGTAGGCTACCTCGTTTAGAACCTCCGCAGCAAGAGCCACAAGATCTTCGGGCGGCTCCAATAGAGCCTCGTTGATGGTCACCACAGCAGCGGCTTCGAAATCACAAAGCACGCCGTCCATGTCACAGCAGATTTGATAGGGAATATTAGTCATACCTCTCTCACCTCACATTAATAATGTAACATATGTTGCAAGAAAAAGCAAGCACTTTTTTAATTTTTTTTAAGTTATTTTTTGTTTTCCATCGTTGCCAACTGTACTAAATGGTGAGTGCTTGTCCAAGCAACATGCCCCTGCGGCTTAGACCAGTGAACCTTCACTTCGCTGTATGGCTTCGGAACGGATGCACCTGCACTTGCATGCGGCGATACATACTTTTCGATGACAATTCCCACACCGTAATCAGGAATGCCAGCAAGGTATCGAACCAGATCTCCTACTTGCATTAGCCGACCACCTCTCCGTAGCGTGCAAAGTTAGTGGCGCGGATAGTTTGGGTTACACCGCGTTGGAAGTGGATACGAATAAGATAATCTGCACGATTAGCACGTTTACGAGCCTCGATAACAACTCCAGTGTCGTAGACCCATTCAAAGGCAAGTTCGCCACGGGCAGCGCGTTCTCGTCCGCGTTCGGGATGAACAACGGCGCGACGATAGCGAACAACATCTCCAACATTAACCATGATTAAAACCCTTCCACGCCGCAGCGGGCGTAACACTCAAGCAATGATTCGTACTCCACCAGCCACGCCCGACGGAGGATGATACCTCCCGGCTGGAGTTCAAGAGGAGTGATTTGAACGAACTTAGTCATGATTAAAAACCTTTCTTAAAACGGAATCGGATCTTCTACAATCTCAAAATCTTCGCCAACAAAGAGCCAAACATTTTCCTTTGCCGTCACACGAAGCGGAGCACCGCTTGCGATGATCTCTTCCTCACGAAGAGCGATGTAGAAGTAAGTCCCTCGCTGGATAGTGTGGATGCCGTCGGCAACTGGGGTCACAATATCTCGGATAGTACGAATGCGTGTCATATCTAAAATCTCTCTTTCTTAACCAACAGTACCAACAACAACTGGAAGAACAACATAATCATCTGGATCAAGAGCAACAACACCAGCATCAGGATCTGCTAAATCACAAGGAACAAAAAGAGCAGCACCACAAGCACCATCCGCTCCCCAACGATTAGCAGCAACATCATCATCAGTAACAACACGAAGTGCGCCCTCACCAATACGAACAACACCACCAAAATCAACATCACGAACAATACGAATAATTGCCATTTTCTTTTTCCACCGGGCGGGACACTATCGCCCCAACCACAAATATATTGTAGCAGGCGACCGGTGGAAGTCAAGGAAGAAATTAAGTTTTTTTCTTTTTTTCTCGATATAAATCACATAGTCGTCGGATGTTTTCGGGAGATCTCTTCAACAACTCTAGATCTCTTGCGGCGATTCGTTTTACTTCGCCACTGCCTTGCAGCACAACCGTAGCAATCTTTTCCCACGACTCATATTTTAAAACGATAGCGACGGCATTCCAGCCCTTCTTGCCAGCATGCTCATCGTCCTCGTTGATGCACCAAACCCTTACCAGATCACCTTTTTCCATATTCGACTGGAAGAGAAATAATTTTCAAATCAACAGCAGCGACGGACTCAATACATGGCACAGTGCTGATCACCTTAAACACTGGATGGTCCTGCCACAACACCTTGTATCGCTCGCCGCGCAACTCTTCTGGTGCGTCATAGTTGACATACGGCGCAGACACCACAATACCGATTCTTTCAATGTTGCGTGCGATGGCGGTCTTAACTAATGTGCCTTTCTCCATTCTCTTCTTCCTTTTTGTTTTTATAAAACTTTGCCCTTCCACTTCGGAGGGCATCAAATATATTTTGCTCTATTTCGAACTGATCGTCTCCGCGTCCGTCCTT
>CEOA01053546.1_pt1 | contig 10512 bp, 9 predicted proteins | sample 530251 | NCBI WGS metagenome assembly CEOA01 (sample SAMEA2619838, study PRJEB7988) | marine metagenome | biome: marine biome (ENVO:00000447); feature: surface water layer (ENVO:00002042); material: "saline water (ENVO:00002010), including plankton (ENVO:xxxxxxxx)" | depth 5 m
GTAGCAGCAGCAGCCATAAGAACAGTAGTCGATACTCTCTCTAGCACTCCTACCCTGCACCAGATAGCAGCTAGTGTTATCGAAAAGATATGGATAGAGACAATGCTAGATAGAGCTACCGATAGCGAGCTAAGTAAATACAAGAGAGGTAAGCATAAGAAAAAATATAAAATTTTTTTAATTAACTCAATGGTTAATACTGAATACTGGAACGCTCGCCAACGTATGGCAAGTGGCCTATTCATGGTTGAACTAATACAAAAATATACTGGATTGATAGAGATATATTTAGAAAAAAATTTAAATACCTCCAGAAGAATGGTCAGAGCAACCGACAAGTGCATGGAATGGGTCAAGAAAATAAACACCGATCTAAAAATACACACCCCAAATTTTTTACCGCTGCTAATTAAACCTAAACATTGGACTAACCCCTACGATGGAGGCTACTACAATGAGAACATAAAGTTTAATCTTTTTAAAAGTAACAATAAAGAAATAGCAAGCAAACCCATAGCAACTACTACGTTTTATGATGTTGCAAACATACAAGGGGATGTAAGTATGTGTGTTAATAAGTATATGTTAGAGCAGATATTAGAGGCATATAATAATAACTTAGAGATAGGTTGTTTGTTACCAAGAGAAGGGTATGCTGTACCTCCATACCCAAAACATTTAAACGAGGATGATCCAGATGTAATTAAATGGAAGTTGCAATGCAAAAGAATAATAGAAAAGAATAACCAAACAAAAGGTAGTCGTATTGGTATAGCAAAAACATTATGGATGGCTGAGAAATATAAGGACGAACCTAACCTATACTTTCCCAAACAACTAGACTTTCGAGGTAGGGTTTACGATAGAGTTCCCTTCTTAAATGCACAAGGTAATGACATATCAAGATCGCTACTGCAATTTAGTAATGGCAAACTAATAGAAACAGAAGAGGATCTTAACTGGCTAAAGATACATGGTGCAAATATGTTTGGTATCAAACAAGACTTCCAAACAAAGATCGATTGGGTTAATAATAATTTAAAAAACATTTATGCCATTGGAAGAGATTGCTGGGCTGCACCAGAACTATGGATGCGGGCTGATAAGGCTTGGAGTTTTCTTGCTTTTTGCAGGGCAATCTATCTTTATCAACAAGAACCAAGTAGCTATTTATGTCAGCTTCCCTGCCACCTTGATTGCACTTGTAGTTCTATTCAGCACTACAGCGGTTTGTTACGCTCCAAAGTAATGGGAGAAAAGGTTAACCTAATTAATTCAGATAGACCTCAAGATATATACAGCGAAGTTGCATCACAAATAAACCAAAGACTTAAAGATAGTGACGATCCAAGAGCAGCTAAGTGGTTAATGCTAAACGTAGATAGATCATTAACTAAACCTTGCGTGATGACAGCACCATACTCGGCTACTAATAGTGCCTTCTATCACTATGCATACAGCTGGGCTCAAGAGCGATCAACAAAATTATTAGGCAAGAACAACTGGACTAGAGGTAAAGGTAGTATGAGTGCTATGAATTACATGGCTACTCTCTTATTTCAAGAGTCAGCTAAAGCCATAGCTCCAGCGTATGTCGCAATGAAATGGTTTAAGGCTGTAGCTAGAGAGCTAGGTAAGGTAAATAAAGCAGTTACATGGACTAGCCCTACTGGTTTGTATGTCGAACAGAAGTATTACGACCCAAAGAAAATAAGAATACAACTTAAATATTTATCTGACGTTTATCTGGATATAAGAACAAACGAAGATACACCAGAACTTAATACAAGAAAGATGGGTCATGCAATCTCAGCAAATATATTACATAGTTTTGATGCAAGTCATATGGCATTTTCTACAATTCATGCTTCAATTAAAGGAGTCGAAAATATCGCTGGCATCCACGATTGTTTCGTTACTACCCCGTCTGAAATGAGTTTACTGCGTGACTCTGTTAGACAAACATTTGCTGATATGTATTCAGTAGATCGTTTATCGAAACTAAAGGCAGAATTAAAAGCACAATTAACAGACAACCAAATACAAACGCTACCTCCAGAGCCAACGCTTGGGGAGTTAGATGTTTTACTTACACGTTCATCAACCTATTTCATAACATGAATCAAGTTAAAGCAAATCCTTTTTATATCTTCACACCAGAATGTGGAGTTGCATGGAGTCATCTAGTTAAACCAGATGATGCATTTAATAAAGCACCAGAATGGAGCGTAACTTTATTGTTAGATCCAGACTCAAAAGAAACAACAAGAGTATTTGACGAGTTCGAGAATGGTCTTGAAGCATGGAAGCTACAGCTTAAGACTGCTTTCCCACAACAAACTTTTAAAATGGGCGAACATTCAAGGTATGGATTTACTGAGTTCGAGGGCAAAAATGTAATGGAGATTAAATGCAAGAAGCCTGTAGAAGCAGGGCAAGGTAATAAAAGATTTGCTAACACTCCACCTATTCTTTTAGATAAGTATGGTACTCCTATTACTGGAGAAGAAAAAGATAAATACATAGGTTTAGGTAGAGGTACAACAGTACAAGCCAAGCTAAGAGTTCAAGGGTACAACCATCCGACTTATGGTGTTGGATTAACAGTTCAACCAGAAGCCATAGTCATTATGAATTTTGTTCCATATGAAAAAACGACAGACCTCTCAGGGTTCAAGTTCCAGAGCAAGAGTGAAACGCAAGACCTCACTCCCTCAAATGTTGAAAACTCCTTCGGGGGTAGTACATTTTAGATCAAAGTTTGAAGCTCAAGTAGCAGCAGACTTGATTAAAAAGAAAGTACCATTTACCTATGAAACTGTCAGCTATGATTACATCATCAGCAGTAGCTACACTCCTGACATCATCCTTAGTAACTGTGTGGTTGAACTCAAAGGAGTCCTACTTAAAGAAGAGAGAAAAAAATATATTGCAGTCAAGACGCAACATCCCTCATTAGACATTCGTTTCTGTTTTCAAAACGCAAACAACAAATTGTCTAAAGCTAAAAGAAGCCTGACGTATTCAGCATGGGCTGAACGTCATGGCTTTCTTTGGTGTAACAAAACAATTCCTAAAGAATGGTATGCCGAGTAAGTACAAAACTAAAGAGCCTTGTCCAGAGTGCGGAAGTAAAGATAACGTAGCTGTCTATGATGACGGACACAAGCATTGCTTTGGATGTGGTTGGCAATTTCAGCCCAAAAAAAATTTTAAGAAACCCACTTATCAGCCAATGAAAAAAGAATGGAAACCTATAACTCCAATTCCCTGTGCTTTACCAAAGCGTGGGATAACAGAGGAGACTTGTAAGTTTTTTAATTATGGTATCTCTCAGTTCAATGGTACTGATTGTCAAGTTGCAACCTACAGAAATCAAAGTGGATTAGTTGCAGCACAGCACATAAGATTTAAAGATAAAAGATTTATATGGAAGGGAGACTTAACTGATATAAAGCTATGGGGTCAGGAATTATGGAGACAACAAAATACTGGCGGTGTATTTGTAACAATTACAGAAGGGGAAATTGATGCAATGAGCGTGGCACAGGCTACAGTCTCAGCGAGTGGTAATTACTTTCCAGTTGTTAGTTTGCCATCAGGTGCTCAATCTGCTACGAAGTATGTAGCTGCAAATTTATCATGGTTATCTCAGTTTGTTCGTATAGTTATTTGTTTTGACTCGGACTCTGCTGGTGTGGATGCTGCCGAAAAGGTTGCAAAGATCTTACCTATTGGTAAGGCAGCTATCGCAAACCTACCAAGAAAGGATGCTAACGAAATGCTCCTCGCAGGGGAGTCGGAGTTACTTAGAGACTTACTCTTCAAAGCAAGTCCTATCAGACCCGACAACATATTCTCTGCCTACGATCTATGGGAAGATTTAGTTAAAGAAGATAACTCTAAGATATGTAGCTATCCCTTCCCAGAGCTAAACAAAATGGTGCAAGGTTACAGAAAGCAGTCACTCACTACGATTTGTGCTGGCACAGGAGTTGGCAAGAGCCTACTTTGTAGGGAAATGGCACATCATTTTTTAGTTAACGGATTAAAGGTCGGTTGGATTGGTCTTGAAGAAAGCAGCAAGAGAAGTATGCAAGGCATACTATCTATAGCTTTGAACAAACCATTGCACATAGACGAGAAGGCTGTCGATGAAAAAGAATTACGACAAGCGTTTGATTATTTATTTAGTGACAACAAGTTTGTATTGCTTCAACACTTTGGTTCATTAGATCCAGATAGATTAATAGATCAGATAACATACATGGCTACTGGCGAAGAGTGTGACGTTATCTTCTTGGATCATCTTAGCCTTGTAGTATCTGGACTTAGTGATGGAGATGAAAGAAAACAAATAGATGTATGTTGCACCAAGCTAAGACAGGTAGTTGAGAAGACAGGAGTAGGTTTAGTTATGGTTAGTCACTTGCGTAGAACAGATGGCAAGCCAGCTGAAGAGGGAGGAGATATAAATTTGGCAGCCTTGAGAGGGTCACAGTCCATAGCTCAGTTAAGTGACCTCGTTATATGTGGTATTAGATCACAACAAGCTACAGAAAAATCAAACGAACTGGAATTAAAAGTATTAAAGAATCGCCATAGTGGTTGCTTGGGTAAAGCTGACAAGCTTGAATACAACGAAACTACTGGCAGACTAACTCCCTCCTTACAAAACTTCTTATGACTTTATTAATTGATGCTGATTGGCTATGTTACAACTGTTGCTATGCAGTAGAGAATGACGATAGGTTCGATGACAACTTGCACGTTTTATATTCACGACCAAGCTGGGGATTAGATCTTATCGAGACATACATACAGAGATACAAGCAAGTATCAGAAGATGAAGGGGAGGTCATCATGTGCTTTACTTCTTACCCTACATTTAGACATGACTTGTATCAGGACTACAAAGCTAACCGCAAGAGCAGAAGAAAACCATTAGCACTAAAAGCTGTCATGGATGCATTAACCAATAGATATAGATGTGTTAGATACGATGGACTAGAAGGAGATGACGTACTTGGATTATTAGCTACGAGCAAAGAGTTAGATGATCCTATTATTGTTAGTCCAGATAAAGATATGAGAACTATACCTTGCAAGCTATTAGCTGGAGAAGATCTGGAGCTTATTACTAAGAGACAAGCTAACAGAAACTGGATGGCACAAGCATTGACAGGAGATGCAACAGATAACTACAAAGGTTTAGCTGGGGTAGGTGCAGTAACAGCAAACAAAATATTAGGAGATGCTAAAGAGTTAACTGATATGTGGGAGATAGTCGTTAAAGAATATGAAAAGAAACAAGGAGGATATAAAGAGGCATTGCTTACAGCTAGGCTTGCAAGGATATTAAGATCAGGAGACTACAATACTAAGACAGGCAAGGTAAAACTTTGGAAACCTTAAGCAATATCTAATGGGTTCTTTTTCTTTTTCTTAGGAAAACCAGCTTGCATATTTCTATATGCTTCTGGAGATATAGTGCTATCTTTCTTACTTCTACTTGTTCCAGCTTTCTTTCTCTTGTTGATGTTGTAATACAATCCTTTTCTAGCCATAGTGTGTACAGTAATATAAATATAAATTAGCATTACTCATGGCAGTTGACGACCCATTCCCACCCATAGAAGAAGCATTAATTAATAGATTAAAAGAGATGATACCAGAAAAATGTCCTGATCTTGATGATAAAGATAGAGAGATATGGTATTACGCTGGTCAAAGAGGCATGGTAAAAATGCTTGAATCGGTTTACAATGAGCAAAACAACATTACTAAGGAGTAGCTATGTGCGGAGGAGGAGGCAGACCGCCAGATAGAACTGATGAAATGCTTGCTGTACAGCGTGAGCAAATCGCTGAACAGAAAAGACAGTACGAAGAAACACGTGCTGATAACTTAGCAAGACAAGAAGAGCAAAAGAGAATAGCTACCGCACCAGCAGCACCACCTCCATCTGCTACAGCTACCGCACCAGCAGCTGCACTTGAATTACCGAGCGGAAGTTTAGGTCTTGGAGGAGCACAGCAACGTAGAGGCTATGGACGTAGAAGATTAAGAACAGATTTAAAACAAGGATCTGGTTTACAAATACCTTAAATGAATAACAACGAAGTTACTTTAACAAGTGGTGTTGATCAGAATAACTCCTACAAATCTGACATGGATCAGAAGAAAGGAGTTACTGTTGCATCAAAGTACCAACAAGGCAAGACTACACGTGCTCCCTATGGAGACAGAGCAAGAGCTAATGCTAAAGTAACTATTCCTTTTTTATATCCAGAGGATACATACGGAGATCGTGGCAAGATAGATCAACCACATCAAAGTATGGGTGCTCGTGGAGTTTTAAATATTGCAAACAAACTTGGCATAAATCTTTTCCCTATAAATACAGGATTCTTTAAATTAGAAATAGACGGACTAGCAATGATAGTTGCTGAACAAGGCCCAGAAGTTAAGACGCAATTAGATACAGCCTTAGTAAAAGTAGAACAGCAAGTACATAATATGTTGGAAACTATGTCGTTCAGAGCCTCGATGCATGAAGCGTTTGAACAGTTAATAGTTGCAGGGAATGTATTGTTATATGTTAGTCCAGTTGGAATAAGAGTTATACATCTGGAGAACTATACAGTTCAACGTGACCCTATGGGTAACGTAAGCGAAATAATAATAGAAGAAGAAGTTAGTCCTACAGTATTGCCTCCTGATTTTTTACCTAAAGATTTAAAACAAAAGGATGATTACAGCAAAGAAAAAACTATAAAGATTTACACTTGCGTCAAATATAAAGATGGGAAATGTATGTGGTATCAAGAAGTAAAAGGTAAGCCAGTACCTAACACATATGGTATGTCTCCCGCTGACTGTTCTCCTTTTATTCCATTACGCTGGTCACAGATTGAGTCAGAAGATTACGGACGTTCATTTATTGAGCAATGGTATGGCGACCTTACTGCATTAGAAAATTTATACCAAAGTATATTGGAAGCAAGTGCAATGCTTAGTAAGGTATTGTTTATGGTATCTCCAGCTGGTACTACAAGACCTCGCACCTTAGTTAATGCAGAAAACGGATCAGTAATACAAGGTAGTGCTAATGATGTAACTGTGTTGCAAGCACAAGGTAAGTTAAATGATTTATCTTTAGCTAACAATACTATCGACAGAATAGAGAACAGACTGTCGTTTGCCTTCCTTCTTAATAGTGCAGTACAACGTCCAGCAGAGAGAGTAACAGCAGAAGAGATAAGATACAGCAGTCAAGAGTTAGAAGCTTCTCTTGGAGGCTTGTACTCACAGCTGACTCAAGAACTACAGCTACCTCTAGTTAAACGATTAGTATTTATATTGCAGAAAACAAATAAAGTTCCTGACTTTCCAAGAGGAGAAGATGGAGAAAGTTTAATACATCCTAAACCTATTACTGGTATGGAAGCTATAGGTAGAGGAGATGATAGAAATAAATTACTAGAGTTTATTGATGCATCAAGAAATGCTTTAGGCCCAGAGGTCTTAACACAATATATAAATATGGAAGAAGCATTAAGAAGATTAGCAGCAAGTAGTTCTATTGATACGACTAACCTAGTTAAAACTCCAGAACAATTACAGAAAGAGGCAGACGATCTAGCTAAAGCAAACGAAAAGATGCAAGAACAAGAGATGATGAGTAAGATGATACAAAGCCCAGCAGCAGGGAAACTTGCTGACAACTTTACTAAACAAGGAGCACCTTATGGCCCTCAATTCCAAGAAGGAGGAGAAATCCCCTCAGATGGAGAAAACCTCCAAGTTCCAAACCTCGATGCAAGTGGACTCCCAGCCACCAGTTGATGATGGCCCAAGAGAAATAACTATTACACCAGAAATGGTAGAAAATTTTAAGAGGAACTAATTTATGCCTGATCCAATTACAATTACACAAGACGCTACTCCTCCAATACAAGAGGAAGCAATAGCTAACCTCGAAGCAGAGGCAGCTGAACTCCAGAAAGAAGGTAACTTACCTAAAGGAGAAGAATTAATTGGGGGAGAGTTTAAGACTCAAGAAGATTTGCTTGCAGCTTACAACGAACTCAAAGCACAGAATGAACAGTCTGCTCCAGAACCAGTAGGAACAGCCCAAGAGATTTATGGAGAAGCAGTAGGTAACTTACTCGAACAGGGTAATGTTGACTACGTTTCTATGAATGAGTACTGGCAACAGAAAGGAGAGATAACAGAGGCACACTACAAAGAGTTAGAGCAAGCTGGCTTTCCTAGATCTTTGGTTGACTCACATCTAAATGGTTTACGAACTGAAGCAGCAGCAACAGAGAAAGATATATTGGCTATTCGTGATAGCTATGGTCAAGAAAACTTTGCCAATATGCAGCAATGGGCTGGTCAAAACTTAACTGATGCTGAAAAAGCAGCGTACTCTGCTGGTATTAACAGCGGTAATATCGAGCAAATTAAGTTAACTGTTGAAGGATTACATTCAAGATATGTTGCAAGCGTAGGTCAAGAACCTAACTTGCTATCAGGTCGCCCTGCATCTGGAGGAAGTGATGTATTTGAAAGTACTGCACAATTAGAAGAGGCAATGAATGATCCTCGATACAGAAAAGATCCAGCCTTTAGATCAAAGGTAGAAGAAAAGTTAGGTAGGTCTAGTATTTTTTAATACTGTAAAGATACTCCAGTAAGTCTTGTCTCCTTTGACCCTGCTGATTGGTTAGCAAATTCAACTTTATATTTAAGTTGTGTTCCAGCAGTAACAGTAACGTCATTTGCTACTGCCATTCTTACACCTGTAGCAAAGTCAGGGAGATTAACTAAAGTAACTTGAGTATAGTTAGAGCCATTATCTGCTGATAAATAAAGTTTTATATCTGTATTTACAGTAGCCGAACCATAGTTATCAACGTAAGTTATAAGAACACCTACCTTGTTGGTTGATGAAGGTGCTGTAATTGTATTAGATATAAAGTTTCCAGTTGCACTAGATGAACCTAGTTGAGAAGTATCTGTGTCCCATGTACCAGAACCAGAAACTAGAGATGCATCCCCACCATTACCAGAGTTTGCGAGGGTACTACCAGAACCTTCATCCATTTTAAAATATTCTTGAAGACCATTTGTAGCAGTATAATTACCATTACTATTAGTCCAATCAAATGGTTTTCCATTGTTCCACAAATCAGTTAATACTGTGGTAGTTAATGATTGATTCCAAAATCCCATCATAGCAATATGAGTATTATCGTAATCGCCAGTATAATTATTAGAGTTGTGCTTAAATAAACGTCCTTGTCCACCCGATAAAGTTCCGTAGTTAGACGTACCTCCATTAGCATCTGAATCGGTAGTCCAAGAGTTTGCATCATAGGCTCTATGCATAATTTCAACATGAGCAGTTGACCAGTTGTAACCAGTTCTTACTACACCCATAACCCATTTATCAGTTGGTGCAGACCAACCACTTGCAGTATTAGTATCTGAAACTCCGGGTGTGTGTGCTCCAAACTTACCATTATTTTGACCATAACCAATGTTGTAAACTAGGTATTTTGATGTGTCATCTTTTGTTTGAAGGTTCATTATTCCACCACCTTGCGATCCGTTATAAGCCCAGCTAGAACCATTAGCACTCTTCATCCACGCAACAAAAGTACAAGGCCCATTAGTTGCTACACCTGTAGAACTCATAACAAATGTAAATTTGGCTTGGTTTGGTTTATAAAAACTTTTTGCATCTATTGTAGAAATATAATCATTAGCATTTCTAGTTACATTTGTCTTTGACGCTATTCCGTTTTCATCTTGGAATGTTTCTATAAAAAGAGAATTAGTATTATATCTAGTTGCGTTCTGTAAAGCATTAACTTTTAAAGCAAGTGCAGATATGTCGTTAATAATATTGTTATCGTCAAATGCTGTAACGTGTTGAGTAACACTACTTGCACCAATTCTTGCATCTGGAACTGTGCCTGATGTAAGGTTACTTGCATTTAACGCTGTAAGGTCTTTAGCTGTGTTTGCTGCTATAGCCGAGTTAATAGAGTCGGCTAACTTATCGGCTGTTACTGCATCATCAGCTAATTTTGATTCCGTTATACTTCCATCTGCTACCGACCCTGCTATCTTAAACTCGCCAGCCATACTGCTATGCGAACTGCATTGGTAATACAAAGTGTCAGGTGCATCATGCGGTACTGTAAATACTATCTCTGTACCATTTCCTCCACCATTGTTTGTGACTCCTGTATTGTATGCATCATTCGTGCCACCATTGGCAATGCTGGTCTTTATATAAAACGGATGACCTCCAGATCTATTTTCAAATATATAAGTCTGACCTCGAACAAGATATATTGTAGGGTCGTTAACTGTACCATTAAGACCTTTACCTGTAAAAGTATAATGATCTGTACCACTAGCACCTAAGACATATCTAAGGGTGTCTTCTATAGCCCTTGATGATACTTGTGTTAATGGCATAGCTAGTTAAGAAGT
>CEOA01009795.1_pt1 | contig 10480 bp, 14 predicted proteins | sample 530251 | NCBI WGS metagenome assembly CEOA01 (sample SAMEA2619838, study PRJEB7988) | marine metagenome | biome: marine biome (ENVO:00000447); feature: surface water layer (ENVO:00002042); material: "saline water (ENVO:00002010), including plankton (ENVO:xxxxxxxx)" | depth 5 m
GAACATACTTTACACATTTTGATGTAAATGTTAAACCTGAAACACCATCTCTAGTATTGTTTCCTAGTAATTATGCTTATACCCATACAGCTTTACCGGTTGTAAGTGGTACTAAATATGCAATAGTTACTTGGTTAGGTCATCAAATAGACTTTGATGGTATTCCACCAATGTGGTTACCAAACGGAGAAAATAAATATTTTAATAGAGCAGAGTTTAAGTAATGGAAGCAGTCATATTACCAAATTTATTTAAAGGAACACAACAAGAAGAGATAACAGCGTTTTATGATCTAGAGCATCCAAGTAATGACCCAAACAATTGGGAGCAAAAAAGAAATGGTATTTGGGAAAAAACTTATTGTAATGTTGCAAAGATGATGCATTTTTCAATGCTAGATAAGATAAGAGATTTAGTAGATGATAAAAGATTACTTCCTTCTTTTTTTTGTATTCAATTTGCAGAAAATGTTGTAGCAACTCCATCTAATGTACACATACATGATGATTCATTACCACAAGATTATGTAGTTGAATACAACCATTACACACAAAATCGTTGGGAAACACAGGTCAATGGAGAGTCTTATAATATTGCAAATGAGACAGCATTGCTTTACAAAGGCTCAGATGAGCACATGGCAATGAGTTATAATGGTGGTATAGCATTAAGAATTAAGTTCTACTTTTCTTACCCTAGTAATTATTTTTATATTATTGGGGAACATCAGATAAATGGAGATATAACTCTCCCATCAGGTAGAAATGTACACGAGCTTAAGAAGGATTGGTATTAATTATGGACATTGCATTAGCAACAGGCGTAACTATAGATTACGATGAAACAGATTTAAAAGAACACAAAAGGTTATCAAACTATGCTTTTTACTCTCCCTCTGTTGAATTTTATCTAAAAGAAGAAAAAGATAATTTAAATAAAGTAATTATTGTTGGAGCAGGTGTTGGTATTTACAGCAAGTATTTAGATAGTCAAGGTGTAGAAACTATAAATATTGAGCCTGTTGAGGATAGGTTTAACAAACTAGAAGCAAATTTAGAAAATGCTACTAACTACAACAAAGCATGTTCAGATTCGAGTGGTACAGGAACTATGTATTATTTTGACGATGCAAAATCAGGAGCAAAATTAGACATAGACTTTGGAGACAACTCTGAAAGTGTTGACATTATCACTGTCGATAGCTTAGACATTACAGACGCAGATTTGATTGTTATAGATGCTAACGGAAAAGAATACGAAGTTTTACAAGGTTCAGCAGCTAGCATAACACCCTCAAATAAAGTTATTGTGAAATGGAACACAGATATTTGTGAAAGCAAAGATGAATTAGCTTTGTATCTACAAAATTCACTTGCAACATGTTCAATACTCCATTGGGATTCGACTGACAATTCTATAACAAAAAAAGAACTTGGTACAGCTCAATATCCTTGGGATTTGCTTTCTGTAGTTTCTGATGCAGATATATTGATGGAATAATATGTCAAAATGGTGGGAAGCAAAAAAATATAAAAGGATACTAGAAGTAAAAGAACATTCTGTTAAGTATCCTGAAATTCAGTTTTTAACTAGTCATCAAGAATATATTGACTTATGCCCTGTAAAACCTGCCTCTGAGTTTAAAGAACCTACTTGGTATAGAAATTTACAGCGTGAGTGGACAGAAATGCGTAATGGTGTTGATAATAAATATCACGATGAAAATTGGGACACAGTTCCTTATAGAGAAAATAGCATGAAAAAATGTCCAACTGTAGCAGACTATATGAACTTAGGATACATAATACCTTTGTGGGTAGATTTAAGAATAGACCACAGACCTTCAACAGGATTTAATTGGTACAATAAGCACGCTTATGACGACACTATAGAAGCAATAACTTCTCATGACCCAAAATCAATAGGTTCTATGCCAATACCTGAAAACAGTTGGTTTACTGCATTGAAATTTGGAAATCCTTGGGATATTATTACACCACCTGGTTGGTCTGTTATTATTACTCAACCTTGGTATCACAGAAATTTAGAAATAGAAATATTACCTAGCATTATAGAAACTGATAGCTACCACCAAATGAATATACCTTTTCTATATCATGGCGTTGGAGAAAAAACATTTAGACAGGGTATGCCTTTAATACAGGTAATTCCTATAAAGAGAGAAGAGATACCTGATTATAAAGTTTCAACTAGAGACAAAGAAGACCAAATCTATTACAATAAAAGCAGAGCTGCTGAAAGAACTAAATTTCATGGTTGGTATAGGTGGCTAACTAAAATGAATAAAAAAAGATGGAAAGAAGAGGGTATATTATGAAATGTCCAATGCCTAATCAGTCTAAAATATGGTCTCAACCCTTAAATTTAACAAGAAGAACTGCACCTACAGTAGGGTTTACTGTCCCTAAACAACTTAATCCACAGGGACAAGAAAGTGAAAATAGCTTACCTGATGTAGGTTTTAGAACACCAAGTAAGTTTCTTAAAGCTCCAAATGGTTGTGTATCAACTTTATATATGAGAGAAAGATTGTATGAGGTTAAGTTTCCTTGGAGCAATGTACAAATACATTTAGAAAAAAATCAATTTACAGATCAGGTAGATAGATATGGTGGAATGTCTGCAAGAGCACATTATGGTGGTGCTGTAAAACATTACGGTCCATTTACAGATTTTATACTTGAAGAAAAAGATGCATGGGCTAGTCCTGACATACCTGTCTGCCAAATAGCTCTTCCTTTTATATTATTTACAGATGACCCTGAAGTATGGGTAGATGTTGTACCTAGCGACAGAAATCCTAAATACAATCTTCCAATAGCAACAGTTGGTGGTTTTATGCCTATACATGCATGGACAAGAGGATTGTCTTGGGCTTTTGAATGGCTAGATACAAGTGTTAACAGAATAGATTTAAGTCATGACTATACAATGTTTAATCTATTGTTTTCAAAACCTGTGAAGTTAGAGTATGTAGAGTGGACAGAAGATATGAGTAAACAGTGGCATCAGATAGTTAATGTTTCTAAAAACAGAAGAGAAACAAATCAGCTTTACCCTACAGCATTAGAAAGAAGACAAAAAAGATTATTACCTAGGAAAAAATGGTTCGGAAAATAAAAACAAAGAACATTGAGTTCATAACCACAGTACCACCTTTAGTAGATATAGCTCCACCTGTTCCTGCAAGCCAAATGATTCCTAAATGGTTCGATATGCTTAGTAATGATATTCCAGATTTTTCAGGTCCATTCCCAAGAGTAGGAGATTGGATAAAAGAATTCACAGGACACACTATTAAGAAATGTCCTGCTGTTATCGATTATCTTACTGAAGGATACATTATTCCTTTGTGGTGCGATTTGTTAATACAAAAACATGGAGAAGAATTACATTGGGAGAATCATAAACAAGACTACGGTCAAATAGAGTTTCATAACTATGAACAAGCACAAACATATCCTTTTGAAGAAGGAGACCATAGACACCCATTAAAATTTATTAGTCCTTGGTTTTTTAAAACACCACCTGGTTGGTCAACAATGTTTATACCACCATTACTAGAAAGGAATGAACATTTTACTTTGATACCAGGTATTGTTGAGACAGATAGCTTTCATCAAATAAACTTTCCAGGTATTTGGCATACTCAGGGAGACACTATCCTCAAAAGAGGTATGCCGTTCTTACATGTGATACCATTTAAAAGAGAGAAAAAACCCAAACTACTTGTAAGAAAATCTACACAAGATGATATGGATATGATTAGAGATGAACAAACATCTCTTCGTTCTAAATTTACAGGTGGATATAGGGAAATAACTAGAAGATTCAGAAAGTCAATATGAAAGTATGGATAGATCAAGATTTATGTACAGGAGATGGTTTATGTGCAGAGATAGCTCCTGATGTATTTGTCATGCAAAATGATGGTTTAGCTTATGTTCAAGAAACAGTCGGTAATTTTGGAGACCTTAAAATATTTAGTGCTAATCATGGTAATGACCAAGGTGCTGAAGGTCTTGCTAGAGTACCTAAAGGGCAAGAAGATATAGTATTAGAGTCAGCAGAGGAGTGTCCAGGCGAGTGCATATTCATTGAGTTATAATTAATTATGGTAAATAATTACAACTTAGAGTATGAATTGCTTAGAAGAAGTAAAGTTACTGATAGGGCTCCAAAATCAACAGTTGATAAGCCTATATCTAATACTTACAGTGATTCTAAAAAAACAGACAAATAATTACACATAAATACCAATAATTCACAATAGTTCGGTTATAATACATCATGAAGGCGACCTAAGTTCGACCCAAAAAAGGAGAATAATGGCTGATAACGAAAATACCACAGTTAATCAAGAAAATATTGAGTCTTTTGTAGAGCAATATAATGTTCTTGTAGGCGAAAAGAATAATCTTTTAGCTATTCTTAACGAAATGAAGCTAGCAGCAGGGAATCACTCTGTTGAAATTGCTAGCAGAGACGCTGAGATTAAAAGATTAAATTCCGTGTTACAACAAGTAACAGGTGGTAATCAAAAAGCTAATACAGAAGAGGAATAGGGCTTATCATGTCAGTACAGGGCAGTGAATCATTCTTAGAGAAAGCAAGACTACAAGCAGCAAAAAGACCCAAATCTCAACGCTCAAAAGTAGATATCTTACTTGAAGAATTATCTGAAGAACCTGAGTTAGCAAGTGATGTACAAGAAGCATTAAATGACTTGTCGATATCTGCATCAAATCTAGCAATAGTCATGAAAGAATTTAATTTTAATATTTCAGACTCTTCTATCAAGCGTTGGAGGGCATCAAATGTCAAGTGATTTTTCTAAACGAGTAGAGGACTTAAGAAAGGCACAACAAGATGTTTCTCAGGTACCAAAAGCAAAAAAAGATTACCCTACGGGTTTCGAACCAGGAGTAAAGTGGGACGAGAAATCTAAAAAAGGAACTGCAACCACTGAAGGACTTCCCAAGAAAATAACTTCTTGGGATTTTTTATTAGAAGAGTGGGGATTTAATCCTGAAGAGTTTGAAGTCGATGGGGATACAGTTCAATATAGAGCATGGGATACCAACATGGGTCAAGGTAATACCCAAAGAATGCACTATTACAAAGTCGATATTATCAAAAAAGGAGCATCTAATATATATGATCCTGCTCCACTAATTGAGGCAATAAAGAAGTATAAAGCACCGAAAAAAACCGTTGAAAAGGGAGACAATGCGTTTTTAGTTGCACTATCAGATTGGCAACTAGGAAAAGAGGATGGAGATGGCATAGAAGGAGTTACAGAAAGAGTACTCCGTGGTATTGATGATGTCGTAACTAGAGTTAAATTCTTAAGAAAAGGTGGCATGAAAATAGGTAAATTAGTCATCAGTTCCTTAGGGGATATAATCGAGGGGTGTAATGGATTCTACGAAATGCAAACCTTCTCAGTCCAAATAAATCAACGAGATCAGATAAATATCGGTTCTAATTTAATGATGGAATGCATTAAGAAGTGGGCACCTTTATTTGATGAAGTCTTAGTAGTCGCAGTTGGTGGTAACCATGGAGAAAATAGAAATGGTTCAGGTAAAGCTTATACAAATTTTGGAGACAACTTTGATTTATTGCTAGCAGACCAAGTAGCAAGAATATGTGCAGCTAACAAAAAAGCGTTTGGTCATGTAAAGTTTTATATTCCTGACGAAGATTTAGATGTAACTTTAGATGTAAATGGTACAACTATCGCATTTGCACATGGTCATCAATTCAGAAGAGGTGCAGGAGGAGCATCTCAAAAGGCTTTTGCATGGTGGAAAAATCAATCTGTGGCAGATTTGCCTGCAGGTGGTGCTGATGTACTTTTATCAGCTCATTTTCATCATTTTTCTATGCTACAAGAGTATGGAAAGACACATATACAAGCTCCTGCCTTAGATGGTGGGTCTTTATGGGTGCAAAATACTCTAGGATTAACGACAAATCCAGGAATATTGACCTTTTGCGTCAATAAGAACGGTGTCCATAACCTAGAAATACTGTAAAACAAACAACTATAATAGGAATGTATGAAGTTAGAAGTATTAAGAATCAGTTCTCAAGCAGATTCTACTAGTGGAATACTGTTTGATGTTACAGATGGGAAACGCCAATTCCTCTGCTACACGGTCGAGGACGAATACAGGGCAGAAAAAGTGAAACATGAGACGAGAATACCTGAAGGATCATACAAGTTAACGCTTCGTAGCGAAGGTGGTTTTCACTCAAGATACACTGCAAAATATGGCTCTGATTGGCACAAGGGAATGATTTATGTAAACTCCGTTCCGGGGTTTGAATATATATTATGGCACACGGGGAATACAGACGAATCGACATCTGGTTGTTTAATTTTGGGAGACTCTCAAACAAGCAATTTAGTACAAAAAGATGGATTTGTCGGCTCATCCGTAAATGCGTATAAAAAGGTCTATCCGATTGTGAGAGATGCTATATTAAGTGGCGAAAAAGTTACAGTCGACTACATAGACTACGATTACATCGAAGGCAAAAAGCCTTCCGAACCTGAAAAAACTGTTGTTTGGGATTTTTCAGATATTCCAGACTTTCCTGGGGACATTATGGTTACATCTCCTCTTACAAAGAGTGATGATGTTAAAAAATGGCAGGAACAAGTTGGTCTATCTGCTGATGGATGGTTTGGCAATGGAAGTAAAAGCAAAGTAATACAAATACAAAACGAGAATGATTGGGAACCTACAGGGGTTCTTGATTTGGATGTTTGGAAGTATTCCTTTGCAAAAAAGAGCTGAACGACAAGTACCACCTTGGGTTGGTAGAAATTTTAAATTAACTTATCCAAGAATGCGTGGAGATGACATTTCTGCATGGCAAGACCAAGCAGGAGGCGTTGTAGTCAACGGATGGTATGAAGAGCAAGATGTAGAAAGATGCAAACAAATCCAAATAAATAACGGGTTAGTTCCAGACGGTATAGTTGGACCACAAACATGGTATGCGACTTTCTCAAAAAAAGGAGAATAATTATGGCAGACTATTGGAGAACTGCACTTATTAGAGGAGCAAGAACAGCAGCACAGGCTTTTGTAGCCGTGATGATGGCAAATCAAGCAGGAATGTTTGAAGCCGATGTTATGATGGCTGCTCTAGTAGCAGGAGCATCTGCATTAATTTCTGTAGTACAGAATGCAATTGAAGATGCACCATTTCCATTTATGTCAAAAATCCCGAAGGGATAATTGACTAGAAATATATAGTATAATTTATATAGATGGGCGAGGTTTTTACCTCGCCTTTTCTATATACAGGAGGAATTAATGGTAGAAAGAGTAATGAGTAATAGTCAACTTTTTATAAACATAATCAAAAGAATAGTTGCAGTATTTATTGCACAAGCACTATCAATACTTGGTGCTGGCTCTTTAGTTGGTATAGATGTTTATCAGTCTGCTCTCTTAGCAGGAATAATGGGTGTTGCTCATGTAGTAGAGATGCTCGCAAGAAAATATATAGATGATGGAAAAATTACTTTAGAAGAAGTTAATGAGGTTTTCAATAGCGTACCTACTAGAAAGTAGGACATGCTTAAAAAGATTAATACGGCTTTACGCCTACTAGTTGTTGCTTTACTCATATATCCTTTTCCAATAGCATTTGCAACTGAGGTTCAAGTAAACGAAGGATTTGAAGATTCAACTTATGAGTCTGGATTTACAATATCAGCTACTTCTGATCCTGTACAAATATATTCTGCTGAAATTAATAACTATGGAACAACAGGTTCTTCTTTAGGCGTATGCCACATGAACAATGGTTGTACTGCTGAATACACATTTGAGTTCTCTAGTGATATAGATGTTTATGAAGTAGGTTTTATAGTAGGTGCAGTAAATCAAGCCTACTCTATTGATTGGCACTATTCAGATGGTACAACAGAAACAGAAAACAAATCTGCACAAAGTAATTCAAACTTATCAACAATGTATGATGACATTTACAAATCTTTTACTGATTACAATGCAGATGAAAACAACACAGATAAATTTATAACTAAGTTTGTATTAGATATTCATGATTGGTCTTTGTTTGATACTTTTTATTTTCAATATGATGATGCAGTAGCTACAGGTAGTTTTGCTGCTACTACAACTACGACTACTACTACCACCACGACTACTACGACTACAACTACTACGACTTTACCAACAGTAGGTGTACCTACAAATTTTAGTGTTACAAAAAATGATAATGGCTCAATAACTGTAGATTGGGATGCACCTACTACAGGCAATACAACTCCTGATAGATATACAGTTCGATATGGAGACAATGGAGTATTAGACCAAAATCCAAATACCACTGACACAGAAATGACTTTTACAAGAAGCGATTTAGAGACAGCTTTAGGCTTAAGTAATAGTGAAGACATAGCTTATATGTTTAGTGTAAAAGCAGAAAATGTTGCACAATCAATAGAGTCTGCGTTTACTGATGTAGTAACAATAACTATTGGTAAAAGCCCTAGTGGTGTTGGTAATAATTATACAATTACAGAATCTACTAGTGGTATTACAGTAGATTGGGATGCCCCTACAAGTAATTGGGTTGATATAGGTGGATATAGAATATTAGTCGCTGAAACTTATGATGCAGACTATAGTGCAAACACCTGGTTTGAAGTCTATAGAAGTACAGATACATCTACTACTGAATTTACTTTGCCTTGGGTAGATAACAGTGAGGCAATAGATTACACAACTTTAAATGGTACTTACTACTACCGAATATCTACATGTGCAAGTTCATGGTGGTGTAATGATGTCGAGGCAACTTATACAGTAGATAACACTCTTGGACCGCCTATGAATCCTACAGTAGAAAATGTTTACAATAGTGGTGTACTTGTTGAATGGGATGAGCCCAATACAGGAACAAGAACTGCTACAACTTATGAACTTTATTACAGAATAGACGCTCAGAACGAAACTGTAGTATATAACATCACAGAAACAAGTTATACTATTCCTTACAGTGCAATTACTAACGACACTTACGAATTTTCAATTAGAGCTTATAGCTCTACTTATAATGTTTATAGTGGTTATTCTACCGAGCCGACACTAGAAGTATTTGACAAGAAAGCACAGGATGATGCTGATGCGGCTGCTGCCGAAGCTGAAAGACAGCGTAAGGAAAGAGAAGCTCGTGAAGAAGCAGAGCGTATAGAACGAGAGCGTCAAGCAGAACTTCAGCGTCAAAGAGATAAAAACTTATCTGAAACAGGTTACTCAGAAACAGATCAGGAGCGTTCTGATAGAGAATACAGAGAAGAACAAGAGCGTTTAGCTGAATTACAAAGACAGCGTGATAAAAATGCTTCTGAAACAGGATATTCTGAGACTGACCAAGAGCGTGCTGATAGAGAACAGCGTGAATATGAAGAAGAACAAGCTCGTTTACAGGCAGAAAGAGAAAAAAACTATGCCGAAACAGGTTACATGGAACTTGATAATGAGCGTGAAGCTAGAGAGTTAGCTGAAGAAAAAGCTCGTATTGAAGAAGAAATCAAAAATTCTGTTGTCATTCCTGTAGAAACAACAACTGATGAAGATGGCAATACAGTAGTTGTAGAACAAACTGATGAAGAAAAGAAAAAAGTAGAAGAGTTAGTTGATGCTATTATAGACATTAAGAATAATGTAGATTTTACGGAGTTTGAACTTGAAGACGAAATTATTGAAGTTGATATTGACCTGGAAAATGTTGTCGTTGTCATTGAACCAATTGAAGAAGATAAACCTGAACAGCCTGAGACCGACCCACTTGATAGTGAAGAGGGAGATAAAGAGATACAACCAGAGCAAGTCTTCGAACAAACCAAGTCAGAAGAAGAACTTGAGGATTTATCTGAAGAGGAGCTTGAGGAATATAAAGAAGAGCGTAAAGAAGTTGTCGAAGCCTATGTTGAGGAATTAGAAGAAGAGATTATCGAAGAAGTCTTACCTGAGACTGTATCTGTAGAAGAGTTCAAAGAGATTAAAGAAAAAGAAGTTGAGGAACTTACTGAAGAAGAGGTAGCTATTGTTGTAGAAGTTGCTACTGAGGTTATTGAAGAAGTCGTAGATACAGAAGAACTTACAGAAGTTATAGAATCTGAAGATATTGAAATACTTGAAGAAGAAGAGTTAGAAGATTTATCTGAGGAAGAACTTGAGGCTTACGAAGAAGAACTAGAAGAAGTCATTGAAGAGTTCGTAGAAGAGTTAGAAACTGAAGAACTTGTTGTCGTTGTAGAACAGATAGCAGAAGTTGGTGTAGAAAACTTAGCAGTAGCAGATGAACAAACTGTAAAAGTTGTACAGGCTGTTGTTGCAGAAGTTGTTGACACAGAAACTGTAGAAGAATTATCAGAAGAAGAAGTAGAAGCAGTTGCTGAAGTTTT
>CEOA01058745.1_pt1 | contig 10470 bp, 9 predicted proteins | sample 530251 | NCBI WGS metagenome assembly CEOA01 (sample SAMEA2619838, study PRJEB7988) | marine metagenome | biome: marine biome (ENVO:00000447); feature: surface water layer (ENVO:00002042); material: "saline water (ENVO:00002010), including plankton (ENVO:xxxxxxxx)" | depth 5 m
AGACAAGGTTACCTTTGCAATTGATGAGCAGTACAGAGTTAGAGCGCCGACAATCAATCCTGTAAAGCGCGTTATGCGCCAGTTGGATCGCAGGCAGCTACAAAGAGATTTGCCTGGAGTAATTAGGCCTGGACATTCTTACTACCTGCACACGATAAGAACAGCTACCCCTGAACGGATGTCAAGCATTGTAGACAGCATCAACGAGCATGGTCTTTTTTACCGTCATTACGGAAATAGAACCGGCTTAGATGCGCGGGTACGGCCCTTTCTTTTGGGGCCTCTTTCAGAGGATCCCATGTTGGGGAGTACCGGGGGGGGCATGGTTACCGGGCAAGGTAGTGAGTACACAAAGAATGCACCTCCTTCTACTCGCACTTTTATCATCGAGCTTCCTGACAACGTGACTCATGTTGATGAAGTGGGGACACTTATTACTCCAGATCATCCACTGTATGACACTGCAGGTGATGCTCGTTCTGTTCGTGCCGGAGGAAAGCCACTCGATCCTCCTGCGATAGGGGGCATCCCTGGAGGAGGCGCAGGCGGAAGACGACGAACCAATCAAACCGCAAGAAGATTTACAGGCGTTCTTCCTTCTGATTTTATTGTTGGTCACATTGAAGATGGACGTTTTTACACAAAAGCAGATTCTTTGTCGAACACTCCTTCTCGCGGGGTAGCTGTCGGTCGCGCCCTTGGTGCCGCTGCGAGGGGCTTGGGCACGGCTGCTGGAGTTGCGGGGACCGCTTATGAGCTTGGTCGCTTTGCGGGCGAGGTTGGGCGTCATGGCCCTGTAGAAGGCACCGGGCGATACTTCTTGGGGACAGCAGAAGACCTTGGGGGGGTTGCTCAGATTCCTGACGCCCTTGCACAAAGAGCCCCTACCATTCCTGACTACATGAAAAAAACCACTGAAGTTCTGGCCGCTGGAGGTCGTGCTTTACAGAGAGGCGCTCGGGCTTTGCGTGGAGAACGAGAGCCTGTCCGTGGTTTGGGGCTTGATCCCAATGCTGAGGGCCTCGACGACTCAGAGCTTTCTCGTCAGCTTGATCGTGAGCTTGGTTTGACGATTGCTGAAATGGGAAAACCACGAAGAACTCAAGCGGTATTTGAACCTGTTGAAGATGAAGATGATAGGCTCTTGAGAAATCAATTGTCGCTGAACCCATCTGGAGACTGAAATGGCAGATTCTTATCCCTTACCGGGCCAGTCGATTCCAGGCAGAGCGGACGAGAGTCCAATCAGCGAGGAAAACCAAGAGTTTTTGGATCGCGAGGCAAAAGAGTTCTTCGATATCGACGAAGAGTTATCTTCAGGGATGGCCGATCAAACTGAGCGCGACATGCGAAAGAAGCTGCAGTTCAAGGGCGGCATGTTGCTTCAAGACGATGACGGCACCGTGTTTGATGCGGGTGCAATCTTTGAGGATGTAGGCGGTGAGACCTACAGGCTTGAAGTTGGGGACTCTTTTCCTGGGTATGAGGAATACAAGGTAAGCGAGATTCGACCTGGCCGAAGGGGTGGTGTTGAGGTTGAGTTCTTAGCTCGACGCGGTGCTCCTGTGACGTTTGGCACTGGTCCTCAGTCTGGTGGTCGAGGCTTTGGTGAAACCCGTGAAAAGCGTGAGGCTTTGGAGCGTGCCGCAGAGCTTGGCAGGAAGATTTCGGCTGGTCTTGCTGAGGGCGCTGCTGGTTTCGGGCTGACGAATCATATGCTTGGTCGTCTTCCTCAAGAAGCCTTTGAGTACAGAGAAGAAGACTTTGATGCGTTTGATGAAGGTGGCGAGGTCGATCCAAACAGGTTTCCTCCCGGCACGTTTTTAGGAACGAGAGAGTTGGAAGACGGAACCATTATCAAAATGTACTCTACGGACGACATGGGTCAGATTGAGGGTCGATATGGAGACGGTGAAGTCGAAATTTTTGAGTCTGGTGAAGACACTGCAAGTCCATATGACCCCGTCGCCTATGAGGAAGAGGAGCCTGGGTATCTTGCTCGAGTATCTCAAGCGGTACAATCAAAGCGTCAATTTGATTCGATAATGGAAGAAGCCGAAGCCCGATGGGGAGAAGGCATTAGCGAAGCCGATGCACGAGAGTTTGCGCAATATTTAGGATATATGGATACTTTTGATAATGGAGAAGAATAATGGCTAAAGGCGAAAAGTTTATGCGCAACCAAGAGGTTGTGAATAGCCCTTCTGACGATGACCGTCTTATGATGCAGGACTTTGATGACGCTCGAGAGCGTGCTCTCGCAGAGAGAATGGAGCGTCGTGGTATGCCTGAGGGTGAGTTTCCCCCAGCAGACTCGCTTGAGAGTGTTGGAGAAGCTTTGTCTACTGGCGCTATGCCATCGGGCAGCATTCCTTTCCGTCCTGGCGATCCCGCTCCGCTTAGTGACTTGGGTCGTTTTGAGTATGATAGGAACCCATCAGATTTCACGGCACCCTTGCCAAGGACAGTAAGAGCGCCAGCACAGCGAATGGAGCCAATGCAAATTAAGGGCACTCCTCCAAATCGCGCTAATGACGCTACCCGCTTGCGTCAGTTGGAGGCTGAATACAAAAGAAACATGGACATGATGCGTGAAACCATCAGAGCCCAAGATCTTGAAATTCTTCAACGCGGTCGTCAAACAGATGAGACTGTATCTGCTGCGAACGAACTACAGCGCCGTTTAGATGAGATGGACCGGGAAATGCAGAGCATTCGCAGCAGGCGGGCACGGTAATGGCTCAAACTCCAAAAGACCGCGAGTTTATCGCTAAGAAGATAAAGAAGCTTAAAGAAGAGGGGATGGGGCAAAAGCAAGCTGTCGCTGTCGCCATGCAGATGCTTGAGGATAAAAAAAAAGGCCCAAAGCAAAAGCTAAAAAAGGTCAGTAAGCAATTGGCGAATGCTTCTAAGCTTCACGCAGGGCAATCTAAGATTACAAAGAAACTTGCGGAGGACCTTTAGTTTTTTCCTCGATCATGTAAGTGCTTGTAATGCTTAGAGAAAACTTCCGTCAGCGCTATCATTCTTTCTGTTCTGTCTTCTGTTTTTACAAAATCAGATTCAAGACCAAGCTCTCGGATTTTCTTTACAATTTCGCTCTCATGAATCCAAGGCTGTTCTTCTTCGGACTTGTTCTTATCTTTTTCCATGCTTAGTATGATAGCAAGTGGAGACAAAATGCCAAATAGCAATGATGGTTCAGACAATAACAACGGTGAGTTGGTTCAATGGATCAATCCTGAGTTGCTTGAATACAAAGCCACGGAGCGTCAAACGGCTTTTCGGCGGTTGGCTCGGCGGTTGGCTGATGGTGGTCAGGTTTTCAAGAAAGATTGGTATCGTGCTTCTGGAAAAAGCGAATCAGTCCACCTAAAGGATCATGCTGTTACGCCCTCTGAGTTCAAGCGATGGTGTAAGAACAGCAAGTTTCTTGGTTGGTTCTTCGAAGACTTTCCAGAAGTTGAACCAGTTTCTGAGCAGGAACTTTGTCTTTTGGACAGTGTTTGGTGGGAAGGCGTACACAAAGGCATGCAAGAGGGTGAGTCTTGGGCCTATGACCGATACGCTAAAGTTCGGTTTCAGAAGACCGAGCAGGCACAAAGCTCCGAAGAGCTTCGAGAACTGCGCGAATACCTTGGTGGCGAGTCGTCTGGCAACAACTGGCGTTTGCCTTCTGCTGAGGCATAGTGTCTGCAGACTTCGAAGAGAAACTCAGAAACGTAGCTGGGGATCCGAGAGAGTTTATTTCTCGACTCCGGCTTGTTGACGAGAAAGGAATCGACCGAAGATTCGATTCCCCCTTTGCCGAGCAGAAGCTGGCGTTGATGGACTTCATGTCTGATGCAACGACAATTGTTCATTACAAGCCACGGCAGATTGGCGATACCACAGTCTCTTGTGCCTACAACTTTGACTACTCGTACTGGACCAAAGACCCAGTAAGAACTCTAGTAGTTGCGCATACTTACGACGCTACAGACTCTATCTTTGACAAGCTTCAGTATTTTCACAGGACGCTGCCAAGTGCTTTGCAAAGGGAAACGCTGCGGTCTTCTCGCAAAGAGCTAATCTTTGGAGACACCCACGCGGGTTTCCGATGCATGACTGCAGGTGGTAAGAGTGGTGGTCGTGCATGGACCTATCAGCGCCTTCATGCAGATGAGCTTGCCTACTGGCCAAACGCTGCTGAGATGTGGGCATCGATTACATCTACGATGCACGATGGCCCCCACCGCAAGACAATCATCCTTTCCACGGCAAACGGGCCAGGAAACTTGTTCCACCAAAAGGTTCTGTCTGCCCAAGAGGCAGTTCGGGCAGGCGACAAGAGCGTGCGGTTTACGTTCTTCAAGTGGTCTGACCATAGGGCCTACCAAAAGCAGCCGCCTCGTGGGTGGGAGCCCGACCAGGAAGAATACGAGTTGGCGCAATTGCACGGGCTAACCCTGCCCCAGTTGTATTGGCGTCACGACAAGGTTCATGGTGTTAACGGTATTGGAGTCAACCAGTTCCGCCGTGAGTACCCTCTTACGCTTGAGGATGGCTTTGCAGTCTTTGATGGAGCTTGGTTTGACCCAGACTATCTAAACGAAGTTCTCGCCAGCCTAAAGCCTGCTACAGGCGAGCTAAGGGTCTATGAGCGACCGTATCCAGGGATGTCGTATTCGATTGGTATCGACCCGTCTTGGTGCAACGGTGGTGACTACGCTGTTGCTCAAGTGATTTCTGAAGACGGCAGGCAGGTAGCTACCTTCTCAACCAACAAGGGTGGAGAGATGCTGTTTGCAACCAAAGCTGCTGAGTTGGCGAATCATTACAACAAAGCGAGGGCCTTGATTGAGTCTAACCCTGGTGGTGCTGGTCCTGTAATTATTCGCGAGTTCAACAAGTGGGGTTTGCCCTTATGGAAGCAACCGGCACCTCCTGGCAAAAAAAGAAAAAGAAACCACGACTACTGGACAACGACTCGCGGAAGCAAGGAACAAGGATACGCGCACCTTCGACAGGTTGTGAATGGCGATGCGCTAACGCTTAACGACGAGGCTACAGTCCAAGAGTTGATGCACATCCGTGAGCAATCTGGCAAGATTGAGGGGCAAGATGGTTATCATGACGATCATGCTGATGCGTTAATGCTGGCTGAGTGGAATAGAAGAACGTTACCTACAGCAAAGCTCCCTGCGGAGTTCTTGCCCAAACGTCGCTACAAAGCTCACCGAAATCCTTTCGCAGCTATTCAAAACCAAAATCGGTAAATCATGGAATATGATCAAGAACATAGCTCAGATTCACTGAGCCCCTCGATGATTCGAGACCACCTCAAGTCTCATGACAAGAGAATGAAAGACGGGCGGGAGCGCTTTTCTCTTGCCAAGGCTTGCTACACAACCAGCTATTGGAAGTACGTTCAGGGTGCTAAAGTCGCTACTGATACCGGCAAGCTGACAGATGTAAACGTCGAGGTCAACCGGCTCTGGGGTGTTCTGACTTCCTACCTTGGGGCTTTGTACCCACGCGCTAACCGTTCCGTTGTTGGCCCAGACCCTGCTGGTGTTGGAGACCCCGCTAAGGCGGAGCTTGCTGCCAACAGGTGGCTGTCTTCTAGCAAGATCCACCACCGGGTGATGTCTGGGTTACGTCAGTCACTTCTGTATCCAGGCTGTGCTGCTAAGATTGGATTTTACCCAGGACATGGGAATCCGCTTGACCGGGTTTGGCTCAGAATCATTCCATGGTGGGAGACGGTTCTCGATGCCGATGTTGGTGATGCTGAGGACGAGCGCTTTAGAGCCCATGTTTACTATCGACCCAAAGATGAAGTTGAGAAAGAGTACGGTCTGGAAAACCTGTCGGGAACATCCAGAACTGACTTTTTGGCTGTAGACAACTCTGGGGACACATACGCTGAGGGCAAGAAGGGCCGAAACAAACACGGCGCTCAGAGTGATGAGGGTGCCTTTGTTCGTGTTCTTGAGGTCTGCAATATGAAGGACACTGTCAAAGACAGTGAGGATCCTGACATTGTTTATCAGGGGCGTCTTGAGATTTACATCTTGGGGCAGGGTAAAGACTATGAAGAGCCAGTATTTGTTGGCCCGATGCCTTTTGCATCTACTGATGGTCAGCCCTTACCACACATTGTTCCTTTGATTTTCAACCATGAACCTGAGTTTCCGTTGCGCGGCATCTCACACTCTGCTCGAATCTTGCCACAGATTGTAGAGTTGAACTCCTACCGTTCATTCATGGCTATGGCGACAAGGAAAGATACTCGTCAGTTTGTGACCAGGAAAGGAACTTTTAACTCTGATGAGTTGACCAACCTTACCGAGGGCCACGACGGCTTAGTCTTAGAAATTTCCAGTGACTATGAAGGCCCTCTTGATGACTCGATTAGGCCGATTTCCAACGCTCCTATCAGCGGAAACATTGCAAACTACCTTGCTACGGTTGAAAACGACCTCGAGCGAGGGATTGGAGCATCGCCACAAGCACGAGGAATTGTAACCAAGGCCACCGCGTTTGAGGTTCAGACTGTCCAGCAGTACACAGAGTCTGACTTTGGTATGCACGCAGCAATCAAAGATGAGTGGCTTGGCAGCATTCTCCGCCTGGTTCTGCGAGCAATCATTGCTTCGATGCATGATCGAGGCGACTCTGCTGGAGCCTATGAGGGACAAGATGTTGAGATTGCTGAAGTTGGTGCCATTCCTGAAGAGCAGGATGCGGGCGTTGCAGAAGAAGAGAAGCAACTTGAAGAATCAGATCTGTCTGAAGATGGAGGAACGGTTGCTCCTTACGTTGATGAGGACGCTTTCCCAGAGATTGGAAGACAACAAGGCGAAGGCCGAAGCACTGAACTAAAGATTCAAGATCTTACGCTTCGTGATCGGAATGAAACTGTCAAAGTTACCATCGAAGATCTTGATGCAGACTTTGAGATTTCATTTGTTGAGGGCGGCAGAACGCCACTAACTGACACTGCTATGCAGCAGAACCTGGTCAACTTGTTGCCTACATACACGGAGCTTTGGGGTGCTGTTCAGAAAGGCGGCCCCATGGGAACTCTGGCTCGCAGCTACATGCAGGTGCTGGCTGAAAGGTTTGACTTGCCCAAGGATCTTCATCCAGACGAGCTACAAACTGCTGTTGAGCAAGACAAGCCTGAGGGCGAAGCGCAGGCTCAACCTGCAGATCAAATGCTTCAAGAAGAAATGCAACAGCCCCCAGGCCCGCCCCCTGCAGCACCTGGCGACTCTCAACAGAGCATGGGTCAGATTCTTCAACAGATCCAACAAATGCCCCCTCCAGAACAGATTGAGGCCTTGAAAGCTCTGTTCCAAGACGATCCTGCTGTTCTTCAAGCAATCTCAGAACTTGAACAATTGCCGCCAGAACAACAACAACAGGCTATAGCCCAAATGCTTGGAGGAGCGAATGCCCCTGTATGATTACAGATGCACTGAGTGTTCGGAGGTAACTGAGGTTGTTGCCTTTATGCATAGTAAGCCGGAGACTGTACAGTGTGAGTCTTGCTCTGCTGTCGCCAAGTTTTGCTTTTTGCCCCCCAAAAAGAAGCTTAAGGAAAAAGAACCTCTAAAGATTAAGGTTCCAAGACTGACGATTCACAAGTTTTATTGTGATGATTGCAACACTACTTGGGACGAAGTTGTAGAAAGAGACATCGACGCGCCCCCTCAGGAAGGAAGATCCTGCGTAAACTGCGGCGCTCACGCAAAACACCAGCCCTCTTGTAAGATTGACCGCTGGAGTGAACAGTTCCCATACTATGACCGTGGCCTCGGTGTGATGCTGAAAAACAAGCAGCACCGAAAAGACATATGTAAAGAAAGGGGTTTGACTCCTGTTGACGGCGACTGGGATATTGAATCAGAGTATTCAAAGTGGGATAGTCGTGTTGAAAAAGAAACAGCAGAGTATGAAGACTACTGCGATAGACTTGATAACCACCCAGGATTCAAAACCTTTAGAAAGAAAAGAGACTTAGGTCTCATTTAAGGAGTATTACATGCCTACTGATCCCGTAACTGGAGAACGCCTTCCGTACCCAGGAGAGCCCGGTGGCCCCCCCGCTGGCGCACCACCTGCTGGAGGCGCACCTGCTGGTAATGTAGAACAAATGGATCAGATGATGGCTGATGATGCGGCTGCTCGTGCTGAAGCCATTGCTTCTGCTGCTCCTGCTCCCAAGTCTCCTTTTAGCTTTCAAGCAATCAAGAGCCTGATTGATGAGTTCAATAAAACCATCGATGCTCTTGGCGGCGAAGATTTGCCTGACGTAACTTTTGAGCCCCCGGCTGGTGAGAAGCGAATGGATGCGCCGCTTCCTCCATCTATCTTTGTTCCGCTTGTTGCTCTTCTTGAAGCCCTCAAGATGATTGATGATGGTTCGACCTTTGACAAATACGGCTTTGATCCTGAAGAACTAGTGAACGACGCCGCTCTCCGAAAGGCTGCTGGTCAGCTTAAAAGGATGGCAAAAGACAAGAAGCTTGCAGAAATGATGCAGGCCCCTGTTGGCGGAGCGCCAGAAGAGGAAGCCCCCCGTGATGGCATGCCTCCAGCGCCCGGTGGCATGGAAGGCGACGATGCAACTCTTGCTGCAGAAATGTAGATTGTTGCTCAGAAATAAAATTAAGTGTTAGAGTCACACCGATAGTTCTTTTTATTTTGGAGATTTACACATGGAAGACGCCAACGTTGGGACAGTAGAAGCGCCAGTCGCTGATGCTGTGGCGAATGATTCATCGAGTCTTGCAGATCTGGTGGATGTTTCGCCGCAGGCAGAAACAGAGCCAGTTCAGGCTGCAGAAACTCAAGCAGCAGAGCCACAAGAAGTAGAAACCCCTGTTTTTAATGCTCTTGATGCGGAGCTTGGGCATATTGAAGAGCTTAAGCACGATGGCTTTTATAAGGACATTGATGAGCGCCACATCAAGGATTTGCCGACTACCGCTCGACGAATCCTTCATAACTTTCGTGTAGATAAAAAACTTCAAGAACAAAAACACAGAACGGCCATGCAAGAAATGCAGGCTGGTGTTGAAGAGCGCGAATCTCGTTTGGCAAATATGGAGCGTGAGTTTGCACGGCGGCAGGCAGAGTTTGCTGCTGTAGCAGAAGATCCAAAGCTCAAGGAGATTCTCGACAAGTCTGAGGATCAACTCCCAGATATTTTTACTGAGGAAGGGATTGACGCCCGGATTCAGAGAGGCATTGCTCAGGGTATCCGCAATATCCTTGAGCCAATGCAGCAGTCAGCAAGAGCAAAGGCAAGTGAAGCAGCGTATCTCGATTTTCTCGAGAAGCATCCTGAGATGAAACAGGCCGATTTCAAATCCGAAGTGGCGAGAATGGTTCGTACCCGGAAGGAAGTCGGAGACCCCATCAAAACACAGGACGCTTATCAACTCGTGAAAGCACGTCGAATCCTTCATGAAAAGCAAGCAAGAGCGCAGCGAGAAACCGCAGCGCGTGCTCAGGCTGCTCGAAGGGTTGGAACAAATACTGTTGGAGGCAAACCAGGCTCAGACAGTATTCCAAAAGACGTTATGAAACGAGGAGCGAATGCTATCGCTCAATGGCTGCAATCTAATCCCGAAGCTGCGAAGAAAATTCGCTCAACTCTCTAACAATCCCCCGTAAAAAAATGGAGTGCCTAAATGGCCACTACCCAACTTACTATTGGTAACGAACTTCTTTCGACGACCATGCATGTCTTGATGAAGGAATTTCGCGATAACGTCCACGAAAGCGTAGCGTTTCTTGATGCTCAAGAGCGCGTGCATGGCGCTGGCAACCCCGTACAAGCGGGTGGAACTCGTATTGTTGTTCCCCTTGCAATGGGTGAGCATTCAACGACTACTCGTCTTCAGACTGGTTTCGAGCGCATCAACCTCTCCGTGAGCGATGTCTTCGTGCCTGCTGTCTATCAGTTTGCTCACGTTGTGCGTCCTGTTGCTATCTCTTCCGAAGAAGAGTTCATCAATCAGGGTGACTCGGCTATTCTCAGTATTCTCGAGTCTCGCGTGAAGATGACCGCTAACGCTCTGAAGCGTGAGTTCGTCAGGCAAATCGTTGCAGGAAGCCAGGTTGGCTGGGAAGACTGGGGCACGCTCAACGGTGTTGACGCAGCCACAATCGGACAGGCAGGCTACCTTGAGGAAGACACTGTTACCAACCAAGGAAACACGGTCGGTGGTGTCAACAAGGCGACCTACTCAGATAAGACTGGTTGGCAGAACCAAATGTTCGATGGCGCTGGTTCTTTCAACGCTAATGGTTTGGCTGGTCTGTATGACCTTATGGTCGAGATCAACTCGGTTAGCCCATCTGGCGCACCCAATGTGATTCTTGCTTCCCGCGCTGGTTTCAAGAACCTTAAGCGTGCCCTGTCTGCACAGGAGCGCTACGTTGACCAGGCCAAACTTGATGGCGGTCGTATGG
>CEOA01069652.1_pt1 | contig 10454 bp, 5 predicted proteins | sample 530251 | NCBI WGS metagenome assembly CEOA01 (sample SAMEA2619838, study PRJEB7988) | marine metagenome | biome: marine biome (ENVO:00000447); feature: surface water layer (ENVO:00002042); material: "saline water (ENVO:00002010), including plankton (ENVO:xxxxxxxx)" | depth 5 m
AAAGTATTTTTGGTCTATTTCAAAAGGAATTACCAAAGTATACTTTGACACAATATCGTTTCTTCTTTGTGTAGGATCATTCTCAATCTTTTTTTCAAAAGATATTTTGCTATCAGGAAATTTTGATGGAAGTTTTAATCCCGATAACTTTTTTCTAAACTCATCCTTCGTCTTGTCAAAACTATAATTAATTGAAGCCATTTTTAGACACCCTAGTCAAAAACAATTGTAAAAATATTTAAAAAACAAGGTACACCGAAGTCATCTTTGAACACTTTACCTGCATAGAAAAATTGTTTTTTCTCATGACCCTTGTTTGTTTCATTTTGAAAATCTGATGTGTTATCATTGATAAAATCGAATTCTCCTTGATCTACAACATCTAATTTAATCAATCTCTTGTCGTTACCTTGCGCATTAATTTCAAATATCTGACACATAATATTATTATTAAATGATGTATTTTTAAACCTAATAGTCCTTCGCTCAATTAAATTGGATGATGCAGCATTTATAGAATTAATTCTATCACGTTCCGCTCTGTAAGCAGCCAAAAAAGCTTCTCCGACATCGTACTCTGTGTAAAGAGGTAATTCCTCCGTGCTTGTGTCGTCATGGGGTAAATTACTGCTCCCACCAATTCTATCAACAACGTTAGTTAACGTTTGCCTGTTGCTCGTTCTTACATTTGTAAAATTTGCTGTCGGTAATCCCTTAGTTGTTACCGGAGGTAAAAATGCAAACTGGGGTAAATGTGCTAGTCTATCATCAAAAAATAAAGGTTTTGCTGACTGAATATCAATACTGAAATCGTTAGGGTTACCATTAAAAGGCTTTGAATTATCCAAAGTAAAAGCTATTTTATTTTCAGACACATCAAAAGTCAAAGGATTTAAATCATTACCCTTCTCAGATCCAATTAACTGCTGGTTTTTAAAATTATTAATTGAAGCTGTGACAAACCCCTCAGCATCTGAAGCAAATGTAGAACCAGTTACCAACAAAAACTGACTATCACCATCATGCTTGAATATTTGATCTCCAAATATAGTTCCATCTGAAACTGGAATATCGCCTATTAATCTTCCGCTATCGTCTTTTTCAAATATTATTTGATCGATCGGAGAACTAAAAGCTTCAAAATAAATTCGATCAGTTGGATCAGTTGATCCACTTACTGCATCATGCTCATAAAAAGATTGACTGTCTGTAAATGAAGCAAATGTGGCTCTTAGGTTACCGTCAGCAATTTGTCGACGACCTTCCCTCGTAACAATTACATCCATTATTCTACTTTTCTTATCTAATATTCCTGCCATAATACTATAATTATCTCTCTTAAAAATATTCTTAAGCTATTTAAGCTTTTAATAAAAATGATCTACCTAATCCCTGTCCTGGCCCTCTGTATGCTACAAGGTATGCTACAACAGATCCGCCTGAATTAATTTCTTGACCTGCATTGCCTCTTGCGCCCATGAAGATCTCTCTCCATCTACCCATAAAGTGTCTAGTTCCCCCTATGTCGTAAAAGTGTGTAAACGTTATAGCTTCGAGAGCATATTTTCCTGACCTAGTGTGCATTGCTGTTTGACCTCCTGACCCATTATTTTCTGCAGCAGAATTAATCGTAAGGGGTATAAGCGTGTAAGTAGATGCTCCAGGCGAAAAAGCAACTGCTATTTCTATATTATTTCCTGTTGAATGACTTGGAAAAACTGTTGCGCTTGCATTGGCAAGAACATCAATGCCCGCATTTCCTGAAGAGTGCATTGAATATAACAGTTCATCAGCTTCTGAGTCCAATGAATCATCCGACCCAGGGTCTAACAATCCTCCTGCGCAAAAAACTTGAACCTCACCGGTGCCAGAACTGCCATCTTGAAAAACCAAAAATATCCCATCTAGACACTCGTAAGCGTACAGTATACCGTTGGCATGACAATTTTCGTCTGCGATCCTTACAAATCCAGTAAATCCCCCAGATGAAAATGGAGTTGTATCTGCACCGGGAGAAAGAGAACTGAATGATCCTGCATTTTTTGCCATACCCCCAAACAAATATGAATTTGACCATGTGTGCTGCGTTGATCCGTCACCAGTATGAGTCGGAAAATTACTATGATTATATAAAGGAAAATTAGATATCGTTGAAGTATGACCAGCAAAAATTACTCGAATATTGTCTCCTGTTGAAGATGCAGCAGACGAAGGTGTCAAGTAACAACCTTTTGTCCCCGAGTCTGTGATTTTTGTCGAATCCCATGCTATACCACTCCCAGGAGTTCTTGCTGTTCCATCATCATATGCATTAGCATCAAACAACGCGTGTATTGCGTCTAAAGTATCAGAAATTGCTGCTGATCCGCCTAGTGTTGTTTTACCTATAAATTTCCAAGTTGAAGCTGCGACTGCCATTTTTTATCCTCCTAACTGTTGTCTATTGTCCCACTTGCCAGCGGGGATGTTGTTCTAGGATCATAATTGTCGTAAACAACAAACCCACCAGCGTTGTAAGCGTTATTAAAGCTCGTGAGGGACGTAGCAAATGCAAAACCAATCACTATTGTCTTCCACACTAGACGACCATTAGTTGCATCCCATGCAACCACCTGACCATCAGACGGAGTTGACCCTGATAGAATATTACTTGTAGCCCTCAAAGAACCACTAATCATTACATCTCCTCCAAAAACAGATGCCCCTTTGTCTGTATTCTTATTTTTATTACTTGATCCAATTGATCCGGAGACGAAAAAGTATGTGTCTGTACCTATTGTGTCTGCAGTGTAATTGAAGCCCAAGCCTCCTGCGACAGAGACAGATCCTGTTGTAACTAATTCAGAAGGAGATGGAACATTAAAACTGCCTGTTACACTACCTCCCCCGGATCCTCCTGATGATGCAAAAGTAATTGTATCTGTCCCGGCAGTGGTCGTTATTGTCATATTGCTTCCGGCAACAAGCGTCAAAGTATCTGTACTTGAATCTGCGACGACATCACTTTGTCCTGCGACAGATATTGTTTTGAAGGTATCACCGCCACCACCAGTTGATGCTATTGTTATTTGACCATTAGAACCAGATGTGATAGTAATATTGCTACCGGCCACTATATAAGAATTACCATCTGATAACTTATTGACGTGGCCTCTTATTGCACCGCTCACAACCAAGTCGCCCTTTACAGCTAGACTACTTAAATATTCATCACTACTCAATCCTATCTGCATTGTGTGTGGGAATATTACAGCATCGATATTAACACCATCATTCTTTTGAACATAGTGTGTTGTTCTATTTATCTCCTCAGTAGGGCGACTAGTATTTGTTGTTGTATTTGTTCCTGTATTGCTATCACCATTTGACATCTATACCTACCTAGCTTTATGTTATTGTATCAGAAACAACTGATATTGTCAATTCTGATCCATCTGTTGATTTATAGACTCTATTTCTAGCAATATCATCATCAAAAAATGGTAGTGAAGAAGTTGCGTGCAAATCTAGGTTTGATGAATTAAAAGTATTATCATGTATCTCCGCCGGCGTTAAAACTTTATAATTCTCCCCATCATCAGAAACAAAATTTATCTTAATAGGTCCTTCTTCAAGTGTGTATGTTTCAGGCTTGAACATCCTAGCATCAATTGATTGTTCTAACATGTCAGCGAAGTTACCATATTTGTCATACCTAAATACGTTGCTCCTACCTTGCTCGAGAACGCTAAGGACACCATACTTGTAGCCTCTAGGTCTCTCAACAACAACGTAATCAGAATTACTATTAACATTTGAACCGTTTAAAGACCCTGATATTCCAGTCCCTACCCCATAAAGCCACATTAGATTGTTTTGTGTTATTTCTCTTTGATCTGCATTTCCAATTATAACTTTTGCACTAACCTCTGAAGTACCGTTAAAATTAAATCCTTTAAATAAGCTGATTTTTTGATCTGCTGTATTTCCAAAAGCAGTTGCTGATGATTTTCCATCACTAAATAACAAAACTGTGTTTGCTAAATTTGCAACCTGTGATTTAACAGGAACACGCTTAAGATCGTTGTTGTATACAAAAGATCTAAACCAATCAGGGTTTGAATTACCTACAGCGTCAACCAATTCATCATCAACAGCGCTGCCAGACAAACCAAAACTTACAAATCTTTCGCCGCTTGAAGACAGGTAAGTTGATATACCTGTTTGATGTGTCCACAAAGCTAAAGGATCAGGTAACATCGAGTCATAAAGGATATCGTCTTTACCACTACAACGCACAAACCTTTGAAAGGAACCTGCCAGTTGATTGCCACTATTTAGGTAAGTATCTACAATCGTGCCAATACCTGAACTGTTAGAATAATCGTCTAAGTAACTACCCGTATACTCCCCTCTCAAAGATACTTGCCATTGATCTATCACAGGATTGTCGTAATGTATGGATTCGTGAATTACCTCAGAAGTTAAAGGTTGATTTAAGGTGTCATGATACTCAACGTTATTTTTTATTTGTGAACAGAAAAGCGTAAGTGTTGACGGTCCATCCAAAACCATGTGATTTGACCCTGTCGAGAAAATTGAGTTAGGCAAATGATTTGCTAATCCGTAAGTTGAGGGCATTGGATACTGCCACCCTAAAACAATTTCATCCTCAGGAAATAAAATGTAAGGAGAATCAACGTCTAGTGTTTCAATGCTAGGCAACGAAACATCTACCAGCGCATCTGTCGAAGTATCTGACAACTTTAGTGGTGCAACAACGCCCGGATCATAAGCAGCAATTTCTCTAGTTAAACTTCTCCCTGTTATGCTCATATTTGCTGGATTAACTCTTTCTGGTAATGACTCAGGACCAACAGAAGGTACTGTATTGTTCAAAGCTAGTGTACGACCTCCATCAAACTCATTACCTAGTATTCCATAATAATACGTTGTTCCGCCTGATGACGTAGCAAATTGTACAGCACTTCCAAACCGCGGAGGTAACACAGGAACAGTTCTACACGGGAAGTCCATTTGATAACTACCTGTATAATCAGGTAAAGTTGTACCAGCTCCGACAACGTTTCCTTGCCAAAGAACACCTTCCGAAGCTGATCCAAACTTATTAAGTAAGTTAACCTTTGCGTCCCCTGCCATTTTATCAATAAGATCTGTCGCGTTAAATCTAGTGTGTGCAGGTTGTCCTTTCGCGAAGAAATTGATTTGACCAAAAGTTACTAAGTCTCTGTTTGTATCAACATAAGTTGTTGTATCTGACCCAGAAGCTAATTGAAAAAATCCAGGTAGCGTAAAATCCATATCATGCAGACTACTACCTGTTTGCGAAAGTCTAAGTGAAAGTAACGCAACACCTTTTTTGTATGTACCATATAGATTACCATAACCTGTCCCAGGAGAATCTGCGATATTATAATTTAAAGAAAAGTCTCTTTTGTAAGTTACTTCATTGCCTTGCTTAAATTGTCTAAGCATAAAAAATGTTGGCATCATATTTATGAAATCATCTTCGTAAGCGTAAGTTGAAGGAATTCCTGCGGATGAACTACCAACCATTGATACAAACATCCGATGATCTGCCCCTCCATCATTAGCAAATTGTAACTTTGCAGAAAATTGTAAATTACATTTTTCTAAAACAACTGGTCGATCAATATAGTCACTCATTTTAATTGTTTGACTTCCCGTTGCATGAAACTTACCATGCGAAGGAAAACCGTATACAGACGTTGGCTTGCCCATCATTTTAATAACAGACTCTGGTTGTAAATCGTAAGTTTGTTGCTCTTCACCAGATTCCTCTGTCCGGACAGATGATGTTGCAATAATACCGGAACAATTACCAAAACCAATAGCAGCTGTATCTATCATCTCACCTAATTCTTTATACATACTAATATTAGAATCATTTCTTGTATGCTGTTGTGTATTTGCGCCAACACCTTTCGCAATTTTTTCCCAACGCTTCAAAGTGTTATTCCAGTAAACCATTAACTGCGTGCGAACATTTGATCCGTCGAGTGTAAGCGTTGAATGTCCTGATGTACCGCCAATAGAAACATGGGCTGCTCCGTCTCTCTTGAAAGTTGATTTTTCCGTGTAACCAAATTTTGTAGGCTCATTAGTGCTAAGGTCAATCTGTATTTGTGTCTTGTCATGCAAACGACCAGAAAATCCTGGAAAAGTTGTTTCGCTTGTGCCAGTTAAGTAAAATTCATTATCTTTTAATATAACTTTTGCTTCATTAAACGCTGTTATTGATTCATTGTTCTTGTCAACTGCAGCTAAATATTTGTAATCTGTTGAATCAAAATTATCTGCAACCCCTGCCAACATATTTCCTGTCACAACAAAACGGGACCCTGGTTGATTTGGAGTTGAAAAATGCTTGTGTTGGTTTGCAATGAAACCACCTGATAACAAGCAAGTACCTGAGTCTAAAATGTAACCCGGATCTTTAAATATGGGTTTAGTTATAAAATTATAAACAGTCTGCACTTCCTGTGGCGTTAGCTCCACACCCCAAACAGCTAATTCAGCCATTTTAAGATCACCAATTTTAGTGCCTAGATTGAATTCGTTTGTAGCAAAGTAAAAATGATCTGAATTCTGTTCCAATGCAGTATAAGATCCTCCGCCTCCGGGTGTTCCTGTGTCTAAAACACCATCAACGTACCACTTTATTCCTGAGTTGTTAGTTGAACCATCGTATGTAACAACGACGTGGCGTGGTCTAGACCAAAAATCTACTTTGTCAGCTGGTTCAGATGATTTACCCTGGATAAAACCTCCGGATGATTCATCCATCAAGACTATGCTTAATTGACCATTTGACAGAACTGATGCGTAATATTCTTGCTTCGAAGTTCCATCGCTCTTTGCAAATAATTCATTTGATATAGAGTTCGATAGCTTACCTAAACCAGCAGGCGTCAATTCCATAATCCAGCTAAAAGTAAACGGAGTGTCATCTGATCCATCTCCGAAAGTCAGAGTATTATCTGTTGATGCAAAATTAAGACGAACATATGAATTATCAGTATCGTCAAAAGTTATAGAATCATATGTGTAATTTCCTATTGTTATTGAAGACTTAATTGGGTCACTGACCAGTTGAACAGTCTGAACCCCTGTTGCTTTTCTTACCGCAACAGAAGGAGTTACTCCATCAGCAGCAAACTTTCCAATGTGAAACCATTCAATTAAAGATGCTGCGCTTGAATAGCCATACTGATAGTTTCGTTCAGAAGAGAAATTTTGAGTAAGCGATACTGGGTAATATTTGTCATCTAAAACAGGTGCACCAAATAATTGGGTATTTCGATCATCAAAAGCTAATACTGACCCGAAGCCTTTCCTATCTCTATCACCTGTTCGCCCTATTGTTGGATACATGCCAATCCTACTATCCATTTCACGTATTCGTGATCTAATGGGAGAATTAACAATTCCAGATGACTCCAGTGTAAGCGATGTTGTCGCATTGTATATTGCTGATATTTCATCAGCTGGCAACTCTCGAGACCAAATAGCAAATTCTGCAAAATCTCCGTCAGCTTCAGATGAACCGTCATGACTAGCGCCTATAAAAAGCTTTGTTGATTGTTGTTCCATGGCAGTATATGTACCGCTATCGTTTGTTGACGTTGCTAACAAAACTCCATCCCTATATATTTTTAGGCCTGCTGAAGTTCCTGACCCATCATATGTAAAAACAAGATGCATCCAAATATTGTCAATATCTGCTAAGTCACCAAAGTCTATAAAAGCTCTCCGGTGAGCTCCTGTTGATTCGTCAAGTACTTGAAATGCTAGTATTGCGACCATGGTTATATATGCTTGATACTCTGTCTTTGAAGATGTGTCTCCCTTGTAGAACAAGTTTTCAGTCGTTGTGTCTGCCAAAGTTCCACTTCTTCTATACCACAGACTTACAGAAAAAGGCTTGTCAGTTGTTCCGTCTCCGAAATTAATCGGATTTGTTACAGCATCGTATGTTGCTAGCGCATTTAAATTTTCGCTATTATCAAACCTTGCAATGTTATAAAAATTTATACTATCTTCTATTTTTTCATTTCTCGTAGGCACTGATCCTTGATATTCAAGGGTTGGCGTTTCAACATTGGGGTTGCTCGTCCTGTCAATCAATGTTGATGCAAAATCAAGCCAAAGAACTAAGCTTTCCACTGATTTTGCAGTATAACTTTTTCCATTAGGCGCTTTGAAAGGTGCACCGAGATCGTATCTATCTTTTCTTTTTCTAGGCATTTATCTTCCCCAATCCGCCAAACGCAATTGAATCTGTCCCTAAAGTAGTATTACCTACAGTTGTAGTTTCGTAAACAAATCCTGCTTTTGCCGAAACAAACCTGGTACCAATCTCACTCCTCTCATTGTACGGTGGCTGAACATTTAGCCCGTACAGTAAATCAGGAATACTATCAGGTGAAGTTTCTAAAGCAAAAGCATAACTGCTTAAATCATAGTCTAATGTATCATCAAAAAATCTAAGAATATGTTGCTGACTATTTTCAAGTGCACTTATTTTTTTCATTTTATCTGTGTTGAGTATAACTATTTCACGAGAATCGTCAAAAAAATCAACGTCAGGATTGTGTGAATCCCTCACATCGTAATACTGAACGATTTGTGTTGATCCTTTTCGTGGGTTATCTCCTCTTCCTGATCCTCTAAACTCCCTCTCACTACCCATTACAGTTGCGCTTATTCCTGAAAAGAACTTTCTCGCTGAATATATCGAAGTTGTATCGACCTGTTGTATGTCATGGCGCCTTCTTGTTAATTCGAAAGGTTCTATGATACCATTCATGTCAAATTTATTTCTAAAATGAGATCCCGAATACTTAGGGTAAATACCGGCGGCGTACGGATCCTCCATTTCTAAATACACGCTAGCAGACAATCTTTGCGGATGTAGATCTATTATATCTTCAAAGGGTACATAATTTCTTCTATTTAACTTTTCTTTGACACCAAAAAAGTCCTCGTCAAAAGACGGTAAAAAATTTTCAAAAATATGATTAGGGTAAGGTGAAGATCCGCCTTGAATGTAAACGTAAGGCAAAGCGTCAGCTTCCAGGTCAAAAGTAGATCTTATGGAGACCCCTTGTCGAATTTTTGAATTTTGGTAATAACTGCCAGATGCTGATAACTGTGTAGGACTTTCTGACTCCCACAAAGTAGATTTAACTCCTGTAAATGATCCGGTGGCAGACTGGTAACCAATAACATCCGCTCTCTGAAGAAATGCAGCTTCGGTAGGAACAGCTAGTGGATCAAAAGATGATTCTTTTTTTACAGGCTTATCAATAGATAACGTTCTTCCAATCCTATATTTTCCTATCGTTGAATCTTCGTTAAATATATCTGTTATTTCTTTTTTTGATTTTATTACTATGCTTGTCATACGTTACCAAACCTATCTCTTGTTTCTGTTCTTGTAAGCAAATACTGCTCATCATAAAAATATTTCATTTTGTGTCGCTCTAAAACGTGCGATTCGATGACGTAATTGACACCTAAAAAATTTGCCCTCAAAGGAATAAAACCTGACAACAGTGAAGTAAATGCTTCATCAAACCAAGTAAAAAATTCGCTATAACTACTTAAATTTAATTTTTGAATTAAGTCTTTAAAGTATATTTTTCTTAAATTTTCTAATTCAATATAACTATCTTCAAAAAGGTCTCTTGTATCACCTAAAGCATTATCAAAAGATTGCATGCTGGCAAACATTTTCATGATGTCTTCGTCTAATGCTTTGACAACACTCAGGTCTATAGAAAACCTATTGTCATCTTCAGGTGAAAATTCATCATCTAAATTAAAAACAGGAGTCGCTTTTGCAAAATCATCATTCTCCAGATTTTCTTTTTCCAAAAAGCTTCTAACTCGAACTTTCATATCAGAAGCCCTAATATCAAATTTAGGACTGAGCATAGAATGAAGAAACATTTCATTTTTAAGAATTACTTGTTCGGGCTCAAAACCGTTCCCTACAAAATGTAAATTGTTTTGACTAAAGTCATCTAATCTTATCTGACCAGAACTGTCTGAAGCTGTTGCAATCTGTATTGAGGTTTTTGCATCAATCCTTAACCTGTTGAAAGACCCAGTATGCAAAGTGTTGTGATTATATTGGAAAGTAGGATCTTTTACACCTAGAGATCTAAAGTTTTTAGCCCGCTCTAGTGACTCTTCTAGTGATATTCCCCTCGACCAAAACCTAATAAAATTAATCTTACCAGCAAAATCTGTTGCCCTAACAATCCTGTTGTATCCAGTTGCACTCAATCCTACAGGTGACGATGATCCGTCAAGTTTTATACTTTGAGATCCGATTATTAAAAAAGAACCACTGGCATTTTTTGCTGCATCTATGTTTTGAAAATAATTTTCTGTACTATTGTAATAATTCATATCAAGTGAACTAG
>CEOA01016040.1_pt1 | contig 10451 bp, 12 predicted proteins | sample 530251 | NCBI WGS metagenome assembly CEOA01 (sample SAMEA2619838, study PRJEB7988) | marine metagenome | biome: marine biome (ENVO:00000447); feature: surface water layer (ENVO:00002042); material: "saline water (ENVO:00002010), including plankton (ENVO:xxxxxxxx)" | depth 5 m
GCTATTGCTGGAATTGGTATTGGATTACTAGCAAAGCAAGCAGTACAAGTTTCATCAAATTTTGACAAACTTAATGTCAGGTTGGGCTTGTTAACCAAACAAAGTGGAACATTTGCAAAGTCACAGCAAATAGCCGCAGATGCACAGAAAGCATTTGGTTTAAGTGCAACTGAAGCACTTGAAGGAATTACAGATATAACAGCAAGATTAGCTCCTTTGGGTGTTGAGGTTGAAGATATTAAAAGCACATTTTTTGGATTTAATACAGCAGCAAAGTTGGCTGGTGCTTCAACTATAGAAGCATCAAACGCATTTAGGCAGTTAGCACAGGCTCTTGGCTCAGGAAGGCTGGCTGGTGATGAATTTAGGAGTATCTCTGAACAAATCCCGACACTTTTGCAGCCTATAGCAGATGAACTAAATGTCCCTATCGGTAAACTTAAAGAATTAGCTGCTGAGGGTAAATTAACCAGTGATGTAGTTTTAAGGGCTTTAAGAACTATAGAAACTGAAGGGGCGGCTTCATTGAAAGAATTAGTTGCAAATGATCCAACACAAATATTTAAAAACTTTAGTAATGCAACAGAAGATTTATCAAGGGTATTTGGTAAGGAATTAAGGCCAGCGGTTGAAGGGGCAACAAAACTTTTGACCAAATTTATAACAAAATTAACAGAATTTCTTGAATCAGATGCTGGCAGAGCAACTTTACTTTTAGCTGCTATTGCTGGTTCAATCAAAGCTATCGCTGTTGCTGCTCCTTTGGCTGGAGCCGCTGTTTCTGCATTTGCGATAAAGGTAGGTGCATTAAAAATTGCAGTTCTTGGATTATCTGGTGCAATAGCTGCAAGTGGTATAGGAGCATTTGCTTTGGCTCTTGGATTTGTGACGACAAAAATAATTGAAACTAGAAGAAAACAAAAAGAATTAAATGATGCAATAGCTGGTGGATCTGGAGAGGAGGTTGAAAAAGCTTTGAAAAAACAGAGAGATATTTTAGAGGACATTGACAAAAGATTAGAAAATGCAAATGGTAGAACTAAAAAAAATCTTGAGGAAAAGAAAAAAGAAGTTGAACTAGATATAAAAATGCTTGAAGGAAGAAATAAAACTCTTGAATCAGACAAGCTAATAAATGAAAAATTACAGGAAAGAGTAGGCATACAGAAAAAAAGCACAGATGAAATAAAAAAACAACAAACGGAAACTGACAAACTAAAAGAAAAAATGACTGCTGTAGGAGAGGAAATAGAAGGCAGTATAAAAAATAATCTTAGGGACGCTATAACTGGTGCGAAATCCTTTGGAGAGGCCATGTCAGGAGTTCTCAACCGCATCAGGGATAAAATCATTGATGCACAACTAGACAGGCTTATCGGTGGCTTTGGAGAGGCATTTGGTAAGGGAGCAAGTGGTGGTGAGAAAAAAGGACTTGGAGGATTTCTTGGTGGAATACTTGGAGGATTGTTTGCAGATGGTGGAAGGCCACCTGTAGGAAAAGCCTCGATTGTCGGTGAAAGAGGGCCAGAATTATTTGTTCCCAAAGTGGCAGGGACTATTGTGCCAAATGATGCAATGGGTGGTGGAGATTCTGTTGTAAATAACATCACAGTTAGCGTGGACGCTACAGGATCGGCTGTCAGTGGCTCATCTGCTGATGGTAATGAACTTGGACAACAAATTGCCGCTGCTATACAATCAGAACTAATCAAACAGAAACGTGTTGGAGGATTATTAGCATAATGGCCACATTTCCCTCTATCAGTCCTCAATATGCGACACAAGAAACTGTTAATCAGGATAATATTGTTGTAAAACTGGGTGATGGCTACCAACAGCGTTTGGTTTTTGGCTTGCCAGCAAATAAAAGACTTATAAACTTAACTTTGACATTTAATGTTTCTACTACAGATGCAACAACGATTGATACTTTTCTAGATGAAAGATTTGACGATCAGGCAAGCTTTGACTTCACGCCACCACATCATTCATCTGCATTAAAATTTGTATGCACTAGAAGATCCAGAACTGCAATTCTATCAGATCGGGTAATTATGAATTTAGCTTTTGAACAGGTAGCAGAACCATAATGGCAATACCTATATCAGAACTGCAATCGTTGAACCCTAGCTCTTTGATTGAGTTGTTTACTCTGCAACTTGTAGAGGGTACTCATTATGCAACAGGAAATCCAAGTAGTGTGCCGACAATATTTAGATTTCATGCTGGAACAAGTATGAATAGTAATGCAAACATAATCTGGCAGGGTGACACATATCAAAAGTTTCCTATTGATGCTCAAGGTTTTGAGTTTTCTGGCAAAGGTCAAATCCCAAGACCACAGTTGACAATGAGTAATTTAGGTGGAATTTCAAGAAGCGGATCAGTATTATCAGTGACTGATTTGCTAACTATTGTAAATTTAACAACACCTCATAATGATTTGCTTGGTGCGACAGTAACCAGATTATTAGTGCTTGCTTCCAGTCTTGATAATGCAAATTTTAGCAGCGGCAGCAATCCTTTTGGAACACCAAACTCAAATGAACTGCCTCAAGAAATATACGTAATAGATCGCAAAATGGCAGAAAGCAGAAACCTTGTGCAGTTTGAATTGACAGCGGCTAATGATACTCAAAATAAAAGAGTGCCAGCCAGACAAGTCACAAGAACTGATTTTCCCGCAGTAGGCACATTTGTAAACTGATGACTGACTCTTGGAGGCAATCTGCTTTTCTACACGCATATAAATGCCACCCTCATGAGTGCTGTGGAATGATAATACAGACAAAGGAGAAAACTTTTTATGGCCCTTGCAGAAATATGGTAAGAGACAATCCAGAGTATAGTTTTGTGATTGACCCAAATGACTGGGCTTATTATGAAGATCAAGGAGAGGTTGTTGGTATTGTACACAGCCACCCTGATGGAGAGTTGAAGTTTAGCGAGGCAGACATAACTAGCTGCAATCATTTAGACGTTGACTTTTACCTTGTAGATCCTTTCACAGAAAGTATGATAATGATAGAGCCAGAAAAACAATGAAAAAAATAAAAGTATATGGAAGATTGCGAAAATTTGTTGGTCAGGCTGAGTTTGAAGCTGATGTTAATAGTCCGATTGAAGCGATAAGCTTTTTAACTTGCAATTTCAAGGGTATTGAGAAACACATGGCAACACAACACTATGCAATCAACTGTGGAGATATTACTGTCACAGAGGAGTTATTAAATATGAAAACAGACTCTGATATTCAGATAATACCTTTGGCTCATGGTAATTTCTTTTTTAGTTTAGGTTTGGGAGCTTTGTTTAAAATTGGAGGAGGTGCTATTGGTAAAACTCTTTTAGGTAGTAAGCTTTTAGCTACTGTTGCAAGCACAGTTTTGACATCTGTTGGAACATCTATGATTATTGGAGGTGTTACAGAAATGCTTTCACCTACAGCACCCTCAAGAGATCCATCAAGCGGCATGGACGAATTTGATCCAGCGGCTTTGGCAAGTAACTATTCATTTACAGGGCTGACAAATATAAGTCGGGCTGGTGTTCCAGTTAATTTAGTTTTTGGAGAGATTTTGACAGGATCTATTACTATTTCAAATGGAGTTGATACAGTCCAAGTTGAGGGGTCTAACGAATGAGCATACAAGAGTTCGATCAGACTACTACTTTTAATAATCCTGATCTGCCATCAGATGCACTTTCTAGTAAGCAATTCAATACTCTAGTTGAGATTATTTCAGAGGGGGATATTGCTGGCTTTGCGACTGCACACAAAAGAGGTATTGCAACAGATAATGCAGCCTATAAAACAGCAGCTTTGACCGATATTTTTTTAAATAAAACACCTATTCTTAATATTAGTTCTACATTAAATGATGCTGAGTTTTTGGCAAAAGCACAAAGTCCAGATGATACTGACTTTAATTTTAAGAATGTAGGTTTTGACTTTAGAACTGGCACAGCAAGTCAAACATTTATTAAAGGCATTAAGAATGTAGAAACAGAGGTCGGTCTTGGCACAACTGTAACAACATCTACCCCTGTCACTCACACAGTTTCTGCTAGTAATATCAATGCTGTTCGAGTTACTTTAAGATTTGGTTCTTTGCAAAAGTTTGAAGATGATGGAAATATAAACGGAACAGAAGTACAACTCAGAATAAAAACTATAGAAAACAATGGAACCACACAAACAGTAATAACAGACACAGTAAAAGGTCGATCAACAAACGCATATTTTAGAGATTATATTGTCAACTTTACCTCTCTCACTGTATTTCCAGTACAAGTAAGAGTTGAAAGAATAACTGCTGACAGCACAGATGCTTCGTTAGTCGATGCTTTTTCTTTTCATACTGCAACCAATATTATTTTTGAGCAAAACGCATATCCAAATACTGCTCACGTTGCATTGAGACTAAATGCAGAACAGTTCCCAAGAATACCCTCAAGACGCTTTCGGCTCAGAGGTATAAAAGTAAAAGTTCCACATAATGCAACTGTTAGTTTGGCTGATGGGTCAATTACATACTCAGGAACATTTAACGGCACTTTCAAAACAGATAAAGAGTGGACAACAGATCCAGCTTGGATTTTGTATGATGTTTTATCTAATACAAGATATGGTTGTTCGATTCCCGAAAGCAGTTTAAATAAATTTACTTTTAAAACAGTCAGCGAATATTGTGGAGAGCAAGTTGATGATGGTGATGGAGGCACAGAACCACGTTTTTCTCTTAATGTTAATATCACTCAAGCTAAGGAGGCGTTTCACCTTATCAACGAACTTTGCTCTGTGATGAGAGTCATGCCTTTTTATAATGCGGGCAGTATTTCGATCAGCCAAGATTCTCCAAAATCATCTATTTTTGTTTTCAATAATGCTTCAGTTACGGAAGATGGTTTTTTATATACAGGCTCATCTTTAAAAACTAGACACACTGTTATAAATGTTTCTTATTTTGACATGATTACTCAGGATATTGATGTTGAAAGAATTGAAGCTGATGCGGCAACACAAGCAAAATATGGAGTCGTAGAAAAAAATTTAAAAGCATTTGGTACAACTTCAAGAGGTCAGGCCAGAAGGCTGGGTAAATGGTTTTTATACAATGAACAAAACTCAGGAGAGTCGGTTAGTTTTACAACAACAATAGATGCTGGAGTTACAGTTAGATGTGGTGACATTATTGAAATATCAGACTCCCTAAAAGCTGGTGTCAGGCGTGGCGGCAAAATAAAAACTGCCACAAATAGAGTCATAACTTTAGATGATTTTACAAACACAGATATTCCAGCGATTACCGCAAACCCAACTCTTTCTGTAATGTTGCCAGATAATACTTTAGAAACAAAAACAATAGACAGTATTTCAGATAATGTCATAACAGTTATTGGAACTTATAGTCAGGTTCCTAATACAAATGCGGCTTATATTATAGAAACCTCAACGCTTGAAACAACGACTTGGCGTGTTTTGAATGTCAAAGAAAATGACAACAAGACTTATACAATTACAGCTTTAAGCCATGATGCTGGTAAATATGCCTTTGTTGAAGATGGTGAGGCTTTGCCTACAAGATCAATTTCAACACTTACAGAAATAAAACAGCCACCAACAGGATTAAGAGCAGAAGAAAAAATTGTTGAGATAAATAATCGTGCTGTAACTAAAATATTTCTTGACTGGCAAAATGTTAGTGGTGCAAGTAAATACAGAGTTTATTACAGATATAACAACGGAGATTTTGCACAAATTGAGACAACTTCAAGTAATTTAGAGATTTTAAATACTGAAGAGGGTGACTATGAATTTAGAGTATTTTCCTACAATGCTTTAAATCAACCATCTGCAAATCCATCAGTTTTACAATTCACTGCTGTTGGACAAACAGAGCTTCCAGAGAATGTGCAGAATCTTACTCTTGAGCCTATAAATGACGAACAGGTTAGACTTAGATGGACTCAAACTACCTCTCTTGACGTGAAGTTTGGAGGACAAGTATATGTCAGACATTCTCCAAGAACAGATGGATCTGGTACTTTTGCAAACTCTACTGACTTGATTGAGGCTTTGAGTGGAGCTTCAACAGAGGCGATAGTTCCCGCAAAATCTGGGGAGTACGTCCTTAAATTTCGTGACTTAGGTGGACGCTTTAGTGCTGGTGATACCTCTGTAATTCTTACAATTCCGACACTTAGAGAAGAGTTATCCTTGCCATCAATAAGAGAACAAACAGCTTTTTCTGGCACAAAAACAAATACAACAGTTGCAAGTAATAAATTAAAACTTACAGATCCAGCTTCAAATGCAACAGGCTCATATAATTTTGCAAATGTTCTGGATTTAGGAGCTACTTTTTCACTCAAAGTAAAATCTCATATCATAAGCACATCTGAAAATGTTTCAACACTATTTGATTCAATCACAAACGTAGATAATTTGGTTTCATTTGACGGAGTAGCTGCTGAGAAAACAAATGCAGCTTTACTTGTTAGAACAACTACAGATGATCCCTCTGGTTCTCCAACATACGGCTCATACAATAAATTTCAAAACGGAACATTTAGAGCAAGAGCTTTCGATTTTAAGGCAGAGCTTGATTCAACAGATACAAATGAAAATATATTGATTTCTGAACTTGGTGTTGATGCCTTTCTACAAGCAAGAACAGAGCAAAGCACAACATTAATTTCATCAGGAGCAGGGGCTAAAGATGTCACATTTGCAGCCCCATTTTTCACAGGAACTTCAGCAATCGGAGGAAGCACATCAGCTTATCCACCTAGTATCGGTATCACTGCTCAGAACATGGCTAGTGGGGACTTTTTCGAGATCACCAACATCACTGGGAGTGGCTTTCGAATAACATTTAAAAATTCATCAAATACCGCAGTTGATAGAAATTTCAGCTATTCAGCGGTAGGATATGGGCGTGGAGGCTAATTAAATGGCAAGAGTTAATTCAACAAACAAAGAGACAGCAAGTAATTTTAGTACTGATAATGGCACTGGTGCACAAGTTAGAGCAGCTATAAATGATGTCCTTGAATCTTTGAGAACTATAAATAGTGCGTCAGGAGATCCATCTGGTACAGCAAACCTCGCAGCTTTTCAGCCTCACATTGATTCTGACACTAATTTACTTAAAATAAGAAACGCTGCTAACTCAGCCTTTATAACACTTGGAAATGTAAGTCAAACAAATTTAGGGCTTTTGCCTTTGACTGGTGGTACTTTAACTGGTGTTCTTGGATTGTCAAACGCATCAGCTTCAGCACCATCAGTGCATTTTGGCGATAGTACAACTGGATTATTTAGAAAAGGTAGCAATCAAATTGGATTAGCTTTTAGCGGTACAGAAAAAGCATTTTTCGATCAAAACGGCTTGACATTGCAAGCTCAAACAGATTTAAGATTTGCGGATTCTGATAGTAGTCATTATGTTGGTTTTCAAGCTCCAGCAACAGTGGGTACAAGCTTGACATGGACACTTCCAGCGACTGATGCTGCTGTCTCTGGTTATGCTTTAGTATCAAATGCCTCTGGTACTTTGTCATGGGCAGCGGCTGGTGGTGGTGCAGTTGGAAATGGTGATGAAATTTTCTGGGAAAATGACCAAACTGTAACTGGTGATTATACGATTACAAACAACAAAAATGCTGGAAGTTTTGGCCCTATTACAATAGGTTCTGGTGTTACAGTAACAGTAGGCTCTGGAGAAACATGGACTGTAGTATAAAAGCATATATAATGAATTTAACGTTATAACAAAATGAGTACTTTAAAAGTCAACAAGATAATACCAACTGCTGGAGTACCGACAGGCGGTGGCGGTGGAATAATACAAGTAGTTCAAGAAACTAAAACTGATGTTTCTACTCACTCTGTAAATATCAACGCTGGATTTGCAAGTTATTCTTTATTGATGAGCAAATCAATTACACCGAAATTCTCATCAAGTAAAATTTATATAATGTGGTCAATGTCAGGTGGACCCGATGCTAATGGTTGTCATGTTGACTTTGTTATTAGAAAAACAGTAGGAAGCACAGTTACACACCCAATTTTAGGCGATAGTGCAAGCGGATATTATCAAGTTACTACTGGTTTCAGAAGTGGAGGAGGCAATCAGCATAATATATGCCAAGCAAATTATACATTCTTAGATGATGCTGGAACATCATCTGCAATAACTTATGGTGTTGCTGTTGCAACTGAAGGAGCAACAACTTATAGATTAAATACAACTGGTTCAGATAATAGTGGCTCTACTTGGTCATCAAGACAAGCAAGCACACTTACCTTAATGGAGGTGTCAGCATGAATACTTCCATGTATAATTTAATTAAAAACTAATTATGGCCTACGATCACGAAGCTATTTACAAAAGTCACCCTACAGTTACTAAAATTGACGACAGTTCTGGTGCTTTTGATATAAGTGGTAAATCTGTAACTTTAGATCAAAGTAAAATAGATGCTGCAAGGGTAACTTTAGATGCTGAAGCTGCTGCTGTTAAATATAAAACTGATAGAAAAGGTGGTATAGGAGTTATAAAAACTGGTACTTATTATGCTGAAATAGGCGATCAACTTGATATGCTGTATCACGATATGGTTGCTGGGAAATTAGATACTACTGGAACGTGGGCAACTCATATAAAAGCAGTAAAAGACGCTAATCCCAAGCCATGAGTACATTAAAAGTTAATAATTTACAGGATACATCTGGAAATAATCTTTCTAGAGTTGCTGCAACTGCTCAGAATATTGTAACTGCGACAAGTTCTGCAACGATTAGTTCAGTAGCTTCTTTAGTCGATACACCAGCTACAGTTACTATAACTTCAACTTTAGCTAATTCTAAATTTTTAATTTCTGGTTTTATTGCTCTAGAAGCTAACGGCCCTGAGGATCATGACTTTGCTTTGGTAATTAGGAGAACTATTGGTGGTAGTGGTTCAAGTATTTGTGTTGGAACTAACTCTGGAAACAGAGTAGGAATTACAAGAAACTGGTCACTACAGCAAGGTTCAGATGCAGGTTCAACCGCAAGTTCTAACGTAATGCCAACTTTTTTAGATAGTCCAGCACAAGCCGCTGGTACTGCTATTACATATAGCTATAGCATGATGGCTACAGACGGCTCACCTTCTTGGACTGTTTATTTTAACAGAACTGTGAATGACAGTAATACCTCTGGTCACGAAAGATTTAACACTTACATTAATGTATTGGAGATTGCAGTATGAGCCAACTTAAAGTCAATTCAATCGTACCCCTTAGTGGTTTACCAGCAGGTGCAACAGGTGGTGGTGTAATTCAAACAGTACAAACAGTTAAAACTGACACTGCTAGTACAAACAGCCAAACTTTTAATGACGTAATCACCTGTTCGATTACCCCTAGTTCAAATTCAAGCAAAATTTTATTAATGTATAAAATTGCTGTATCTTCAAACAATGGTGGATATTCTGGTTCTGTTCGTTTAGTTAGAGATTCACAGGCAATATATGTTGGCGATTCTGCGGGGAATAGAACACAAGCTTCAAGTTTTTCTAATGCAAACAGTAGCGGTAATGGTAGTTATTGCCCAAGAGATTTAAATGGTATGTTTGTTGATAGTCCAGCTACAGACTCAGCTGTCACTTACAGAATACAATGGAGAAGTGATTATAGTGGTCAAACAATTTATGCTGGCCGAGATCATGCAAACCTTGACAGTTCAAATTATGCAAGAACTCCAACAAGTCTTGTCTGCATGGAAATAACATCATAATGGCAATAAATCCAGCCCAAAAAGATTTTACTGTTCAACGCAGGGCTGATTTTCCTTTGACTCTTACTTTTAAAGATGGAAATGGTGATGCAATTAACTTAACTGGCTATACTGTTGCTGCTGAAGTTTATGACGAATCAAGATCAACTTCTTATGGATCTTTTGCTGTAACTTATACAAACAGAACTGGTGGAATTATTGATATAAAACTTACTGACACACAAACTGCGGCATTTACACCAAACGAATTAAAATATGATGTTTTATTAACAGAACCTAGTGGTGACAAATTTTATTATTTAGAGGGTACACTATACATAAGTGAAGGTTACACAACATGAGCAGTCCTAACTCTGTCACAGTAAGTCAGGTTTCTGATGTCACTACAGTTGAAATTACTACAGCTGGCCCACAAGGCCCATCAGGGAATATAGCTGGTCTTACTTTTGATATTACTGGCAAAGTTGATAATGCGGTGCTGTATTATCACGCTGCAAGTGATACATTTAAAGCAGATAACACAACAACAAAGCTTACACTTGTTAATGGAGGAAATTTTTAGGTCATGTCAAATACTATAAGAATTAAAAAAAGATCAGCCTCTGGAAGTGCTGGAGCACCATCTAGCTTATCCCCATCAGAAATAGCATTTAATGAAAATGAT
>CEOA01009726.1_pt1 | contig 10444 bp, 2 predicted proteins | sample 530251 | NCBI WGS metagenome assembly CEOA01 (sample SAMEA2619838, study PRJEB7988) | marine metagenome | biome: marine biome (ENVO:00000447); feature: surface water layer (ENVO:00002042); material: "saline water (ENVO:00002010), including plankton (ENVO:xxxxxxxx)" | depth 5 m
GACGTGTTTAACCCAAACTCTGCTTGGTTTAAACAAAACAAAGGTGAAGATATACTTAGAGATTTAACTGTGGATTATTATACTCGTATAGCGATAAATGGTTTTAACAGTTACGCTACTAAAAATGCTAAAATAGTAGGTATAGAAGGTTCTGACAATTTAGGTATAAACAATTACAGCGAAACTACTTTGGGTATTAGCAAAGAAGAGGGTAACAAGTTTAGAAAATGGGTTAATACTAATTATCCTGAATATGCTAAAGAAATAAATTTAGATGAAGAAGGTCCAATGAATAATTCATACATACAAACAGCTTGGCAAAAGTACGGGCAAGAATACCAGATGATGGTACAGTATGATGAGTACGAAGACATGATAAATAAATATCTATAAAATAAAATATGAATAAAGAGCAGTTAAAAAAAGTTGTTAAAAAAATGATGGCAGCAGGCGAACCTGATGCTAAGATAAAGCGTTTTATTAAAAGCTCTGCTTTTAAACAACGTGTAGACGGAATTAGTGGGGCAGATGTGTCTCCAACATATTCTAGCGAAAGAGATAACTTTGCTGCTAATGAAGAATATAATTACTACGAACAAAAAGAAAAAGAAAGAGATGCGATACGAGAAAATTATCCACAAACTTTAGGTAATGTTATTACTTTTGGCGTAGGTAGTAGTGAAATGGTTGGTAGTATATACAAAAAAGCAAAAGATGTTGTTGGGTCTAAAAGTGTTAGTGGTGCAATGACTTCATTGAAAAAAGACAATGAATATCTTGACAGAAAAAGAAACCAAGATACCTTTAAACTTGTTAACAAGCTTGACGATGGAGAAATTACTCAAGAGCAATATGACTTAGAGATAGAAAAAATAAATTATATTTACGACAATGCTACTGGACCTAGAGATCATTATCATTGGTTACAAAAAGCAAACAATTTATTTAATACAGAAATAAGTGATGAAACAAAAAAAGTTAGAGATGATGCGTTAAACGCAAGCGATAAAGAATATAAGCAGAAAAATAAAGAATCGTTTGCCTCTGCCGATACTAATAAAGATGGAGACATAGATGAACAAGAGCAGTTTTATTATAACGCTAGAGAAGAAGCTACAGTTTTTCTTAATGAAGGTATAGATAGTTATTTAAAAAGAGATATTGATGCTGAGATCGAGGCTGAATCTAAAAAACGATTAATGGATCCAACGGGTTATCTTGAAACTAGAAAACCACTATATGAAACGGATGCTACTTCTACTTATATAGATCCAATGTATAGTGATGAAGAAGATTATGAAGAAGAGGAATATGAAGAGGAAGAGCCTATAATAAATATTGACAGTAATAGTATTTCTCCAGTTTTAACTCAGCTGTTAATACAAAAATATGCTGGTGAAAACGGAGTAAGCATGAAAGACGCTTACAACACTTATGTAGAAGCGGGTGAAGAAGATTACGAAGGAGAAGATCCTTTTGCAAGTGTTAGGCATCTTATGACTGACACAAGTGGTAACTCACCTTCTGGAGATGGAGCTCTTATAGATTATTTAAACGATATAAAATTAAATGATCCTGAATTTTTTAAACGTTTTAATGAGGCTTATATATCTTCTTCTTCAGACAATTATGCTAGACAAGAGATGTCACAGAAACTTGGTATTGAATTAACTGAGAAGGCTGGATTTTTTCTTGGAGAGGGTACAACGACTTTATTTGGAGATCCAGATGAAGTAAAAGATACCGAGAAAAAAATTAGAGAGTTTGAAAGAGATCAAGAAAAAGCAGAGGCAGAAACTAGTGAAATAAATGAAATGCTTGAATCTTCTATTGAAACTACAAACAGTTTGCTTGAAGATTTAGAAAACACAACAGAAGGTACTGTCACTGTTAATGGTAAGGTGTTAGAAGACGAAAATGGAAACGAAATTATGTTTCCTAACAACGCGAGAATACAAAACCTTTTAGACGAAAACGAAAAAATATTAAAAGGTAAATACAAAACTCAAGAAGAGGTTGACGAGGCCAATAAAAAAATAAATGAAAACAATGCTGAGGTTGATAATATATTATCTAGTTATAAAAACAAAGTAGAAAACTACAATACCAGTAGAGAAACTTCTTTAAAGTTATCTAACACATTAAGAAAAAATACAGAAGAACAGCTTTCTGCTGCAAGAAACTGGAATGATTATAAAGCCATATATGAAATGCAGGATCAAAGGTACACTACTTTTGGACAATTTGGTGCCGCAACTACAGGATCGGTTTTAAATTTAGTTTCTGCTGCTGACGAAATTATTGTTGGCGGTAACCATGACATACTACAGGCTGCTGGTATCGTAGAGGGTCCTTATGATCCATGGGTTGGTAGACAGTGGGTAGACCAATACAGAGATAAGTTTAGAAACATGGCTGATCCTGGCACTAATTATTATAGTTACAAAACAGGTGATTTTAATAGTTTCGCGTTTGAACGTAGTAATAGGACAATGAGAATGATAGGTGACATGGTACCTATGTTAGCAGCTACATATCTTAGTGGAGGTTCTGCTACACCTACGCTTATGGGTATGACAATACCAACTGTGGCCGTAATAGGTACACAATCAATAGGCGGTGATTTAGAAAGAACTAGATTAGAAATGAAAAATAATCCACTTGTTCATTACGCTGGATGGCAAAGATATACCTCTGCTATTGTACATGGAGCTACAGAAATACTTTCAGAAAGATTACTTGTTGGTCAAGTAGGTAGAGTAGCTGATAATTTAATGGTAGATGATTTTGCTAAAGAAGGTGTAAAGTCTTGGGTAAGAAGTACTTTAAACTTAGGTACTAGAGGGGTATTGGATGCTGTTCAAGAGGGTTTTGGTGAAGGTGTAAACACTTACACTCAAAACTTAAGTGATAAGTGGTTGCTAGGTAAAGACGTAGATTTAATGGACGGTGTAAGCGAATCTTTTATAGATGGTTTTTTAGTTTCCGGTGCTATAACTACACCAATGTTACTTAAAAACACTACTAATCACTTAATACCTAATACGTTACAAAACAAATTAAATGATAATACCACGGAGTTATTACAGTTAGAAAAAGAACTTTTAGATAATAGATATAAATATAACGAAGATGGTAGTGTAAAACAAAATGTAAAGTCAACTTTAAGCTCAGAAAGGATAGCGCAAATAGAATCTAGAATGAACGAGCTTGTAAATGAAAACACAGATCTTTTTGAAACTCAACTCAAAGGAAGTGTTGGCATGACTCAGGCAGAAAAGAGAGAGCTGTTAAACATTAGAACTCAACAACATAGGTTAAAATCAGAAGCAAACACTATAAACAAAGAAACTGGTTATACTAAAAAAGAAAAGAAAGAAAAACTAGATGAAATAAAATATAGATACAGTAAGTTAGAAAAGCAAAAAAATGATATATTACAATCTGACAAACGTACTGATGAGGAAAAAATAGCTGATTACGAAAAATACAAACTAAGTGTAAAAAATAAAATAGATAGTTATAGAAATAGAAAAGACCGAGAAAGAGATGTAGAGAGTATAGAATTTGAAACCACAGAAGCGGTTGAGGAATATATGAACGAGCAAAATCTTTATGAAGACGCTTATATTCAAGCTGAAGTTGATGCTGCAAAACGCCAGTTGCAACAAAACAAAGATTTTCGTAGCAGTGATACACAGACTAGACAGCACTCTGAACTTTCTCCAGAAAGAAGAGCTCAGTTAGAAAATATAGTAAGACAAGGAGAATCTATATTAGAAAATAATTTAAAACAATCTAAAGAAGGTGCTGGACAATTTGGTTTTATACACACAAAACAAAATGGTGATTTAGTATTTGGTATTAACAAACAGAGTAGTTTATCTGCAACAGGTAGGGTAACAACCGCTGCTCATGAATTTTTACACAGTGTTTTATTTAAAACAATAGGTGGTGATACTAAAATACAAAACGCGTTAGGAAACGCTCTGCAAGAATATGTAGGTGATAAAAAAGGTGTTACTGGTATGGAAACATTTCGTCAAAGAATGGAGCCGTATATATATAGAGGAAAACAAGGAGAAGTACTAGGTGTAGAACAAAACTATTCAGAAGAACTTATAACTATCATGTCTGAGTCTATATTAGATGGTAGTTTAAAATTTAACGAAGGGTTTTTTACTAAAGTAGGAGATGGATTAAGAAGATTTTTTCAAAGAAGATTTCCTAATACTTTAGGTAAAATAAAGTTTGATAGTGGTAGAGATGTATATAATTTTATAAAAGACTATAATGACAGTATAGAAAAAAATTATACTAACAAAGCTATTGAAGATGTAATGGTCAGAGGTGCCGATGGTAAACTAATACCAGGTGTTGATCCTTTGTTAAAGCAAAAGTCTGGTTACACTTACTCAAGAGCCAACCAGTTAGATATGATGCTTAACAAGTATGGCGATAAAATTAGTTTAGTACAAAATGCTATAGCACAAAATGAAAATGGTGATTTAGTTGAAGACCTACAACAGTCTGAGCTAGGCCAAGGTATGGGTGGTATAATAGAGAGTATAACTAAAAGACTTTATGATGGTATACCTAAATCAGAGGTAAACAAAATAGATCTTACTAGAAAAGATTACAAAGACGCTTTGTTAACCGAAGCTGTAGAAATGATAACCAAAGAGTACGATCCTGCTAAACAAAAACTTGATAAATTTGTGAGTAGTAGATTAAACCTTAGAGCAAACGATCTAGCGCAAAGACTAGGTGTTCCACAAGAGTTTACTACAGAACTAGGTGCTGCTAAAGACGTAACAACAGCAGAAGATAAAGTGCAGCAAGAAACTATTGATACTAAAAAACTAGAAGACAGATTAACTAAAGTAGACCCTGAACTTAAAAAAGAACTAGCTGTTATAAAAAATAATATTATAAAACAAATAGAAGCTAACCCTAATTTATACAAAGATAAAAACTACAAGTCTTTAAAAAATTTAGTTAGCAATGAAGTTCAAAGAATGTTTGGTATAGCCCCTAAAGTAGGTAACTTAACTAAGGGTGATGTTAGAAACGCTCAAATGTTTATTAATAAACATGCTGATGCTTTGGTCGCTATGCTTCCTCAAGGCTTTACTTCAGATCAAACTTCTACTGGTGTACAAAATGTTTTATTAAAAGAATTTTATAACAAACGTTCTGTAAGAGCTAAGACAGGACCAGGTTTACAAGTACAAGTTAAAAAACCTAATTTAAACGTTAACGATTTTACTAGCGTGTTTGGTATAACAGAAAGAGGTAAACCTAATCTTTATAAAAAAGAAAGTAACACTAGCGCTAGAATAAAAGCTTTAGTTGAGCAAACAGGTAAGACTATAACTAACCAAACTATTAGAGAACACTTACAAGAAACTAATCAACCTGTAGATTTAATAGCAAGACTAGGAGACGGTAAAAGTAAATTCATGTTTTCAAAAGGTAAGGCTTTAAACGAAATGTTACAGAAAGACGGTGCTAAAGCTGCTGGTGTAATAGAAAGTTTATTTGATCTTACTAACAACGATATACATTATTACGGTGGTAACATGACTGCTTTAGCTAATAATCAGTTGGCTGGGTTGTTGCCTCAAAACGAAATAAATAAAATAGCTAAAGACTTACAATCTTTATACGATTTAACAGTACCTAGTTATTTAGAAAGCTCTAACTTGTTTACGTCACCTACGCCACTAGGTTCGTTTGTAATAGATAAATATTTACAATTAAACATTGAAGGTAGAGAGGGTTATGCTAGCTTGTTGAGTTTAACTGGTGAAAACTTTGTAGCGTTAAAAGGAAATAAAACAGCTCAAGAGTCGGCTAGAGCATCTATTAAATCTCTAGCTACTGAATTAGATAGAATACATGGTAAGGGTTTTGCGTTAAGAACTTTATATAGAACTATATCTGCTCCTTCAAAAATACAAGATGGAGAGTTTATACCTGTTGAACCTGGCGGTAATAAATTAAAGAAAAATCCTAATTGGAACCCAAGAAAAAAAGATGGAAAGCCTCAAGACAATAGGTTAGGTTTAGCTACAAATGCAGTAGATGCTGCGTTATTGTTAGGGGCAGAGTTAGACGCCAATGGAAAACCTATAGGTTTACCAGAGTCTCCAAAAGGCACTAGTGATTACATGAAGGGTAGTTTAAATAGAATACCAGAAGCAAGTAAAAGACCTGGGTTTATAGAACGTCAACAACAAAATAACCAAGACATAAGAAAAGTTATGGATGTTGTTAGAGATCTTTATCAAAATAAATTTATAAATGGTAACCAGGTTGTTTCTTTAATGGCAAACTTTAATGCTAACCAAGAAGGTATTACGAGAGCCTCTGCTATACTAGATTTTATTCCTGTAGATGATATAAACTACTCAAACAATAAGTTAAGGTTAGAGCACATGACACCTGCTTTAACTACAAATTTATATGCTTTAAAATATATATTTGCAGATAAGACAACTTCTGAAGCAGCTAGAAAAGATTACAACGATATTATGGATAATTATCGTTTAGCTTATTTACCTGATGTTTATGATAAAATGGTAAACAAGTTTTACAAATCAACAATGCCTTTTTATTGGACTCCTGACGCTAGTGCTTTGTTAAGGTACTATAATGCTGAGATGGCTGGTACTTTTGATTTACAAATGGAACAGTTGTCTACAGGAATAATTGTAGGACCAGAGTTAGCTACAGATAAAAAATTAATCAAGCAAGTTGAGAAAGGAAAACTAAATGCTATTAGCAAGTTATTAAACACTACTTTAACACAAGCCGCTTTAGATAAAGCAGGTATAGATTTAAATGAAGGTGCTAGAACAGCTGGGAAAGTATTTATGAATTCTAGAGCTATTAATGAGTCTACACCAAGTAGAGGTATGTCTGCTTTTGATTTTGACGAGACGTTAATTGACAAAGGTGATAATACTATTATAGCTACCAAAGGTGACGATGTAGTAACTATAACATCTGGACAGTGGCCTTTACAAGGTCCTAAATATGCTGAGTTAGGTTATGAGTTTGATTTCAGTGACTTTATAAATGTTAGAGGTGGTGTTGAGGGCCCTCTAATGCAGAAGTTTAGAAACAGAATACAAAAGTATGGTATAGAAAATAACTATATACTTACAGCTAGACCAGCAGAAGCAGCACCAGCAATTAAGGCTTGGTTAAAAACCCAAGGTATAGACATGCCTATAGAAAATATAACTGGTTTAGGTAATAGTACTGGTGAAGCAAAAGCTATGTGGATAGCTAATAAATTTGCAGAGGGTTACAACGATATATATTTTGTGGACGATGCCTTACCTAATGTTGAAGCTGTTGCAGATATGATAGATCAGTTAGACATTAAAGGTAAGTCTGTTCAAGCTAAATTTAAGTTTAGTAGACAACTTAATCCAGAGATAAACAAAATAATAGAATCTACTAGACAGCAAAGTTTAGATTTGAATAGAATAATAGAGCAAACAAAAGGTGTTAAAGCAGAAGCTAGATATTCTGATGCTCAAGCTAGAATAAGAGGTAGCCAAAAAGATAGGTTTAGTATGTTTAAATTCTTTGTACCGCCTTCTGCAGAAGACTTTAAAGGTTTACTATATAGATTACTTTCACCTGGTAAGTTAGGAGAACAACAAATGGCGTTTTTTAAGAAAGCACTATTTGATCCTTTTGCAAAAGGGTACACTTCTTTAAATAAAGCTAAACAAAACTTAGACGCTGGTTATAGAAATATATTAAAAGTTTTTCCTAGTGTAAAAAAATCTTTATCACAAACAGTCGAGGATACTAATTTTACTAATGATCAAGCTGTAAGAGTTTATTTATGGGATAAAAACAATGTAGAGGTACCCGGTTTATCTAAAAGAGATCAACAAACTTTAGTTAATCACGTTAAGAGTAATACTGATTTATTATCTTTTGCCCAATCATTAGAAGGTTTGGTTAACTTAGATACTGGTTATCTAATACCTAATGAATATTGGTTAGTTGAAAGTACTAGCAGTGATATACAAACTATAAACGCAGAGCTTAGTAGAGCAGACCACTTGTCAGAGTTTGTAAACAATAGAAAAGAAATGTTTGGTGAGTGGAAAGGACAAAGTTTAGATGGTGACATCATGAATAAACTTCAAGCAATATACGGTAATAATTATAGAGACGCTTTAGAAGATATACTTTGGCGTATGGAGTTTGGAACAAAGAGGGAAAAAGGAACTAATAAATTAGTAAATAAATTTAACAATTGGGCTAACCAATCAGTTGGTGCTATAATGTTCTTTAATATGAGATCTGCGTTGTTACAGACTATATCTTCTGTTAACTTTATAAACTGGTCTGACAATAATCCGTTAAAAGCAGCGGCTGCATTTGCTAACCAAAAACAATTCTGGAAAGACTTCGGTATGATATTTAATTCTGACATGTTAAAGCAAAGGCGTGCTGGTAACCAAAGAGGTATCAATGAAGCTGAACTTGCTCAAGCAATTGCTGGTTCTAAAAACAAAGCTAAAGCAGCTTTAAACTGGTTGTTAACAAAAGGATTTTTACCTACACAAATAGCAGATAGTTTTGCTATTGCTTCTGGTGGCGCTACGTTTTATAGAAACAGAGTTAAATCATATTTAAAACAAGGATTAACACAACAGCAAGCAGAGTCACAAGCTTTTCAAGATTTCCAAGAAGTAACAGAGGAATCACAGCAGTCTTCAAGACCTGATTTAATATCACAACAACAAGCTTCGCCACTAGGTAGATATATACTGGCTTTTAAAAACACACCTATGCAGTATGCTAGACTTATGAAAAAAGCCGTGTTAGATTTAGCTAACAATAGAGGTGATTTTAAAACTAACGTTAGTAAGATTATATATTATGGTATGGTTCAAAACTTAATATTTAACGGACTACAAGCTGCGTTAGGCGCTTTGATAGGTGATGACGACGAAGACAAAGACACTGAAACAAACAAAAGGATTATCAACGGTATGATTGATTCTGTTCTTGGTGGATTAGGATTTGGTGGTAATGTTATTATGACTGTAAAAAACTCTTTATTAGAATACTTAAAACAAAGAGAAAGAGGTTGGAACGCAGATCATACTTATACTATTTTGAAAATAATAGGTTTGTCTCCTACAATAGGTAGTAAACTAAGAAAAATATATTCAGGTATACAAACAGAAAAATTTAATAGCGAAGTAATAAATGAAATGAGTTACTTTGACATTGACAACCCTGTTTACGAGGCTATAGCTAATGTTATATCTGGTGGTACTAATATACCTTTAGACAGACTTGTTAAAAAAGTAAACAATGTTGATGCTGCTCTTACAGAAGAAATATCTACTATAGAAAGACTTGCCTTGTTAATGGGTTGGAATACTTGGGACTTAGGTATTGAAGACCAAGATATAATAGCTGTTGAAGAAGAAATAAAAGAAAGAAAAGACAAAGAGAGAAAAGAGAAAAACGAAAAGAAAAAAATAGAAAAGAAACAGCAACAACAAAAAGAAAACGAAGTAAAAGAAAAAGAAAATAAAGAAAAAGATGATGGTCGTTGTATAGCTATAACTAGTAGCGGTAGCAGATGTAAAAGAGAGGCTATATCAGATGGTTATTGTACTGTGCACGCTAAAGTAGAGCAAGGAACTAAAGAGGTTCAGTGTAGTAAAATTAAATCTAATGGCGAAAGATGTAAGATGAAAACTATGGCTAAAAGTGGATTATGTTTTTATCATGATTAAAAATAGCGAAAAACAAGTAATATTATAATAATAAAGTAAACTATAAAAATATGGCATTCAAAATGAAAGGTAATCCTATGAAAAGAAACTTTGGAATAGGAGACTCACCAACAAAACAACATAATATGGAACCAGAATCAACAGCATCAGAAGGTGCATTAGCAAAAGATGTTGAAACTGAATCTGAAAAAATATTTAGAGGTCTTTCAGAGTTAGGTGATGTTACAGACGTTTTAAGAAAAAGAAAGTTTAGAAGAGATAAATTAAACCTAGATAAAGATGGTAGGAAGTTAACTCCTGGAACAGCTAAAAAATCTACAAGTGGAGCTATAAGTAAATTAGCTAAAAAAGCTGCGAAAGCTAACACTAAGAAAGTAGCTACAAAAGCGTCTCCAAATAAACTTGGTAGAGTTGGAGTTAGTGGTATGGGTAGCGGTGAAGATTACACACCTAAAATTGTAAAGAAGTTTTACAAAAAATTAGGGGACAAAGCAGAAAAAGTTGCGAAAGGAGCATACAAAGCTGTTACAGGTAAAAAATATCCAGAAAAAAAGAAAAAGAAAAAGGGCGGAGTAACTTATCTTGGAAAATTCTAATAAAATTATTGACAATGGCAAAAGAATTAAATGAAGATACTAGCTTTCAAATAAGTATTA
>CEOA01002211.1_pt1 | contig 10419 bp, 15 predicted proteins | sample 530251 | NCBI WGS metagenome assembly CEOA01 (sample SAMEA2619838, study PRJEB7988) | marine metagenome | biome: marine biome (ENVO:00000447); feature: surface water layer (ENVO:00002042); material: "saline water (ENVO:00002010), including plankton (ENVO:xxxxxxxx)" | depth 5 m
TGGATATGGTATGTACAGACACCTAAACAAGTAAGCGAATTTAAAGATAATATTATTGTTGATAAATACACAGGTGAAATATTATATAACCTTCCGTAGTTCGCACTATACACAGCCCGCAATAACCCGCACAAAAAAAGCCCCGACTGTAATGGTTGGGGCTTGTCTTTTACTTTAAATACCTTAAAAATTACGTTTGATTATAATCAATTGCAAAAAAAAACCAAAATTTCAACCTAAAGTCAAGGGTACCACAGGCACACATATAGGGGGGCTATGCCACAAGAAACACTCACACACATTCTAATACTATTTTTAAAACTTTTCTTTTACTTTATAATTATTATACTAATTATAGCTGTTTTGGTGAGTTTTGGGTAGAGACTATCTAATCCCCCTATTATAAATAAAGAGATTAGTCTCAATTCCCATATAGCTGTTTCGGAGCCTGTTTCTTATGGTAGGGTAATCTTTTCTGTTACTAGCTCAATTACCTTCGACTTGCTTCTGACTGTGTAACTAATCCCCTTCTAGTAATCAATTGTTGTGCGTTATACGCTAGAAGTGTTTAACCAACCCATATAACATAGCAATATTACAAAATAATAATTATTCTATGCAATCATTATTAATAAGATGTATATTATTTTATGGAATTAAAAAAGATAAAAGGCGTAGAACACAGACTTTATGATAGTTATGATGAGTTTAAGGCCTTTCAGGGCGCATTAACGCCCAAAAGTGACTGGCGTCAGGCAAATGAAGGTGATTGGGTGTATACAGATGACCATTATGTCGTGCAAATTCTTAAGGTATACTACATTACAGTGCCAAACTCTAAAGAAAAACGCAAATGTGTGCGCACTATATGTGGTAGTTTTGTCTGTAAACAGAAAAATGCTAAAATATTGGGCGAAAATGGCGTTGCAGACAACATTTACACGTTTTCTGGCAATTATGAGTCTATAAATAAAATACGTTCTACTAAATTATCTTCTAAAAAGCTATTGTTTGCTAAATATGTAGCCGCAGGTATAGATATGGAAGAAGCATACAGACGTGTGTACCCAAAAGCAAACGATACGCAGTATATCCGCAATGCGGCTAACAAATTATTACAACAAAAAAAGGTAATGCAAATGGTTAAAGAAGAAATATCCTTAATTTTAAAAGAAGAGGGTGTAACACCAGAGTATATTATACAAAAATACAAAGATATAGCAGACGTTTCTGAAAGAGACCAGGACAGGCTTAGAAGTCTAGACGCACTAGCAAAGATGTCTGGTTTATTTGAAACAGAAAAGAAACGTGAAGAACTAACTGTATGGGCTGGTTTTAGCCCTGAACAACTGGAGGCTATCAAAGGTGGAGAAACCAAAGTACTTGCACATAAAGAAAAAGAGTGAGTTGTCTAATAAAGTAGACCCTTGCCCTGTATGTGAAAAAAATCTGTATTATGACGAAAACGCTAGTAAAAGAATAGGTGTTATCGAAGAAGACGGTGAGATAAATTCATGGAAATGTCCTGCTTGTAAATCAGAGTTTGATTTGGAAGATAATATTTTGTATATTTATGGCAGCGAAACAGAAGGTGGACAAGCATGAAAACTAAAGATGCAAGATTAAGAAGAGCTGGAGTTAGTGGTTATAACAAACCTAAGCGTACTCCTGGTCATCCTAAAAAATCTCATATTGTAGTGGCTAAAGAAGGTGACAAAGTAAAAACTATAAGATTTGGCCAGCAAGGCGTAAAAACCGCTGGTAAACCTAAAAAAGGCGAGTCGCAAAGACAAAAAAATAGAAGAAAGTCTTTTAAGGCTAGACATGCAAAAAATATTGCTAAAGGCAAAATGTCTGCAGCATATTGGGCTAATAAAGAAAAATGGTAAGGAGATTATATGCCTAGAAAAAAATCAGGACTATACGCTAACATACATGCAAAGCGTAAAAGAATTAAAGCAGGTAGTGGCGAAAAAATGCGTAAACCTGGAGCAAAAGGCGCTCCTACTGCTAAAGCATTTAAAAAAGCTGCAAAAACAGCTAGGAAAAGAAGATGATAGATAAAAAAATTTCTATAGGGTCTATTCTTACAATAGCCTCAGTTATTATTGGGGCAGCAGTATCTTATGGTATAAACTCTAATAAAGTTGAAAACATTAAGACTGAACAGGTAAAAACTGTTAAAAAAGTAGAAACTAACGAAAAAAGTATTGTTAACTTAAAAGTTAGCGTTGCAAAGATAGAAACGCAACTAGACAATAGATTTGACAGATTAGAAGAAATATTAATGGACCTTGAGTAATGAATAAAAAAAGTACAAATATCTCTGTTGATGCCCAAGGAAATATAAATCGTGCTATAAATGATGTAATAAGATATGGTATGCCTCAACCAATGGGTACAGGAAATATGGGCTTAGATGCAATTATAACTACATTAGGCACTGCTCTTGGAAATATAAAGTTTAATAATAAAAAAAACTTAAAAGAAAGTCTTATTTCTAATCTTATAAATAATTTTTACCCAGCTATACCTATTGGAGAGTCTGGGAATATTAGACCTTTTCTTAATCAACCATTTATGGAAGGATTTGACCCTTTGACTAATTATCAATATTCTGATAGTCCGCCAGTAATGAACGATTTTGGAATTACATACACATATAATTTAAAATGATAGTATCTAAATTAATAATAAACGCTGTAGCTAAACATTTTAGTTTAGATAAAATTATGAAGTATGTATTTGAAGATAATGAATTAGATGAAAAAACAAAAGAACTTGAAGGTAGAATTGAGTTATTAGAAGTATTACAAAAAATGCCTAGAAAATTTAAATGTGATTGTGGTAAGGAGGGATAATGCCAAGATTTGGAAGTAGGTCAAGAAAAAATTTAGCAACATGTCATGAAGATTTACAGGATTTATTTAATGAAGTTATTAAATACGTTGATTGTTCTGTTATTGAAGGACATAGAAGCAAGGAAAGGCAAAACAAACTTTATGAAGAAGGTAAAACTAAAGTTAAATACCCAAATGGTCGTCATAACGCTAGTCCTAGTAGGGCTGCTGATGTTGTTCCCTATCCTATTGATTGGAATGATAGAGAGCGTTTCCACCTTTTTGCTGGCTTTGTCTTGGGCATTGCTCAATCTATGGAAATAAATATTCGTTGGGGAGGCGATTGGAATAAAAACTTTGAGGTAGATGACAATAATTTTGATGATTTTCCTCATTTTGAGCTTATAGAGGATTTTTAATATGAAACAAAAACAAGCAGGATATGACTACGAAGAGTTTAAATCTCAACCTTATCGTGAGCGTAGCTTATTAGAAGCTTTATATAACTATACTGCATACGGTGTATCTCCTAGTGAGTTAAAAGGCGCACACTCAGATATAGATAAATTAATAGAAAATGCAGACCCTAAAGCTAAAATAGCTGAAGTTGCAACTATATCTATGAATAGAGACCTAGAAAGATTATTTAGAGTTTTAAACCCAGACAGCACAGTAAAGATGATTTCTGTTCTTGGAGACAGATTTCTTGACGATGAGCAGTTTGGCAGTTTAGACGCTGGTCTTCGTGCTAGAGCTATTCGTTCTATGAATGAAAGGCCAGAATATAAAGGGATGGATAAAAATTTAGCTGCATTTTTATTAGCGGCAGCAAGAAACAACCCTTATCAACCTTAATGGCCAATTTAAATCTTAATGGTAATGTTAGTAAAAATGAGGAGGCTCTTCATTTAGCATACAATGATTTAATTACATTTGGCAAACTATTTAGCCCACAAGACTTTTTAGCATCAGCAACACCTGACTTTCACAGAAAAGTTGGTGAATTATTTTTAAACCCACAAAAACAGCAATTAGCGCTTGTATTACCTAGAGACCATGCAAAATCTACTTTAGCTGCTACTGCTATTATGCATAAGTTTTTGTTTGCAAGCAAAGATGAGCCACAGTTTATAGCATGGGTAGGTGAAGCACAGGACCAGGCTGTAGATAACATTTCATGGATTCAAAACCATATATACAGTAATCCAGCTATACATTACTACTTTGGAGACCTTGAAGGTGATAAGTGGACTAAAACAGAGTTTACACTTAAAAATGGTTGTAGAATGATTGGTAAAGGTGCATCGCAAAGATTAAGGGGTAAAAAACAAAACTCTACAAGATATACTGGAATTGTGCTAGATGACTTTGAATCAGAGCTAAATACTAAAACGCCTGACTCTAGACGTCAAATAAAAGAATGGGTTACAGCTGCGGTATATCCAGCTATTGATTTTGATAAAAAAGGATTTTTATGGTGTAATGGAACTATTGTACATTATGATAGTTTTTTAAATGGACTAGTGACCAAACATCAAGAATGTCAAAAAACAGGTGAAGAGTTTGCTTGGGAAGTGTTTACTAGAAAAGCTATAGAAGATGGTAGTCCTATATGGCCTTCTAGGTGGCCTATTAAGAAGTTAGAGGAACGTAAACAGTTTTATATAGATTCAGGCACACCTGCAAAGTTTTACCAAGAGTACATGAATCAGGCTAAATCGCCTGAAGACCAAATATTTAGCGAGGAAGATATAAATAATGCACAGTATAAAGGCTATGCTAGGTATGACCAAGAGTATGATTCTTGGTATATTAAGATGGATGACGGGAGACAAGAGTACGTTAATATATACATTGGTGTTGACCCTGCCTCAACAGTTGGTGTTAGGAACGACTATAGTGTTATTATGGTTATTGGCGTTACTGATAGCTATGATTACTATGTTATTGAATATTGGAGGGAACGAGTTTTACCGATGGACTGTGCAGACAAGATATTTGAAATTGCAAAACGATACCAGCCGATACGAAGAATAAACATAGAAACAATTGCATACCAAGAAATGTTAAGAGACTATGTTATGAAACGTAGTAAAGCAGAAGGAATGTTTTTGCCAGGCATAGAAAAAGGTATTAAGAATTACAATCAAAAGAAAAAGGATAGATTATTTGAAGGGCTTCAGCCAATGTTTAAAGCAGGCGCTGTACATATTAAAAAAGAAATGCATGAATTTATAGGTGAGTTGCTTGATTTTCCAAAAGGAAGTCATGATGATACTATTGATGCGTTTTGGCTTGCTACACAGTTTGCTAAAGGTCAACCTAAACGTAAAAAGAAAAGTAAAAATAAATCTGGCGTTTGGACAAAACCACGTAAAGCATATAATTGGTTGACTGGAGCTAGGAAATAATACTATATTATATACTATGATACAAGAAGATTTAAGAGTAAAAGAAATAAATGAGTTGTTTGATAGGTGGAGAGATGCCAGACAAGACTGGGATGTAGCCGCTAGAGAAGACATTGACTTTTATTTAGGTAATCATTTTTCACAATCAGAGCTTGATGAACTAGATTCACGTAATCAGTCATCTATGCCTATGGATAGGTTATATGCTGCAATAGAACAGTTTAAAGCAATTGTTACATCTAAACAACCTAAGTTTAGTGCAGTAGGTAGAGAAGACTCTGACAATAAAATAGCAAACGTATGGAAAACTATATTAGAGTATGTATGGGATAAATCAGATGGCAATGAAGTATTTAAACAAGTTGTTCATGACTACGCTGTTACTGGTCTTGGTTATTTTTATGCATATTTAGATAGAGATGCTGATTTTGGTAGAGGTGAAGTTAAATTTACTTACGTAGACCCTTTCAGAGTTTACGTAGACCCTAACTCTAGACATAAATATTTTGATGATGCTTCAGGTATTATAGTATCAACTATATTAACAAGACAGCAGTTAATAGATTTATATCCACAAATGAGTCAACCTATAAGTGAAGACTCAGAAAAATTATTAATAGATGAGATAGAAACATTTAACAAGGAGGAGGACTATCCTGATGCAACTAATAGAACGACTATGGAAAGCTTTACGCCAGATAACACAAAAGATAAAGACTATCATATTGAAAAGTATAGATTACTTGAACATTACAAAAAGGTAAGAGTACCTTATTATAGAGTTGTTGACGCTAGAACTGGCGATGAAAGAATAATGACTCAAGAACAGTTTGCTGCAATGGCAGAAGATAGAGACTTTGCTGCAGCTATAGAGTCTGGACTTATTGATTTTGTTGAAGTAACACAAACAAGAATTAAGTTAACATGTACTGTTGGTCAAATAGTATTGTATGAAATGATATGTGATACAGATATATACCCTGTTATACCAGTACCAAACATATGGACCAACACACCATACCCAATGAGTGATGTGAGAAAGAATAAAGCATTTCAAAGGTTCCTCAACAAGACGGTTTCCCTCATTACATCACACGCACAGGCTTCAGCAGGTTTGAAGCTTTTAGTTCCCCAAGGTAGTGTTAGTGATATTGAAGAACTAGAACGAGATTGGGCAAATCCTAATGCTACTATCGAATATGACCCATCTTTTGGGGAACCTCATTTTCCTTCACCACAACCATTATCAGGTAGTATATTGTCATTACCTAAAATGATTGAAGGTTATATTGATTTGAATATTGGTATATTTGAAATGATGCAAGGTAGTACAGATGCGGCACCTAGAACATATTCAGCTACTATGATGATGGAGAATGTTGGACAAAGACGTTCAAAGTCTAAGTTAAGAGATATTGAAGGGTCAATGAAAAGATTAGGTCAAGTTATATATAATATGGCTAGACAACACTATAGATTTAAAAAGACGTTTAGAATAGTACAACCTAACAATGATATAAGTGAGTTTACAGTAAATGCTCGTTTATACGATGATAAAACTAATGAGTTAATGTCAATTGAAAATGATATTACAGTAGGTCAATTTGATGTGCGTATACTTGGAGGTTCTACACTGCCATCTAATAAGTATGGTGAGTTCCAATTATACATGGAAGCTTATCAAGCAGGGTTAATAGATAGAGTAGAAGCACTTAAAAAGACCGAAATCTTTGACAAAGAAGGGGTATTGCAAAGAACTGACGAAGTTAGTAAATTACAGGGTATGCTTGCACAGGCGCAAGAACAACTTAAAAAGGTTGGTGGAGATTTACAAACTGCTCAGCGTGAAACTGTATCTTCTAGACAAAGAACAGAAGTTGAGAAGTTTAAAACAAGACTTAAAGAACAAGAGCTTGAATATAGCTCTAAAAACAAACTAGCTGCTAATAAGCTAGGTAATGCGGTTAAACTCGAGTCAGAGAAATTACGTTTACGTAGTGAAGCTCAAAAAGGGCAAGAGAAATCGCAGGAAGGATAATAAATGAGTGACGCATATGAAAACGGACATCAAGAAGGTGAAACCGTTGATAATGTAGGGCAAGACGAAAGTGTTAATACGCAGGAGACTTCTGGAAACTGGGAAGAACAAGCAAAGTACTTCCAAAGTGAAAAGGACAAACTCGCAGCGGAAAACTCTAAACTAAAGCAATATGAAAAAATAGGACAATTATTGGAATCTCGTCCAGATATAACCCAGACCATAACTGGTATGGTACAAGGACAAGGTCAACCAACACAACCTGAACGTATTGAATTAGCTAAAGATGAATTTGACCCATGGGAAGCCTATAATGACCCACAGTCTAAATCGTACAAGTTCAGACAACAAGAACTACAGGACTCTATAAATGGAGCTGTTAATCAACAAATGCAAGGATTACAAAGAAATCAAGGTGAAATGCAGTTAAAGACCGAACTACAACAAAGAGGCTTAAGCCCAGAAGAAGTAGACTCTTTTATGAATTTTGCAGCACAAAATCCTGCTGAGTATGGTGTTGATGGCGCTATTAAAATGTGGAGAGCTGTAGCTAACTCTGAACAAGGCCAGCAAATAAAAAGACCACTTGATAGTGTGCGTCAAACACAGGAAACACCTGCTCAAGGCGGTGTATTACAAGGACAAGCTCCTCAAACTCCTAAGTCTGACGAAGATGCTATGTGGGATGGTATTTTAAAAGCTGGTAGTCGTACTAATGTATTGTAAATTATAATATAACTTAGGAGAAAAAAATGGCTAATTATGAAACAGGCCAAGTAAAATTTGGTACTCCTGGCGGCAATACAGTAGACAGTGCAAATTTAAGCACAAGAAGACTGTATGACTTTAGTGATAGAATTGCTGAGTTAGCCCCAGAAGAGTCACCATTTTTTGTATACTTGTCAAATGTAGGTAAAGTACCTACAGCAGACTCGCAATTTAGATTTTTAGAAGATAGAACTAAAATTGCAATGACTGATAGAAGCTTTACTACATCAAGTAATCTTGGTGCTATAGCAGAAGACACTACAGACACAATGACTATATCTTCATCACCATGGATAATTAAAGGCATGGTACTTATGGTTTCATCTACTATATCTGGTATGGGTGAAGGAACAAATGCAGCAACATGCGTTGTTACAGCTGTAAATTCAGCAACAGAAATAGAAGTTAGATGGTTGCGTGAAAACTCAACATCTGCAGTTACTATTGATGGTTCTAGTACAGCAGTAAAATGTCAAGTAATTGGAACAGCATTTGCTGAAGGTTCTGGAGCGCCAGATGTGTTTTCACAAAAGTTAGACAATGATTATGGTTTTACTCAAATATTTAAAACTGCATGTGAAATGTCTAATACAGCTAGAGCTACTGTGTACAGAGGATATGCTGATGAATGGCAAAGAATATGGAATCTTAAATTAAGAGAACATAAAATTGACATTGAAAGAGCTATGCTTTTTGGACAAAGAGCTTCTGTTGGTGGTGTTCAATACACTGAAGGTATTGTAGGTCATATTATTGCTGAAGGTGCAGCTCCTCAAACGGATGCAAATCAACTTTCTTACACAGAAGGTGCAGCTTATCATAAATCTATAGCTTCAGGCTCTATGACATACGATAACTTCCTTTCTGATTTAGAAGTTGTTTTTGACCCTGCAAGAGGTGGAAGCGCATCTAAATTAGCATTATGTTCATTACCTGTTATATCTCTATTTAATAAAATAGGTGGCAATTCTTTTGTAGATGATTCTTTTGGTGGTACAGAAGATAATCCTGGAAGATATATGTTTGAGCGTTCTAATGGAACTTTCGGTCATAAAATAATGAAGATTGAAACAATTCATGGTGATTTATCACTTGTGAAAGAACCTTTATTTAGAGGTTTAGCTTCAACATTTATGGCTTTAGTTGATTTAGACCACGTATCTTACAGACCATTAGTTGGTAATGGTATTAATCGTGATACATCAATTACAACAAATGTGCAACAAGCAGATGAGGATTTAAGAAAAGATATGATTCTTACAGAAGCAGGTCTTGAAATAACTCTTCCTGAAACACATGCGTTGTTTAACATAGAAGGAGCTTAGTTATATGAGAAGTGACGTATTAAACTCAAGTAGCAATAGCTATGGACAACAGATAGATAAATGGAAGTTTTCAGCTAAAACTGCAGCATTTGATGCAGCTGACGGATTTTGTTATCTTGTTACTGACTTAGATGGCTGCGCTGTTACTTTACCTGCACCAAATGTTGGAGATAGAATCAAAATAGTTTTTGGAGCAAATACAAGTGGCAATCATACTATAACAGCAGATGCAACAACAACTTTATTTAGTGGTTATGCTTTGATGTTAGATGCTGATGGAACAGCTGCGCAATGTAAAGTTTTTGCACCTGATGAAACTGATGATGATGTTATTACATTGAATGGTGGAACAACTGGAATGTGTGGCTCTGTTGAGCTTGTTGGATTAAGTAATAAAATGTGGCAAGTAGAAGCAGTTTTATATTCTGAAGGAACTGTTGCAACTCCATTTAGCTAAACCGAATAAATAAGGTTTAATAGTTTTGTAGAACTATGGGGCATGTCATATAAAAGGCTTGCCCCGAATCTACTAAGAATTTTTTATAACAAGTACGTTCATGCTCATGCCAGAGCTTAAAGTACACTCAAAAGGAGAATAAAATGGCAAACTCAAGTTTACATAAGCTTACAGTCGTAGAAGCACAAAATGCTGCTTTAGGTCAGGCTGGAGCTAAATTCATATCAGACACTTCTGTACACTCAGGAAACTTTGTAGCAATACAATGTATAGAAGATACTGTGTTTAATGCGCTAACACCTGCAGATACTACAAATGGTTATGGTGTAGGTTCATACAATGGTAACACAATGGCTTCAGAAACTATACCAGCAGGAATGACTATCTATGGTCGTTGGACTAGTATAGATTTAACTTCTGGTGCAGTAATAGCTTATATAGGTTAATATGCCTTTAGGATTAGGTAGTAACTTATCAAGAGCAATTTCTAAACCTATAACACCTGGTATAGTAACAGATAACCTTGTACTAAAACATCAATACAATGAAGGCAGTGTAGTACCTGTAAGTGATGGTGCTG
>CEOA01017631.1_pt1 | contig 10387 bp, 7 predicted proteins | sample 530251 | NCBI WGS metagenome assembly CEOA01 (sample SAMEA2619838, study PRJEB7988) | marine metagenome | biome: marine biome (ENVO:00000447); feature: surface water layer (ENVO:00002042); material: "saline water (ENVO:00002010), including plankton (ENVO:xxxxxxxx)" | depth 5 m
CCGCAAGTTTGAATTGAAGAACGGCGACGGCAAGAAGATTGTCGATCTGTACTTCAAGCCAATCACGCGAGCAGACCGCAAGAAAGCCGCTGCCCTTGCTGGCAGTGAAGAGGCGCTGGACATCAGCACGCAGATGTTGTGTCAAATGGCTGAGCTTGAAGATGGCACAAAGGCATTTGCTGCTGCAGACGCAAACAAGCTTCATCGACAGCTGCCCGAGTCTGTATTGAATGACATTGAGTTGTTCTTGTTTGGCATCGCGGATGACACTGCCGAAATCGACGACGTAAAAAACGACTGAAGCAGGACAAGTGGACTTATTTTGAGTTCTTCTTGGCCTGCGAGTTAGGGATGACAGTGAGCAGGCTTCGCACGGAATTGACCGATGCGGAGCTGATTCACTTCGCGGCGTTTTACTCGCTCAAGAACGAAGAAGAAGAAAAGGCAATGGAGCGCGCAAAGCTCAAGCGGCGGTAAGATTGACTTATCGCCGGGTGGTTTGTGGCTGAATCCGTCCTTAGGTTTAAGGTCGAAACCTTAGACGCCAACGCCAAGATTGCGCACCTGACAAAAAAGGTGCAGGGCCTTGAGGTCGCGGTTAAAAATGCAGGCGGAACAACACGGGCAGCAGGCACTGGATTTAAGGCGTTCGGTAGCGGAGCCCAGGCAGCTGCTGTTGGTGCGCGTGGTTTAGGCGCAGCACTGAGCGCAGCCCTTGGCCCGATCACCGCAGTTGTTGCTGGGGCTGCAAGTCTTGGTCAAGTCTTTAACGTCCTTAGGCAACAAGACTTTGCTGAGGCAAAGGTTCGATCCCTAGGTGTTAACAGTGAGGAACTGCGAGGCCGCCTGCAGGGGGTGAGCCGTGAGCTATCAGGTCAAGCCAGTGTTTTGGATTTGACGGCTGCGGCTTATGACGTTGCATCCGCTGGGTTTAACAATGCAGCGGACGCCTCGAAGATTCTCAAGGCCGCCAGCCAAGGCGCAACAGGTGGGTTCAGCGACATCAACACGGTCGCAGACGCCACGACCTCTGTTCTTAATGCGTACGGGTTAGAAGCTGACAAGGCCGCAAAACTTGTCGATGGGTTCATTCAAACTCAAAACGACGGCAAGATTGTCATCGGTGAATATGCGGCAAACATCGCCAAGGTTGCGCCCGTTGCGGCTGCTCTAGGTGTCCCGCTTGAAGAGGTAAACGCTGCCGTTGCTCAGATCACAGCAGGCGGCCAAGGCGCAGAGGTAACGTTCACTGCCCTTAAGACGGCTTTTGCTCAGGTTGCTGCTGGCAAGGTCGGCAAAGAGTTCGAGGCCCTGGGGATACAGATTGATGCTTCGACTCTTCGGAGCGAGGGATTAGCCGCGACCTTAGAGAAGATCAAGAAATCTGGGGCAGATGCTGGAACCGTTATTAAGGCCTTTGGCACAGAAGCTGGACCGTCAATTCTTGCGCTTCTCAACGACACCGAGAAGTTCAATCGCTTGTTAGAGAATCAAAGAAATGCACAAGAAGCAGCGGCAAAGGCTGCATTTACAGCGTCAGACACAATCGATGGACAACTTAAACGACTGACAACAGCATTCCAAAATCTCTTTTCGGATCAGTCTGAACTGGGTGTTCTTATCAAAGAAACATTCAAGGTTGCTGCTGTAACTGTTGAGGCTTTGGCGGCAGCAGTGAACTTTACTATCGCTCCGATCAGGGCGCTGTTTTCTTTGGTTGGAGAGGTTGGCTCTGCTATTGCATCAGCTCTTGGTATCGATGGTGTTAATGCTGCCTTTGAGCTGGAAAAAGGCTTTCAGTCTGTCTTAGGAAGAATTGAACAGGTCGGCACGTTTATTATTGGATTAGGCACACGAATTGGTCAATTTATCGGCGGCATACTTGCCAATGTTGTAGAAGCAGGCAAAACAGCTGCAACACAAATTGCCAACATTTTTGGTGGCACTTTTGGACGCATCAGAGAGTTTCTGGCTGATGCTTACAACGGTTTGCCTGGTCCGTTGAAAGCTTTGATTGAGGGCACAATTAACGTTGTCAGCGGAGGCGTCAAGGCGATTGCAGGGGCAGCCACTAGCTTCGTTGGTGACACTATCGATGCAGGAAGAGGCTTCACCCCTGGCAGCGGTACAGGCACGGGCACGCAGCCTTCAGCCGCAGCTAATGCTATTCAGGCAACAAACAACGCTCTTAGCGGTGGAACTAAGCCAAAGAAAGACGAGGAAGCTGAGCGACTAGCAAGAATTGAAAAAAGCAACCAAGATCAAATCCGAGCCTTAGAACAAAAAACTCTTTTAGCTTCCGCTCTTAACGCTGAGGAAAAGCAGCAATTCCAAAGGCAGATTGAAATCGCTGAAATCCTTAGAAACGAAGCCGGCCTTAATGAACAACAGCTTCAAGCAAAACTAGAAGCAACCACAAATCTGTATGAGCAACAGGACGCAACACAAGCAATTATTGACGCCAACAAAGAGCGCTTAGAGCAAGAAAAGGCAATCAAGGAATCAGGCAAAGAAATCGCTGATCTTTACAAGGGCATTGGCAATTCGATTAAGTCAGGTGTCACCGATGCAATCATGGGTGCTATCGACGGCACCAAATCTTTAGGCGAGGCAGCAAGCGGCATCCTTAAAAACATCGGCAATCAGTTGATCTCGTTTGGTATCAACAGCATTTTCGGAGGCCTCGGCGGTGGCGGTGGAATCCTCGGCAGCTTGTTTGGCGGCGGTAGAGCTAACGGCGGCACCGTGCAGGGCGGCCGCTCTTACGTCGTTGGAGAGAAAGGCCCCGAATTGTTTACGCCCGGACGGACTGGCAGCGTTGCCCCTAACAGCTCTATGGGCGGCAACATCAGCGTGAACGTCAACGTTGACGCCTCCGGGTCTGCTGTTCAGGGTGACGGCAACGAAGGCGCTCAGCTCGGCAAGGCGATCGGGGCTGCGGTACAACAGGAGCTGATGAAACAGAAACGGCCTGGTGGCCTTCTCGCTGGCGTCTAATGGCTACTTTCCCGAGCATCACCCCTACCTACGGGCAGGTCAAAACAAGCAAGCCAAACACCCGCAGGGTTGTCTTCGGGGATGGCTACGAAAGCCGCGTTATTTTTGGCTTGAATCAAAATCCGAAGGCTTATCAGCTGACCTTTGAAGTATCCGAAACGGATGCGGACACGATTGAAACTTTCTTGGATGCGCGTGCCGTAGATAGCGACGCTTTCGATTTCACGCCGCCCGGTGAGGCCTCTAGCTCGAAGTTCGTTTGTGAAAGCTGGAGCAAGTCGATCCCATATCTCAACCGTGCCACGATCTCAGCAACATTCCGCCAAGTATTTGAACCCTGATGGCTTACACCGCATGGGCTGCTAGTACCGCGTTTTCCGTTGGCGATGTCCGACGGGCAACAACTGTGCAGGCCTCTGGCCTTGTTTTCAAATGCACGACGGCTGGCACTTCGGGCAGCTCTGAGCCTTCGTGGGCGACAGATATTGGCAACACGGTCAACGACAACACCGTTGTCTGGACTGCGATCAGCAGCGTTTACGAGGAGCTGAGTGTTCTAGCTCCGAGCGCAATCATTGAAATGTTCGAGCTGCATCTTGACAATACGCTGCACGGCAGCACTGATGTTTACCGCTGGCATTCAGGCGTGAATGAACAGGTCACGGGAAACATTGTTTGGAACGGGAACACCTATCTAAGGATTCCGATTCAGGCGGAGGGCTTCGAGTTCAGAAACTCAGGCACGCTGCCCAGGCCGACGCTAACCGTCGCAAACACCGACAGCTCCGTCACAACGATCCTGCTTCTGGTAAACGCAACCACAACCGGCAACGACCTGGCCGGTGCAGAGGTTAGGAGGATTAGAACGCTGAAAAAGTTTCTTGATGCGGCTAACTTCTCAGGCGGCAACTCAGACGCAGACCCTTACGCTTCGATGCCTGAGGAGCGTTACTTCATCGACAGAAAGACCTCAGAGAGCCGTGAGGCTGTGGTCTTTGAGCTTGCTAGCAAGTTTGACCTAGCCGGGCAGAAGATTCCAAAGCGGCAATGTATCGCCAACGTTTGTCAGTGGGAGTACCGCAGCAGCGAATGCAGCTACACCGGCAGCAACTTTTTCGACATCAACGACAACGCTGCGGCAACCCTTGCGGATGATGTCTGCGGCAAACGGTTGAGTTCCTGCAAGCTGCGGTTCGGCACAGCAGGTGAGCTGCCGTTTGGTTCATTCCCTGGTGTTGGCTTGACGCAATGAGTCTGCCGCCGACGATTAAAAAACAGATCCTTGTTCATTCGGTTGACAGCTACCCGAACGAATGTTGCGGCTTGATCATCGTGGTCAAGGGCAGGAAACGTTATCGGCCTTGTAACAACTTGGCTGAGACGCCAGATGAGCACTTCATCATTGACCCGCTGGACTATGCAGCGGCAGAGGATCTAGGCGAAGTGGTTGCCGTAGTCCATTCGCACCCAAAGTCAAACCCGGCCCCATCACAGGCTGACCGCGTCGCATGTGAAAAGTCAGGGTTGCCCTGGTACATCGTCAACCCGTTGACCGAACAATGGGGATACTGCGAACCCGAAGGTTTTGAGCTGCCCTATGTGGGCCGTGAGTTTTCGTTTGGCATCGTGGACTGTTGGACCTTGGTTCGCGATTACTACCAGCGGGAGTATGGAATCGCCTTGCATGACTACGACCGCCGGGATGGCTTCTGGCTGCGTGGGGAAAACATGTATGTGGACAATCTGCCGAACGAAGGGTTCCACCCCATCCCTGTTGATGATGTGCAGCCGGGTGACCTAATTCTGATGCAGCTTGTTTCCCCGTTGCCGAATCACGCGGCGATTTACTTGGGCGATCAAATCATCCTGCATCACATTCAGAATCGCCTGTCTTCTCGCGATGTCTACGGCAGGGGATACTATGCAAACAACACGGTTAGCGGCTACAGGCATGAAGGTCGTTAAGGTTTACGGCAAGCTTCGCGAGCTGCTGGGGCAATGCCGTTTTGAGCTGAACGTCAGCACCCCGGCGCAGGCGTTCAAGGCGTTGCTAGTCAACTTCCCGCAGCTTGAGCGTTTCATTCTTGATTCAGAGAAAGACGGCGTGAGCTATCGAATGATGGTTGGCCGTCAGCACATCGGTGAGCAGAACTTTGGAGATCTGGCCTTGCCGTTTGGTGAGCGTGAGGTGTTCAGCATCGCGCCAGCGATCGCGGGTGCGGGCGGCAACTTTGGACGGATCTTGCTAGGTGCTGGCTTGATCGGTGCATCGTTCCTGTTCCCTGGTGCTGGCTTGTTCGGTGGGGCGGCTGGCGTGACCTTCACCGGAACTGCAGCAACTTTGGCGACTGTCGGCACAGGTTTGAGTGCGATTGGTGCCGGTTTGATTTTGGGCGGCGTGGCTGAAATGATTTCACCAACCCCAGTGCCACAGCAAAGGAAAGAAGCGGAGCAGCTGGAGTCTTTTACCTTCAGCGGGATCGTGAACATCTCTAGGCAGGGGATCCCTGTTCCTGTTGTCCTTGGTCGCGCCTACGCTGGCAGCGTGGTGATCTCCAGCGGTCTGGACGTTGTCTAATGGTTGTTATCCGTGGGGCTGGCAAGGGTGGCGGTGGTGGCGGCTCGCCGCGAGTTCCTGAAGAAGAAGATGATTCGCTGTCATCGGTACAGTTTGCCTCGGTTCTAGATGCGATCAGCGAAGGTGAGATTGATGGCATTGAAGGCGGTGCTAAAGGTGTCTATCTAGACGGGACTCCCCTTCAAGATGCTGCGGGACGCGATAACTTCACCGGCTACACGTTGGCCACTAGGAACGGCACTCAGGCGCAGTCATACATTTCAGACCGGGCAGGGGTAGAGAGTGAAAAAAATGTAGGCCTTGCGGTTGTCAAGGCAACTCCAATCACAAGGCAGATAACAGATACTGAGGTTGATCGTGTTCGAGTAACACTGCAAATCCCTGCGCTGCAAACTGTGGAGGATGACGGGGATATTAGAGGAACAAGCGTAAACATACAGATTCAAGTTCAATACAACAGTGGCGGCTTCACCACCGTTGTTGATGACACTATTAACGGCAAATCCAGCAGCGCTTATCAGAGGGACTACATGATCACTTTGACCGGCGCGTTCCCGGTTGACATCAAGGTTGTTAGGGTTACGGATGATTCAACATCACAGCGTTTAGCGAACGGAACTAACTGGTCAAGTTATACAGAGATTATTGATGAGAAGCTGCGCTATCCGAACACTGCTCTGTCTTTTTTGAAGCTTGATTCAAGGCAATTTTCAAATATCCCCAGTCGCAAGTTTTTAGTTCGAGGAGTCAAAGTCAAGATCCCGCACAATGCGACTGTAGATACAACAACACATATCGGCCGGATTACATATAGCGGGGTGTTTAATGGCACGCTAGGCGCTGCTACTTGGACCAACGATCCGGCCTGGCTGCTCTACGCATTGCTGACGGACACCCGCTGGGGGGCTGGTATTCCTGAGGCAAATTTAGATGTCTTCGACTTCTACAACGTCTCGACATACTGCAACGCCTTAGTCCCTGATGGCAAAGGAGGGCAGGAACCTAGGTTCTCTTGCAACATGGTTATCAATACTCGCAAGGAGGTTTACAACGCGATCCAAGAGCTAAGTAGCTTGTTTAGGGGGATTGCTTTTTACGGTGCTGGTTCTCTGGTTCTCAACCAAGACAAGCCGACAGACTCCCGTTATCAACTAGGCCCTAGCAATGTGATCGGTGGCGATTTTGTATATGCAGGCTCTGCGTTAAAGGCGCGGCACACCTGCGCCACTGTTGCTTACCAAAGCTATGAACAGTTAGGAGAGGTGTTGTTTGAGTATGTTGAGCTGCAAGATCAGGTTGCAAAATATGGAGTTGTTAATAAAGACGTGCGGGCTATTGGTTGTTATTCCCAGGGGCAAGCTTACAGGCTCGGCAAGTGGCTTTTGCTTACTGAGAGCAAACTAACTCAGACCGTCAGCTTCGCTGTTGCAGCAGACAGCGGCTTAGTGCTGAGGCCTGGCGTTGTTGTAGACATCGCGGATCCGGTCAAGGCTGGCACCAGACGCAGCGGGCGGATTAGTTCCGCAACGGTCAGCGCAATCACTGTCGATAGCAGTTCGGATTTAAGTGTGAACCTGGCAAGCTCGCCAACGATCGCGGCGATGATGCCTGACGGCTTGGTCGAAACACGGACGATCAGCGCAATCAGCGACCGGGTAATCACTGTTAGCGAAAATTTTTCGCAGGCCCCGAAAGCGCAATCTGTTTACCTGATTCAGACAACAGACGTTCAATCAAATCAGTTCAGGATTTTAAGCGTTACTGAATCTGATGATTCTACGCTTGCAATATCGGCTGTTGAATACAACGAAAGCATCTACGCGCAGGTTGAGCAAGATCTGAAATTTACCGATAGAGATATCACAAACATTTCAAAAACCCCGAATGCTGTCGAAGGCATTGTCGGCACAGAGTTTCTCTACCAAGAAGGGCAAACGGTTCACACTGGCTTTGATCTTAGCTGGAATCACGATCGTAAAAATACCACTGATTACATCGTCAAATACAGGCTAGACAATGACAATTATTCAGTTCTCAACCCAAGCGCAACCTCTGCAACGCTCAGGTCTCTAAAGGCTGGAACATTAGAGGTTGAAATTGTTGCGCGTAACTTTTCCGGCAAGCAGAGCCGAATCGCAAAGGCAAGTTTTGAACTGCTTGGCAAGACAGAGGTTCCGGGCGATGTGCAGAATTTATCGATTGAACCGATCAGTGCCAACAGTGCTCGGCTGCGCTGGGATCAGACTGTTGACCTTGACGTGAAGGTAAATGGCCTTGTTCACATCAAGCACAGCAACTTGACCGATGGCTCAGCAACATGGCCCAATTCTGTTGACCTGATCCCTGCTGTCGCGGGCAACTCGACTGAAGCTATTGTGCCATTGGTAGCTGGTGAAATATTCGCCAAGTTCGAGGATGACTTAGGTAACAAGAGCACGAACGCAACCAGTGTGATCATGCAGTTCCCAGACACCCTGGGGCGCTTGATTGTTCAGACTCGTCGAGAGGACCAAGATGTCCCACCATTCCAAGGAACAAGAACGGACTGTTTCTACGACGAGGGGCTAGATGCGCTGATTATTGACGGTGATGAGGACTTAGACGCTCAAACGGATTTCGACGCCATCAGTTCGTTTGATACGCTTGGCAATATTTTAGCGTCTGCTGAATATCAATTCGTCAACACCCTAGATCTTGGCGCACGGTTCTCGCTGGATTTAGAACGTCGGTTTGTTACACGGGCGTTTTTCCCTAATGACCTAATTGATTCCCGTACTGCGAACATCGATACATGGAATGACTTTGATGGCACCGAGGCTGATGCTGTTAATGCAAAGCTTTATATGAGAAGCACCAACGACGATCCATCAGGGTCTCCTACTTTCAGCGCATGGCGTGAATTTGTTTCTGGAACGTTTGAAGCAAGGGCGTTTCAGTTTAAGGCAGAGCTAAATAGCTCTGACGTCGCTCAAAACATTCTGGTTGACGAGCTGGGTTATACAGCGACTTTGCAACGCAGACAGGACAACAGCAACGCTTCCATCGCATCTGGCACTAGCACTAAGGCCGTTACGTTTGAAAAACCATTCTTTACGGGCACAGCCTCGCTGGGAGGAACAAACGCTTATCTACCAAGTGTTGGAATCACTGTGCAGAATCTCGGTGCTGGGGAGCGAGTCAACGTCAGCAGCGTGACAGGTACAGGGTTTAACGTTGATGTGCTGGATTCAGGCGGCAGCAATGTTGACCGCAACTTCACCTACAGCGCGGTGGGATATGGCAAGGCGCCGTAAGATAAGGGCACTGTCTGTCTAGAGACTCGTGGCACAAGCTGATGGAGTGGTAGCCAACGGAACGGGGGCTGCGGTCCGTTCAGATTTAAATGGTCAGCTTGCTGCACTTTTCACCAACCATTCAGGCTCTACAGAGCCATCGACGACCTACGCATATCAGTTCTGGGCCGACACTAACGCCAACGTCCTGAAGATCAGGAACAGCGCCAACAACGCATGGATCACGCTGCGTGAGCTTGACGGCACGATGCTGATTGAGGACGGGTCAGCTGCATCGCCTGGCCTTGCATTCGCTGACGACACGAACACTGGCATTTTTAGCGGTGGCGCTGATCAAGTTGGTCTAAGCACGAATGGTGTTGAGCGTTTTAACGTTGGGACTGGCTCAGTCATTATTAACGACCCTGGCAATGATGTTGACTTCCGCGTGGAGTCAGACGGCCAGACTCACATGTTGTTTGTTGATGGTGGCAATAATCGCGTGGGCATTGGCACATCGTCACCAGGCAGGACACTAACAGTCGCGGACACTACTAATAGTGTTGTTTTGATTGAGGGCTCAACTTCCGGGACAAGCAATTTGTTCCTCGGCGATAGTGATGACGAAGATATTGGTGCAATAACATATAATCATGCATCGAATTTTTTATCTTTCACCGCTAACGCCGACGAAAGAGCACGCATCGATTCAAGTGGCAGGCTCCTGTTTGGTCATAGCTCGTCAAGATCTTCAGCTAATGCTTCAGAGCCGCATTTCCAAATGGAAGGAATAAATGTCTCAACTTCTACTTTGGCTATTGTTAGGAATGAGAATGCTGTCAATGGCCCAATTTTAGCTTTAAGCAAATCACGAGGCACATCAACAGGTTCTAACACTGTTGTTCAAAGTGGCGATATAACGGGTGCTATTCATTTTGCGGGGGCAGATGGTACAGATCTAAATAGTTTCACAGCTTGGATTCAGTCAGAAGTCGATGGCACGCCTGGCGGAAACGACATGCCAGGTCGGCTTGCGTTTTACACCACGGCGGACGGCGCAAACAGCCCGACGGAAAGACTCAGAATTGATAGCGCAGGCCGTTTCTTTTTTAATGAAAACTCGTCTGACTTAGGCCATAAATACATTCTTAGTGGCAATGAAGACGCTGATGTTGCAGCTTTCCAGTACAACAGCAACACAGGCACTTACCTTGCTATTTCATGTGGTGCGCCTAATGGAGTTGTTGAATTAAAGGCAGACGCTAGGTCTGGAACCTTTCCGGCACTGACATTTAAGACAGGTAACACTGAGCGGACGCGCATAGACAAAGACGGGCGGTTTTTGCATGGACTTACAAGTCCTTCATCGACAGCTGCCAAATTTGAAGTTGCCGCAAACGTTGGTCCAGATCCTGCCTATCAGTTCACGCAAACAGCCTCATCAGGACTTAGTTATGACCTAGTTCTCAAAAAATCAAATTATGCGCCTGATGATAATTCATCGCGATTTTTAACTTGTGCAGACAGCTCTGCCGATCGC
>CEOA01024219.1_pt1 | contig 10380 bp, 12 predicted proteins | sample 530251 | NCBI WGS metagenome assembly CEOA01 (sample SAMEA2619838, study PRJEB7988) | marine metagenome | biome: marine biome (ENVO:00000447); feature: surface water layer (ENVO:00002042); material: "saline water (ENVO:00002010), including plankton (ENVO:xxxxxxxx)" | depth 5 m
TTTTGTCTAACTGATTGTATAGCTAATTTTAAATAATCTAAATTATTGTTACATGATATTGTCGTTGTTATTTTATGTTTTCCCACACATCCTCCCAAGTAAACGATTTATAATTGTTGTTAAATATATTATGACAATTTTGTTTTGACATTTCATTGGCCACTTTGTACCAATTATTTGAATTTCTTCTTTCCCCTAAAGTTTCTCCGACCTCACCCTTTATATACATTCTTTTATTGTGATGTTCTCTATTGTGCACCAATAATATATTTTTTATAATGTACTGAGGTATGTTTCCTAAAACTTTATTTGTCATCATCATAAAAGCTGTATCCTCATTTGTAAAAAATACTGATTTTGGTATATTAACTCCTGATTTAACTACTTCGGATGACATTATAAGTCCACACCCATTAAATTTGTGAGGTGAAACTAATCTAACATCTAAATCATCAACTTCTGAATTAATTTTATCCATCTCTTCTATTGAAGTCACATATCTAGTTCCCCACCAAGCCTTGTTGTCAACCTCTTTGTCTGTAAATTTTGTGTGTTCTACAGGTTTCCAAGAATCATCCCACATCTTACAAGTTCCAAAGAATGCTAAATACTTTGGACTCCCATTAGAAACTGATGTGTTGTGTAAATTATCTAATATTGTAAACATTTGTCTAGGTAATAGTGAATCAGATTCACCCCACACTAATACATCAACTTTTTCACAATAGTAATCATTAAACCATCTACGATAATCGGCTATGGTGTATAGGTTATCAGTTTTTCTAAAGTTAATATCTACATCAAACTTGTCTATCAACTTTTCAAATTTAGATTCTAATTCAGACATTGATATTTTTTCTTCATCGATTTGTTCTAAATCTTGATTGGTAATGAGTGTAAAATCAACCACTATGTTTTTATTATCAGTATAATCTATAGCATTAATTAAAGATTGTACATAATCCTCAATCATGTCACACTCGTACCACTGAACCACACAACCAACTGCAAATTTGGTATTCATTAAGAATTAGCCTCCTCTTCCCAATTAACAAAATACGGTAACCATCTCTCTTCAGCATGTGCAGTAAATGCTGGTATTGAACTAATCAAACCTTTACCCTTAGTTGCTAACATTTTAAAAGTAGCTCCACCCATCGGCAATGGTTTACCTGTGTGAAGATTAAACATATCTTCCATGTCCTCTCTAATATTCTTTACCGTTGTAGCAAATGTCATTGTGGTACTACTTGTTAATTTCCAATGACATGATTTTGAAGCATAGACTACAGTCTCCTCACCTGATAGATAAACATTTTTAGGTTTTCTTACCCCATTGTCATCAATGTCTATTCTACCATGTCCCCACTGAAATCTTGGATCTTTATTATCTTGATACTTATCAGGATGGTCATACAAAGTAGCATATGGTGCATTTAAATTGGAGAAAGCTTCAATCAGTATTTCTTTAGAGCCTCTTCTATGGATGTAATCATCTTCAACAAAATAAACCAAAGTATCTTCTGATTTTTCTTTGGTCAGTTCATTTGCTTTTTTCCAACTGTATAGAAAAGAACCAGTATTACCATTATTAGTTAATTCAATATTTTGTGTATATTTTTTTACCATGTCGTGAGTTTGTTCAGAAACATTGTCACATAACACATGTAGATTTTCAGAACCAAATTCTCTGACTAGGGTTCGTAAACAATTTTCTTTACTTGCATAATCTGGTTTTATCTTTTCTGGATTTGAATGGTCACTTATTCTGTATATTATAATTATTTCCATGTATAACTCCTATAATTGTTGTAATGTTATTCTTTCAAATCTTTCATCTGCTGGATTGGTATCTGACAATATCTGTACCTCTATATTTTCTTTTTTAAACCAATCATACATAGAAGATGTACATTCGATTGTATTTTTTAATTCTGTATAACTTGGACCTTGACCAACACCAGCTTCATATAAATCCATAGAATGTTGTTCTATCCAATTAGGATCTCTTTCTTGGCCATTATATCTTGATAAATCTCCGATGTCCCAACCAATTGTTACAATTTTCTTAACACCAAGTAAATAACACAATGGAAAACCTGACTCATATAATATACCAGGACCCCAAATAGATTGAGTGTCAGTTGATAACTTTTTCCAATTATCAAAATTACGAGTGTAAGCAGTCGTCCCATCTAACTCTAACCAAGGACCTGATATGACAGGAAAATATAAATCAATCTCATGTTTCCACTCGTGTATTATTCTATTTAATTCATTTTGCATATTCATAGCCGTTAATTGCCAAGACTTTATCGTGTTTGGATTTTCATATTTATATGGTTGATAATTATATGTAGACACCATATGAAAATCACAAATGTTATTTAAGTAATTTAAGGATTGTTTAGCACATAAAACAAGCTTTTTTTCTAATTTTTTATTTAAAATATTTTTATCATGTTGAGTTAAAGTAGGACCACAAGTTACTAAATAAGCCGTGTCTCCCTCAAACATACCTTTAAGGAAATCAAATCTCTCCTCTATGGATTCATAAGAATGTAATTTATTTTTTATTGTTTCGTTTATTTTCATAATTATTTCCTAAAAATTATTTGTAATGAGTCTTTTCCACCTTGTATAGCTTCATTTGTAGTCCATGATTTAAAGTAATTCTTAAATAAACATATCATTGACTTTTCTGTGAAAAAATGGAAATGGCCATTGAATCCTCTTTTATGTGTGTTTGGATTTCTACCATAACCCCTATTAGTACCAGAAGCCATTGGAACTTCTACAATGAAATATTTTTTTGTAATATCACCAATTTTTTTAGCTAAAGTTTTGACATCTTTAACATGTTCAACAATATGCCAAGCCGTGACAATATCATATTGTTTATCAAATTTTATTTTATTAAAATCCCCTTCATGAGTTTTAAATCCCATTTTTTTTAGGTAATCAATACAATGAGAACTAATTTCTTGAGCCTCCATGTTTTGTAAAAATGGAATTGAGTATTTTTTTACAAATGGTTCATCATTTAACTTTAATAAAAATGAACCACCACCAGATCCAACATCTAATAAACTATTACAATTTTTTAAATCAGCAAATTTCTGTAAAACTTTCCATCTTTTTTTATTTATATGACTTCTTACTTTGTGAAATCTATCATTAAACTTAACTCCACCTCTACCACCATGTGTTTTTCTCCACTCATCTCTATGAAATTCTAAACCACTCTCTTTATAGTTTACAAAAATATGTCCACAATCATCACACCTATAACAATCTAGATTTTTTTTAGGTGTTAGTGTTTGCTCTTTGGTATTCCAAACACCCTCTGTCATTTTGTTACCCTTGACAAGTTTAGGACATACAGGACATTGAATTTCATTATTATTCATATACTGTCTCCGTTTTCATAGGACCTCTAGCCCAATTTACACACATACCCACAAAGTTAGAAAATTGATTGTGCCACACATCTATTTTTTCACCTCTTAACTTGTACCAATTTGATAGATAATCTTTATCATTTAATAATTTATGATGACAATTCTTTAATTTTTGTAACCAATTTCCCTCTTCAATATCAACATTGTAATCAGAAAAACCATTTAACAAAGAAAAATCTCTTAATTTGTCTTGAGTACTCAAATAGATACCAGGTATATTTAATCCCATTGAAATTAACTGACCATGACCACGAAGTGCGACCGTTGAATCAAAATTTAAATAAATCTTTACTAATTCATTTGTGTTTTCAAACCTTAACAACTCCATTAATTGACCTTTATCAAATACATAGTTAGAGAAATATTTGTAATCTTTTGGTGTGTGAGGCACAACACTCAATTCATTAACCTCAGTAAATTCAGTCATACCATTTATATTTTCAATTCCTTTAAATCTATTTTCATTTATGTGTTGACTACTATTAAAAGCTGGTTGAATAATATTATTTATTAATTTATAATTATCTCTTTTTTCGTAATCAAATATCAATCCTGGATCTGGAATTTCCTTAACTCTATCAGAATATAAACCTAAATCTTTCAATATGTTTATAGAACCATCATTTCTCAATGAAAAACAAGTTGAATAATCTATTACAGATTTTAATGATTCTTTGGCTAAATCTGAAAATCCCTCTCTACCTCTAAAATAATTTATACCCAACCCAACAAAAAATGTAGGACACTTTAGACTTTTCATTATCTCCTCATTAAATGGTAGTTTAAAATGAGTGTCGTGTTTTTCATATCCTCTATACTCAATTAATCCACCACCACCAAGAACAATTGCATCAAAATTATTTTCTTCAAAAAATTTAATTACAAAATCTATATTATTATTTCTATTCCAAAATATATCTAATATGTCTAACGAGATCCATTCTATATTTGACATTGATTTTTCAAATTCTTTTCTTACATTTAGTATAGCAATATTATCACCTAGATTTCTATTATAAGAACCTATATGTGCTATCCTAATGGGTTTATACTCAATATTCATCAATAATCTTCCTTGTGTTTAATTATACATTTAATTCAAATGGATTTGGTCTGTCTAAAACCAATCTATCAGTTTTTCTAATTTTTTCTTTACTTAATGGATGTCTACGGTGAAATCCACTTGTGTCAGCAAGAATAACAGTATTTTTTTTACCAACTACATTTGTTTCACTTGGTAAACCATATTCATGTAAATATTTGTTTATTATTTCAGAATCCACACAATATTCTTTACCACAATATAACCTAAATGAATCATTCCATAGCTCCTCACCATCTTCCCTTGTGAATCCCTCATTTAATATCAAATCACTTCTTTTAACTGACGCGTCGTATAAAAATTTTAACTTCTGTTTTGTATTTTTATGACTACCTACAACATACGAAAATGGACCACTCTCAATGTTCACATCATGTAAATATCTAAAAGATTTAAATGCTGGATGGAATGTATCAACATGTAAAGTATACTGTAAATCGTAATCAAGAGATATGTCTTTTCTATAACCCCACCCATAATTTTTTGACACTGTTGTAATATGTTTAATTAACTTATTAAATTTATCTTGATTATAATCTTTTAAAATTACAAATCCGTTTTCTAAAAATTCATCATATTCTTTATAATCTAGTGAACCAATTAAATTTCTTTTATATTCTAATATTCTTTCAGATAAAACACATCTTAATAAATGCATACCAAACACATCAAGGTTAGTTTCAACGTGTTTTTTATTATTGTTATATTTATTCCAATTATCAACTTTGGAAATAAGTAAATCAAATTCTTTATCAGTTATTTCTGATATTAAAATTTTATCATCTCTAGTAATAAACTTTTCAATTAAATCTAACAACTTAGCTCCAATCCACATTTTTACAAACAATGACATCATGAGCGTGTTTAATAAAATCAAAAGATTTTCCTTTTTCATATGAAATGAAATTTTCATTTTTTAATTCAATTTTATGATTTGCTATTCCAGTAACTTGTTTTCCATCTAAAAATTCTTCTATTACATCATTCCTACTTTTAGAAAAACGATTAAATTCAAACATAATACAAAACCAATCAAAAGTATCATTTTCCATGATTCTCCTTAAAACTTTGTACTCAAGTCCCTCTATATCTATTTTCATAACAAAATTATCACAATCTTTTAAATAATGAAGTACATCATGTTGTTCAACATTTTCAGTCCTTACTGTATTTTTATGTGCAACATTATTGATGTCAAGACTGGCATTTCCTGAACTTGATGGTATATGTAAAACACTATGTTTTGTTGAGTCTCCAACAGCAGAGTTAATAACATTTATGTGACTTGTGTCAAAAGGTAAACTATCAACAGTTTTCGTTAAACAACTATAAACATCCTTAACTGGTTCAAATGAATATATGTCTCTTTCCATATGTGAAATTGGTATCAAAAACTCACCATAATTAGATCCCACATCAAAAACTCTCTGTGATTTTAGTTTTGTGACAATTTCTTTCCATGTACAAACCTTTCCCTCTTGAGTTCCTTTTCTTCCAGATACTAAATTAGTTCTATCATCATTCGTTGAACAGAATAATTCATAATTATCACCACAATACTCAACTTTAACTTTTTTTATTCCCATATTTTTTCACCTAATTTAAATTGCCATTCATAGTCAATGTCAAATGCCTCAAACTCATCCATGACAAATAGTTCAGGTTGTGGAGGTGATTTAGTATCCATCCAATATCCGTCTTTTACAACATCCAATCTACTAGCATACAAACAATGAGCAGCCTCATATATAGGTTCTACAACCTTTGTATTCATAATTGTGGCACCTTTCCAATCTGTTATTGATTTTCCATCTTTATTCCAATAATATGTTTTCTTTTCAAATACCGCAAAACCACCTTCTTTATCTGAATTTATAAAACTCTCTACAAACGAATCAATGGTTTCTATTTTTAATAGTGGATTACAAGCACTAACTAATATAACATATTTGAAAGGTAACTTATCGTGCCACTCGTATATCAATTGTAAACTATTATCTTCGTTTGCTGATTGTTCTGAACGATGGTATATATTTATATCATGTTTTTTCGCTACATCTTTTAGTTCTTGTTCCCATGCTGAAAAATATATGTTATTTTTTGGTATTACCTTTGACGACTTTAGTTTTTTAAAAAGTATATCGGTTAAAGTTGTTCCTGCAAATGGTCTTAACATTTTATTCGGAACTCTTTGAGAACCTAGTCTTGCCTGTACCAATATACAAACATCTTCAATTTTTTTCATATATCAACCTTTTTGTTTCCTCTGAAAGAGGGAAATATTCTTCACTTATTTCACTAGCATTATTGTAATCAAAACCCTCACCTAAATTCTGTAGTTTGGAGTAATCAAAATCTAACAGATGTTTATAAAATTTCATAAATCCCTCATAGTATATTGAATATTCCCTACGAGTGTCTGTATCTTTTAATCCAACATGACCTGTAAATGCATGTTTATTGGTAAATGTCTTATTAAAACCATCAACCCCAGCAAAATACACCTTTTTAGCATCACACATCAAAGCTAATTTTACCAAACGAGATGCTGCACCCGCAAGTGAATCAAGAGGTATGTGAACTTGATGAACATCAAATTTTGAACTAAAATCTTTTAGTTCTTTTGAATGTATTTTTTCTCTATAATGGTGAGTCTCTATTAAAGTTAGTGGAGAATCTTTAGTTAATTTTTCATGTAATTTTTCATCATATAAATTAACATTATATCCTAAAGTAACCAAATCTACTTTTACATTATCAATTCTATCTAACAAGAAAAATTGATTACAAGTCCAAAGATAATCATAATCTAGATTTTCCCACTTAACATCTAATGTAGAATTACCGGCACCTAAAACTAATATTGTTTTATCTTTAAACTTTTCTAGCATTTCCCATAGCCTCTAATTTTCTCCAACTCATTTGTGGTATAACTTTTTGTAATCCCATTAAATTACCATACAACTGAGTTCTTTGATATTTGGTGTGATCATAATTTAATTTTATTCCATGAAAAGTATCATTGTTTGGTGCAAAAATAACAATAGAATTATTTTTATTAGTTACCTTGTGAGTTTCACACCAATCCCAAGGTATCCAACATCTATTTTCAGATAAATTATTTTCCCAATACTCTAATATAAATTCCCAATCTTTTTTTAATTTTAAAAGATGAGTGTGTACGGGTTCATCATCAATAGAAGAATCTTTATTTATATTAAGTAGATATGTTAGTCCTTTTTCTCTGACATCTGGATGAGGACTTATTTCATAATGAGATAGATTTTTTTGAATTGCAGTTATGATTCTTGTTTCCATTTTTATATCAAATTTTGTTTCTAACGCATTTTTAAATTCATCACCATTCATATAATCTACTAATTCTTTTATAAATGGATTGTTATATTTAGATAATCTAAAAGTCATACCAAAAGCCTCTATTGGAAGATCTTTTCCCTTACCTTTTGGAAAATCATTAGCATTAAATCTCTCTATATACTCCATTGGATTGGTAACACATCCTGGAAAAGTTTGAACTTCATAATGATTCTTAAATAAAAGTTCCATAACTTCCTCTGTGTTTTTAGCTTCTTGAAAATGAACTTGAGAATCATTTAACACAATGTCTAAATGTTCTTTACTTAAAAAATCTTCTATTAAAACGTGTTTAAATGGATAGTCATCTATTTTAGAATCCAAGATTTTTTCAGATATATATCTAAATTTATCATAAGTGTTATTCCACCACATACCGTTATCCTCTTAATTTTTTTGCTATTTCTAATTCACCATCAGAACACCCCAACTTTCCGTCACCAAAACAAGTTTCAAGTTCTCTGATACCCTTGACCAATTTAATCAAACCTTGTGGTTCTACTGAACACAAGTGATCCGTTCCCCACATAGTTCTATCTAAAGTAATGTGTCTTTCGATAATGGTGGCTCCCAAATATACTGCAGCTACTGATGTTCCTAATCTGAACTCATGACCACTATAACCAACTTCACAAAAAAATCTTTCTTTTAATGTTTTAATTGCACTTAAATTTAATTCTTCAAGTGGTGCTGGATATTGTGAATTACAATGTAGTAATGCATAATTTTTATTACCTCGGCCCATTCTTTTAGGAATTTCACCACCGTTTATCAATAGATTATTAGCGTGGTCAATTTCTTTCCAAGTGCTCATACCAGTTGACAATATAACTTTTTTTTCAGTATTCCTAGCGGCTAACAATAACTCATCATTAGTTAACATGGCTGATGGTATTTTTATATATGGTAAATCATACTGATTCAAAAACTCCAAACTATCCATATCCCATGGTGATGCTGACCATTGTATGTCACGTTCTTTACAATACCTATCTATCTCATCATATTCTTCTTTACCAAATTCAACTCTATGTTTATAATCAAGATATGTCATCTTACCCCAAGGAGTATCTCTCATCACTGACTTTTGATGCTCCGGAACGCATACATCTGGATTTCTTTTTTGAAATTTTACCGAATCACAACCTGATAAGGATGCTACATCAATTAATTTTTTAGCTATGTTTAAATCTCCATTATGGTTTATCCCTATTTCAGCTATTATGTGTGTTTTTTTCATATTTTTTCCTCTTATCTAAAGTGATTGTTACTGTATTTTTCGTGCATATATTGTGGTTCATTTAAATGAAACGATAAATGCATACAAAATCTACGTTTGTCTTTTGGAAGATTTGCTCTATGTAAAATGTGACTGTTAAAACTTGCAGTTGTACCTTTTGGTCCTGTGACTTCTTTAAATGTAATTTCATCAGATTTAACTGATACCCCATCATCAGGATATGCAATTATACTATTTTCAACGAGACAAGCTTTGTTGTTTATCCATTTCGGAGTTATGATTGGATCTGCAATAACGAGTCCACCTTGACTTTCCTCAACATCGTTTAAATAAACTAAAATTTTATAATTATTTAATTCAAAAAACTTATCTGTATGCCAAAACGAACTGTAAAATATGGTGTTATTATAATCAGATGGTAAATCATCTTGTTCTGTAGCAACAAGATCTCCAAATCTTGTTCTTTTTAAATGTGCATCATCCAAATATTTATTTGGTCCTATTTTCTCAAATTTAATTTCATTTAGTGAAAAATCTTTAATTCCTAAATAATTGATTACATTATTTAAAAATAATTCTGATAAATCATTTGGTAAATTATTTAAAACAGAGTTAAACCCCATGTCATCACCAAAAGCCCATCTATAAGTAATTCCGTTAAAAGTGTGAGTTGGTGTAATTTTACCATTGGATTCTAGCCACTGAAAGATTTCCAATCCTGTTTGCCCTAATTGCTCATCAAATCCAATTTTGTATTCATCTACATTTGGTGGAATTATCTTTTTTAGATTGTTATTTATTAAACTCATATTGTATCATAAAACTCATTTTGTTTTTCTTGTCTACTTATATTTTTAGGATGATAAAAACAAAACTGTTCTTCTGCTGGAAGATATGTGTGCTCTTTATAACCTATTAAAACTTCATGTACTTTATTTTTCCACATGATGTTTGGACGATTTCTCCAAATTCTACCTTGATAATCTGGAAAGTTTACCCAACCTTTTTCATTGACTTGCCATCTCCACTTATCAATATGTTCTTGTGTTAATCCATCAACTGTGTTAACTCGTGGCACCCAATATAAATCTATTGTTGGGTTTGACTCCAATATTGGTTTTATATTTTTTATTAACCACTTGTTTGGTAGTTCGTCAGCATCTATATTTATAATATAATCATTTTTACACATACGAGTCAAG
>CEOA01047648.1_pt1 | contig 10359 bp, 13 predicted proteins | sample 530251 | NCBI WGS metagenome assembly CEOA01 (sample SAMEA2619838, study PRJEB7988) | marine metagenome | biome: marine biome (ENVO:00000447); feature: surface water layer (ENVO:00002042); material: "saline water (ENVO:00002010), including plankton (ENVO:xxxxxxxx)" | depth 5 m
AAAATAGACAAAAAAGAAAAAGAGAAGAAAAAGTATGATAAGATTATCAGAAAAATAGAGAAATCTCACGCAGTTAAAAATAAAGAGCTTAATGCAAATTATAAAAAACAAGTTGATAAAATCTTAAGAAAATACGATAAAGACCCAGAGGGGCTTTCAAAAAAATTATCAGAGGAATTTGGAATTAAATATACGGAGAAAAAATGAGAATTTTACCATTTTTTTTAGTTTTTTTATTATCATTTCAACCAGTCTTACAAGCCGCAGGAAAATCAACCAGTCTCAAAAAGGGTGATAAAGCACCTTTCCCCGGAACGCTCTTGGACGCAGAAGCAGTTGCAAAAATACTTGCAGATAAAAACTTAGCAAAATTAAAGTGTGAGTTAAAGTTCTCAACTGAAACTGCTAAAATGAAAGCACTGCATGATTTAAAATACAACTCCTGTAAGATTAGCTTGGATATTGAAAGGGTAAAGCTAAAACAATTAATAACTTTAAAAAATAAAGAAATTGACAGATTAACAAAGATAGCTCTAAAACCAAAAAGAGATTTAACAATTCTCTGGTTTACAATTGGAGTTGCCATTGGTGTTGGCTCAACAATTGGAGTTGCGTTTGCAATCAAAGAGGTTTCAAAGTGAAACAAAGAGACTTAAATAAAATCGCCAGACTTGAAAAAGCCATTTCCGAGAAGTATGGCAGGGATGCTATTCAAAACCCAAAAGGCAACTGGACACCTGAAAAAGAGAAAGAATACATTGAGCAGTTAAAAGTTTTATCTAGAAAAGAAAAATACATTGAAGATAAGGAAGAGAAAATAGAAATTGATGGTTTTTTAGCCAGTAAGAAACTAATTAGTAGGAAAACTATTGCTCAATGCCCAATTTGTTCTGAGCGTTTAAAACAAATAAGAGACGACATCTATATGACAAAGTATAATTGTTGTACAAAGTGCTATATAGATTATGTTGAGGGCAGAGAGGAAAGATGGTTAAACGGCTGGAGACCAGACAATGATAACAAAAAACAAACTTGAAGAAATCATTAGAGAGGAATCAGAGAAAGTAGTATCTGAATTGCTAGGCTTCTTAAAGGGTATTCGTTCAAAAGCGGCTGAAAAAGATAGAGAAGAAAAAGCAAAAACAGCCACTGATGATGCAATAGAGAAGGCAAGATCCAAAGCTAAAGAATTAAGAGGTGGACCAAAAGCACCTGAAAAACCAACAGAGCCCGGCGAAGACAAAGAAGCACCAGAACCCCCATCTGGTAATTTGGTTAGGCAAGAAACACCAGTAGATTATGTGGTGTATGATGCAAAAGCATCTGGCTTACCAAAAGATAATGATGTAAAGAAAAAAAGAGCAGAATACGGAAAAGAATTGGCTAAGCAAAAAGCCAAACAAAAGGTTATACCTGTTTTTAATTATGGGTATGATGACGATGGAGACCCGCTAAAGGGAAATGTTCAAGGATACATGCCGGGTGGTATTTTTAGCAGTATAAGCACTATAATTCAAAATCCTCAAAAAAGAGAAGTAATTGCTAAAAACATTGCGAGCACATTAAAATCATACGGCTTTAAAGTTGAAGAATCTAAAATGAACAAGATTGTTCTTGAAGAGATTGAAAATATACTCAAGGAGAAAAAATAATGGCTACTACATTAGAAATCATTAGAGGTATTTCACAAGCAGCCTCTATGGGATATGATGGAGCTTTGGATGAAGAAGGAAATAGAATCAAAATTGGTCTTAAAAGGGACGAAGGTCATCCAATCCACGACAGTCGAGTGATGGATGGATTTAAGGTTCAATTCCACGGCAACAAGTTGTGTATTAAGTACCATGCAGAAATAAGACTAAAAGAACTGCATAATCCAAAGTTTGAATCGGAAATAAAACAAACCTATGAAGATATTGCAAGTTTCTTGAAAAAAGAGTATAAAAAAGTAACAGGAAATTCTCTAACTCTCACCAAAGAGGGTGATTTGGACATAGAAGCACAAAGCATGAGCAAAATTAGAAATTGGATTCAATGCTTTCAGATGTACAAGATCGGTGGCATTTCTGACGTGGAGCCCCTTGAAGCAAACAGAGAAGCTAATCCAACCGAAGCATTTCAAAAGTTTCTCAAGGGAGAGTAAGCTGTTAAAGCAGTATAAGGAAGAAGTATAAGTGAATGGCAGGATACAAACTTACAAAAGCAGAAAAGAAAAAAGAAATTCTTAAGTGTGGGAAAGATCCTGTATACTTTATAAATAACTACGTCAAAATTGCTCACCCTGTAAGGGGTCTCATCCCTTTCAAGACATACCCTTTCCAATCTGATGTGGTACAAGAATTCAACGATCATCGTTTCAATATTATTCTTAAAGCCAGACAGCTTGGTATATCCACAATATCTGCTGGTTATATTCTTTGGCTTATGATGTTTTATCGTGAGAAAAAGGTTCTTGTTCTTGCGACGCAGTTTAAGACAGCCGCAAACTTAGTAAAAAAAGTAAAAAATATGATGAAGCATCTTCCAGAATGGATGAAGATTGCAAAAACGTCAGTAGATAATAGAACTTCTATAGAACTTTCAAATGGCTCACAAGTCTTCGCTAGTTCAACATCAGGAGATGCTGGTCGTTCTGAGGCGCTCTCTCTTTTGGTGATTGATGAAGCCGCACACATTGAAAAAATGGAAGAACTATGGGCTGGTCTCGGTCCTACTTTTTCAACCGGTGGTCGTTGTATCGTTATTTCTACACCAAAAGGTGTTGGAAATTGGTTCCATAAAACTTATATTCAAGCTGATCAGGGGATGAATGAATTTCATCCTATAAAATTGCCTTGGGATGTACACCCTGAGCATGACCAAGAGTGGTTTGAAAAAGAAACTAAAAACTTTTCAAAAAGAGAAATATCACAGGAATTTTTATGCAATTTCAATGCGTCAGGTGAAACCGTAATACACCCGGAGGATATTAAAAGACTTCAATCGGAGATATGCGATCCAGTATATAGGGTCGGTTTTGATAGAAACTTTTGGATTTGGGAAAAATATAACTCTGGAAATTCATATTTAATGACCGCTGATGTTGCTCGTGGAGACGGAAAAGATTATTCTGTGTTTCATATTATAAAATTAGAGACAATGGAAATAGTTGCAGAATATCAAGGCAAACCCTCTATTGATATGTATTCTGAAATCCTGTGTGATGCTGGGAGAGAATATGGAAATTGCTTGGTTGTGGTAGAAAATAACAATGTGGGTTATAGTGTATTAGACAAAATGAAAGAAAAAGATTATCCAAACTTATATTACTCTATAAAATCAACTCATGAACAAATAGATTCTGTTTCTGCTTTAGCAAACCCGAATGCAGTTGCAGGATTCACCACTTCAGCAAAGACTAGACCTTTGATTATATCTAAGCTGGAAGAATTCATAAGAAATGAACTACTTATAGTGAGGTCTTCCAGACTTATGAACGAAATTAAGACTTTTGTTTGGAATAATGGCAGACCAGAAGCTATGAGAAGTTATAATGATGACTTAATTATGTCATTAGCTATTGGATGTTGGGTAAGAGACACGGCTTTAATTAAAAACCAAAGGGATGTTGAATATCACAAAGCTTTTTTAGATAGTATGAAAATATCTCGCACAGATATGGACACAAACATCTCAGGGATGAAAAATTATAATAATCAATCCAAAATGGTGCAACAGAAAAAAGAAGCAAAAAATCAATATGAAAACTTTATGTGGGTTTACAAAGGATAATAGGTAAGACATGGCTGAAAATAAGACAAGAAATAATGAATCAGGTTTGTTTAGACGATTAACTAGATTGTTTTCGGGACCGATTGTCGGCATTCGAACACAAGATGTTCGAAGAATGAGACGGTATCAGTATGATAAATATCAAAATGTCTTTAAAGATACCAGTGGAAGACAATTTAAAAGATCGAGTTATGATCCATTTTCCAATATTACAACCAAGTATATTGCAAATCAAAACAGAATGGAAAGATATGGCGACTTTGATCAAATGGAGTACACTCCTGAAATTGCTTCTGCGTTAGATATTTATGCAGACGAGATGACAACCTCGACTCCAATGAGCCCAATGGTTCGAATTACTTGCCCAAATGAAGAAATTCATGGAATCTTGAATAGTTTATATCACGATATTTTAAATATAGAGTACAATCTCTTTGGGTGGTCTAGGTCTATGTGCAAGTACGGTGATTTCTTTCTTTATTTGGATATTGATGAGACTCACGGGGTTACAAATGCAATTGCTCTACCAACATCAGACATTGAAAGATTAGAGGGCGAAGACAAAACAAATCCAAATTATATTCAGTATCAATGGAATGCCGGTGGAATCACAATGGAAAACTGGCAAATCGCCCACTTTAGAGTATTAGGGAATGATAAGTATGCTCCCTATGGAAGTTCAGTTTTAGAAGCCTCTAGAAGAATCTGGCGACAACTTTCTCTTATTGAAGACGCTATGATGGCTTATCGTATTGTTCGCTCGCCGGAGAGAAGAGTATTTAAAATTGAAGTTGGAAATATTTCCCCTCAAGATGTTGAGCAGTATATAGAGCGTGTTAAAACTCAAATGAAAAGAAATCAGGTTGTTGACCAAGATACTGGTCGAGTTGACCTTCGATATAATCCACTGTCGGTTGAAGAAGATTATTTTATTCCTGTCCGTGGTGGGCAAGGCTCCGATATTTCATCTCTTGCTGGTGGAACTTACACCGGAGACATTGATGATGTAAAATATCTTAGAGATAAGCTTTTCTCTGCTTTGAAAATACCTCAAGCTTATCTTTCATCTGAAGGGGGAGAAGAAGGTAAGACCACGTTAGCACAGAAAGATATTAGATTTGCCAGAACAATTCAAAGACTTCAAAGATCCATAACCTCTGAATTAGAGAAAATTGGAATTGTCCATCTTTACACTCTTGGTTTTCGTGATGATGATTTACTTTCTTTTAAACTGCACTTAAACAGCCCGTCAAAGATTGCAGAGCTTCAAGAGCTTGAAAATTGGCGAGTCAAGTTCGATGTCGCAGCCTCCGCAAATGAAGGCTTCTTTAGTAGAAGATGGATTGCTACTAATTTGTTTGGTATGTCAGAGGAACAGCTTTTGAGAAACCAAAGAGAAATGTTTTATGATAGAGAGATAGATGCTAAATTAGATATAGTGGCAGAGCAAGTTGCCACTGAACAAGCTCCTGTTGAAGCCGCCGCAGATACAGAAGAATTTGCAGAGGAGCCAGAGCCGGAACCAGAAGCTGATACGGGAGCCGAAGATGAAACTCTTTTAGCAGCGCCGGGAAACAGAGATGATGCTTACACAAGAGAAGGATGGAAAGGGAAATACTATACCCCAGAGAAATTTGACAACCGTGAGATAGCTGGAAACAGAAAAGCGATGAGGGGAGATTTTAGTCATGAGATGGGTGGTGCATCAAGAAGAAATGTTTTTCCCGGTATACAAGGACTAAAACAAACTACTTATAGTGTACAAGAAAATAACGTTTTAGTGATACCACAAGAAGTTAAAACATTATTAGAAGATTTGGAGAACAGAGTCGATGAAAAAGACGAAAAATCGCCACAATAAAAAAAGAAATACTGCCTTTTTATTTGAAGCTCTTTTGAGAGAATTAACAAAGAGCATCATACATAAAGACTTAGATAGAAAAAAAGCTATCATCAAAATTGTAAAAGAGCATTTTAATGAAAGAACGATTCTTGGGCGAGAAATGAAATATTATAATTTCATTGTTGAGAACAAAGAACTGGAAAAAGAGGTAGCTGAAGAATTGCTGAAAAGAGTACTATCTGAATATAAAGAGGAAATAGTACAGGAAGACGTTTATAAAGCGCAATCAGACTTAATTAAAGAAATGAATGTCAATATTGGACGTGGGATATACAGTAATTTTGTTCCAAATTATAAAACTTTGGCGACGATCAATCAGATATTTAATAAAGAGACATCTTTAAAAAATAAAATATTGCTTGAAAAAGAGATTGTGCAATCTATGTCTGAGTCGAAAAAGCAAATAAGTGAAGGCATGAAGCCTTTGGATAAGTTATCGTATAATATGTTTATAAAAAAATTCAACAAACAATATGGAAGCTCTTTAATTAAAGAACAGAAAGAACTGCTAAATAAATATATTGTTTCTTACTCAGATGATGGTGTTGAATTAAAAACGTACCTAAATGAAGAAATAGGTAGGTTAAAAGAAGAGTTATCTGAATGCTTGAATATATCCGAGTTTCAGTCAGATGAAGAAATGACAAGCAAGGCAAAGACTGTAATTACTATTTTGGAATCTTTCTCGACTTCAGATGTGACAAAAGAGGTGGTCGATAAAGTATTGAAAATTCAAAATCTTGTTTATGAGGCTAAAGCAGATGTCAATTGAAATAAAATTTGATTCTCCAGAAGAGCAAAAAGCCCCTGAGAAGAAAAAATCAAAAAACTATAATGTTAGTTTGGATATTCGAAGAACAATCGACGGGAAAATTATTATCAGAGATCATACAGAAATAGATATTGTGTTGATGCCAGATAAGATGAAAGTGTTGTTGTTTCCAAAAGAGATGTCATCACAAATAGGGTATGATACTCAGTTAGCTTGTCTTAAATTTTTAAATAAAAAAGGTCTGATCAAGTTTGAGACAATTAGGTCTGGAAACATTTTTAATTCTTTAGAGGCTGAAATACCTCAACCGCAACAACCTGATAAAGTTGATCCAATTCAATTGACAATATTTGCAATATCTATCTTTGTAGAAGAGGATAGAGAAAACTTTGCATTTGCAAAGAAAATAAGAGACGAATTCGAAAAAAGACTGGTCGACCCCCCAGAGGAAGAGTCAACAGAACTTGGAGAAGTTCCCCACGGTCCAAGGAAAGGATCGATGAATGTTGTTCAGCCTCCATACTTTAGACTTTACGAAAATAAGGAGGGCTAATGAGCCTAATAATTTTTATTTTATGTTGCTACGGTATCACCCAAATTCTTGTTTATTCAAAAATCTTCGAAAAAATTAGACCAAAGTATTATTTATTTCATTGTCCTATGTGCATGGGCTTTTGGGTGGGTATTATTTTATTTAGTATAAATGGTTGGACGGAACTATTTACATATAAATATTCTCCGCTAAATGCTGTGCTTTTAGGGGGTTTAAGTTCTGGTACTTCATATGTATTGTGTAAACTGTTTGGCGACGAAGGAATCAACATAAATCACACAATTTCAGAGAAGCCATCAGTAGAATTTGAATATGGATGCTCAGACTGTGCAGGAGGGTTTCCATACTATCATGGAGAGGAAGACGATGAATAGTGTTTGGAGTAGGAAATGGATGTTGCAACCCGTTCGTCGATGCTGTAAGGGTTCGTAGCTATGTCTAAATTTATTTTAAGAGAATTTTACGAATTATGTGATGGTGGTGTATGTCAAGACTTCTTGACAGAAAACGAAAAGAAAATGGTTCGTGAAAACGGCACGGTATTTTTAAGTGGCGTATTCCAGAGGGCTGATGCCCTTAATCAAAACATGAGAAAGTATCCAAAGCGTGTTTTGCAAAGGGAAATAGAAAACTATAAAAAACTTTGCCGTGAAAGAAGAGCTTTGGGGGAATTGGATCACCCTGAAGATTCTGTGGTTAATTTAAAAAATGTTTCTCACTTGGTCGTTGATATTTGGTTTGATGGCGATGATGTAATGGGAAAGCTTCAAGTTTTAGATACACCATCTGGTGAAATTTTAAAATCTTTAGTTCGGAGCAACATTACAATTGGTATTTCGTCAAGGGGTTTAGGATCAGTAAGAGAGGAGAAGGGAGCTTCTATTGTTGAAGAAGATTTCCAACTTATTTGCTTTGATGTTGTTCAGGAACCCTCTACACAAAATGCTTTTATGAAAGTTGTTGCAGAGAACAAAAACCCAAACATTTTTAATAAGGCAGATAAACTAAACAGGATTCTCAACGATATTGTAAGGTAAAATTATGAAAAGAGATGAAATTAAGAAAATATTGAAGCCTCTGATTAAAGAATGTATCAAAGAGGTGATCTTTGAAAAGGGTGTATTATCTGGAATTATTTCTGAAGTTGTTAGCGGTGTTGGGGAAACCAATAAAGTAATAGCTTCAACACCTCAACCTACATACTCCCAACCAACTCAGCACAAAGCTGAGGAGAAAATAAACGAAGCCAAAAAAAGAATGCTAGATGCTATCGGAAAAGATAGCTATAATAATGTAAACATCTTTGAAGGAACAGAGCCAATATCCTCTAGAGGAGGCTCAGGACAACCATCCCCAAACAGCTTGTTTGAAGGTACAAAACCAACAGACCCCGGTGTGGATATTACAAATATACCGGGCATGAAAAACTGGGGAAAAATGATTTAAGGAAGTAAAAATGGCAGTAAATTTAGAAATGAAACCAAAAAAGAATGATACACCTGAAAGGTTTATCAAAAGATTTATAAAAAAAGTTAAGAAATTAAGAATTATAGAATCTTACAAAGATAAAATGACCTATAAAAAACCATCTGAAAAGAAGCAAGAGCGTCGAAAAAGATGGAAAAGAGAAAAAGCTAAAAGAAAGCTAGAGGAGAATTAAAATGGCAAATTACCCACCACCATCAAATATGGGAAGATACAATACAGCCGGTATTGGACATGTTGGATCATATCAAGTCAGTGGGATTCCATTCGTCACTGGTTCTGCAACAATAGCCGGAGATAGTCAAGAGAAGATTACTTTTCCGTTGGTTACAAAATCTGTTACAGTCATTAACAGAGGTTCTTCTGGAACCCTTAGAGTGCATTTCACAGACAAAGATCAAGGAAATACAGTTCAAGGTCTGCACTATATTACATTAGATTCAAAAGAAGATTCTTTTACTTTTGATGTGAAATGTAAAGAAATTTATATTTCTACAGCAGATTCAACTGAAGGTGCTTATGAATTATATGCTTCTTTGACAAGAATTGACCCATCAATGATGTTCCCCTTGACCGGTTCAGGAATTGATGAATAAAGGAAACATATCTCATGGGAAACCCTAAAAGCGGAAGAGGATGGGCTTATATTGGGTGTGAGGATACATATCCCGGTGGCTTTTCCCGAAACGAAGATGGTGATGATGTAGGTAAGCATTCCATGCAATACCGTTATGGAAATTTAACGGTGACTGGAAGTAAAAATCTTTATGTTACAACTGGTTCGGGAGACGAAGTAGATGAAATGTTCCTGACCGGTAATTTGCATATTAATGGTACTTTATTAGCTAAAAATTATAATATTGTAAACGTTACAGAGGTTGATACTCAAGGGTCTACTCGTTTCGGAGACTCAACAGATGATAAGCATATATTTACTGGAAGTATTGATTTAGTTGGAGCTTTGACAGCTTCTCAGGGTGCAGTAATCACTGGATATTTAACGGCGGATAACCAAACCTTAACATTGAATTCGGCGACAGTACTTGATGATGAAGCCACTTTTAATGGCGCATTTACGTCAACCGTTCCTATGACTGTCACAGCGATTACAGCCTCTGAGGGTATTCTTATTACAGGCAGTGCAGATGCCTCTAGTGATAGCGGTCTCCTCACAATTACAGGATCTGCTTCTCAACTTGGAACAAGCTTGGTTGTGTATGCTGGAGATACTACAAACGCAGATGGTGCGTACTTTAAAGTTGGAGGAAACACATCCGACAATAAAGGTATATATGTACAAAAACAAACCCAAATGACCACAACTTTCACTCAGTATGGAGCTAGGTTTGAGACTCACAATGTTGCTGATCTGGGCGCAGGTCAAGTTGGTCTAAATTATGGTGTTTATTCGCAAATTGGCGCACAGGGAGCTTCTAATTCAATTCCATATGCATTCGGGTTTATTTCAGAAGTTACAGGCACAACTGGTGTTTTGTTGTCACAGCCGGTTGGTATAGCTACTCAAGTTGGTGTTGCCTCAAACACAGTTCCAATTGCCATGATCAATTATGATCACGCAGAAACTGAAAACTATTCATACATTTCAACTGTGGGCGATGGAGCAACAACATTTGCAACTGTGCATGGTGCTGGAACGAATGCACATTTTACTGCATCAGTGGATGGTGGCTTTAAAGTTGATGCCGCTGAAGATATTATATTAGACGCAGATACAGGAATTTGGAGGTTTCAAGACGCTGGTTCTAACATTTTTGAAGTTAACAACGAAGGTAATCCCGCTATATTCCTTTATGATGATGGGGATGTTAACGATTTCTTTAAGATCGACATAACCGACAACGGTGAAACAACAAT
>CEOA01029821.1_pt1 | contig 10338 bp, 8 predicted proteins | sample 530251 | NCBI WGS metagenome assembly CEOA01 (sample SAMEA2619838, study PRJEB7988) | marine metagenome | biome: marine biome (ENVO:00000447); feature: surface water layer (ENVO:00002042); material: "saline water (ENVO:00002010), including plankton (ENVO:xxxxxxxx)" | depth 5 m
CTCAACAGAACTTGCAGAGGCAAGAAACGTAACGTCCGGCACAATTACTTCATCTCCAGGGCCAATACCAAGAGCTTTCAAACCCAGAATCAATGCCAGGGTCCCATTGGGAGCATATGCCCCATACTTTACGCCAATCATATTACACAGTTTCTGATTAAACTCCTCTGCTAGAGGGCCCTCTGTAATCCAGTTCGTTTCAAAACATTGTTTGATTGCTTCGTATTCTTCTGCCCCAACAAAGGGCATAAATTGTGGTACTTTCATATTATTAATATATTATCTCAACTGGCACATTCTCTGTTTCATATGGCCAATTGATAGGGTTCTTTTTCCAATTACCATTTTCATCTAGAGGCAATTCCCAATCACCGTGAGGGGCAGCCATCTCTTCTATAGATAAGGGCCTATCTGTGTTTACTTCAAAGTCCTTCAAATCTACCCATTCATAATACAAGTCATCTTCCAAGGCTTCCCAGTATACACCATATCTTGTATTCCCTCTTACTCGTCCCATAGTGCCACGAGGATCTGTATATATCGCCAAAGAAGCTGGGAACCAGGGCATATAAACCTTCTTATCAGGGAACATCTCTTCTGCCATATTGGTAAAAGCATCTTCCGAATTGTTACTTCCTCCAACCTGCCAGCCGCCCATGGCTTCTAGGTACTCTCGTTTATAAAAGCAGTCGCCAGCGCCAGGTACAATTCTCCTAGGATTAACAGCAAAGATATTATTACCATGCTTAGTATAATCTGTAAAATAAGCATTGTTTAGTCTAACCTTTCTTTGAGCATCTAAAACAGCAACAAAAACATCGTCCCTTTCAGTAAACAGAGACACATAATCCTGTAGCCAGTTTTTTCTGACAAATTGCATATCCCCTTGCAAGGGTACTAACAGGTCGCCAGAGGATTCCTCAAGAAAAATATTTAAAGCCGCTGAATATTCATCAATAAGGTCTTTAACCTGATTAATATCTGCCTTGCTTTTTGTTCTATGATCTTCCTGATTGATTACTTTCCAGCCCCGTTCAGATAAGCTTTGTAGGTATTCTTGTGTTCCAGGCTCTCGACTATTATCATCAATACAAATAAATTCTACTTCTCCATCATAATCTTCGATTGATCTCATTAGAGACTCTACGCAACTCTTCATATAAAAGAGTCTATTATAATTGATTACACCAAAAGTAATTTTCATTTATTTTCTCCTTTATTTACCAGCAAACCCTTGTCATAAAAATACAAATAATCGATGTTTGTATTTAGAAAACAATTAATAGCATGCTCCGGGGTTTCGCAAATCGGCTCCCTATCATTGAAGCTAGTATTTAAAACAATTGGCACTCCAGAACTATTATACCACTTCTTAATAAAATTGTAATACCATTTATTATCATTTTCCGTGACAGTTTGAAGTCGCGCTGTTCCATTTAAATGAACAACTGCCGGCACCCTTTCTTTCACTTCATCTTTAAAGTCCAAAACAAAACTCATGTATGGGCTGTTTTTATCTTTTGTAAACCAATTACCGACTTCTTCTCGCAGAATCGAAGGGGCAAACGGTCGAAACCACTGCCTATGTTTTACTTTCTCGTTGATTATATCCTTCATATCAGGATCTCTAGGGTCAGCCAAAATACTCCTATTTCCTAAAGCTCTTCGTCCAGATTCCGATCCACCACCAAAAACTGCAACAATGTTTTGATTCTGTAACAAATCAACTACCTCTTCGTCGCTACACTCTCTATATGAAATACCCTGTTGTTCTTCCAGAATTTCCTCTATATTATCATATTCGAATCCAAGATAGGGGGTGAAATTATCTTCCCACTCAATCCTAGGATTGTCCAATATTTGATGCCATAGAAACTGAGCAGCGCCAATAGTTAAGCCACCGTCATGGGGCGTTGGAGTAACATAGATGTTCTCTATTTGTGGAAACCATTTATAGAGTTTCCCAACAGCAACAGAATTCAACACAACCCCTCCAGAAAGACAAAGATTTTTGACATCCCCTGCTTCTTCAATGATTTTTTCAAACATTAATTTCAAATAGTCTTCCGTTGCAGCCTGCAATCCAGCAGCTAAATCGAAGACTTCTTTTGTATCCCTCTTTGACATCAATGCCCATCTGTTTAGGTATGGATGTTCCGGATCATCCCCTGTGTTCGCCCCCTTTGGTTGATTTGGTGGCTTGTGTGATGCATAAGCTAAATCTTGTGTCAGCATTCTATAGAAATCATCTCTATATCTACCTGGATCTCCAATGGCAGCCATAGCCATAACAGTACCGGCTTGATGGCCACGTGGCCAGCCGGACTGAAGGTTGAAAATATATCTGGTACATCTAGTCCATACACCACCGATGTTAACCTGACTTATCGGGAAAGAGACAACATGTTCTATTTTGTTTCCCTCCCCCTTCCACACAGTAAATGCTGTGGCATAGTTGTCGGCCGTCTCATATCCACCACCATCAATTGTAACAATCAAAGCATCATTCAAATTGCTAGAAAAAAATGCATTGGCGGCGTGACATTGGTGGTGTCCGAAGACATGTAATTCTCCACCATTTTCATGACAAATGCTTTTAATCTCTTCGTAAGACGCCTCGTGATTCTTTAGACGATCTACCGAATGACAAGTGGCAAAATGTGCGATTTTTTTGGAATCGTCGTACTCATCTAAAAAAAACTGGGCACTATCGCCCTGTGGTTCCTTTTCTCTGATATATCTCTCATATTCTGCGTGGACAACTGGACGTCCGTCCTCAAGAACACAGAAAGAACAATCATGCCCTGACCAAAGTCCTGCGATTTTCATTATTCTTCTCTCATACCTTCAAATACTGTTGTTTTATATTTTGAATTCTCTTGCAATAGCGTCTTAAAAAAGTCGACATCTAATTCAAGTGAATTAACCATAGCAGCTATAGTTCTCGTGTCTTTCGGCAAACAAGGGCCACCAAAACCCCTCATACCTTCACCACAATTCAGATAACAATCATTGATATGCTCTCTTTTTACAATAGTGTTTTTAACCTTACTATAGTTCGCACCATTTGCTCGACACACTTCATAAAAACTGTTCGCAAAAGTTACCAATGTCGCGTTATAAATATTGTTGAAATACTTGACAAATTCAGACTCCAATGGAGGCAGTTGTACAAACTCTTCCGGGTAATGCCCATGGACCTCTGTTAGTAATTCATAAACGCTGGATTTGTCAGTTCCAATAACGCACAAGTCGTGATTATGAATGAAGTCTTCTGTAGCACATCTTTCCCGTAAAAACTCTGGTACAAAACATAGTTCCAAATTTGAGTGCTTTTTCGATAGGCGATTTGTCGTACCCGGAGTTACTGTGGATTTTATAGCCACTACACCAGAATAATTGCATTCGCTTAAATCAGCAACAACGCTCTCAACAATCTCTGTGTTACATTCCCCATTTTCTTTCGAGGGAGTTGGAACACATATAAAACACACCTCAGTGCTAACAATGTTTTCAATTGTGGTACCAAGCTTGATATCATGCACTTTTACATTATGTCCGAGTTCCTTGAGTCCATTACAAACGGCACCTCCAACGACGCCGACCCCAACAACTCCAATATCCATTCTATTCTCCTCCACAAGTTTTTTTAAATAATTCTACATAATCCTCAACGAGATTATGCATCTCATAAGCTTTGACATTATTATAACAAATCTCAAGATCTTCGTTAACTGGATAATACATATCCTCTGGAACATCGACAATACAATTTCCATTCAATACTGCAGAAGCCATTCCAACATCTCTAGAAATAATTGGAATCTTCATGGCAGCAGACTCTAATATAGCTTGTGGGCCCCCTTCGACTCTTGAAGCAACAACATACAAGTCACAAGCAGCGTACATTTCTCTCAAAAGCTCCAGGGGGGCCATTTCAATAAATTTATAACCTATGCCCTCTTCTTCAAGCCTATTGATTACATACTGCCTTCGCCATCCACCCAATAATACAAATAAATTATCTTTTTCTATTTTTTTGAGGGTCTCAATAAACAGATCTGGACCCTTTTCAAGCTTGGGGCTAATCAAGTCTGTACCTTCTGTGTCTCTTTGGAAACTACCAACTACATATGCATCTGGAGGTAGTTCCAAAAAATCACGAGCTTTTGCTTTATCCGATGGATACCAAATATCCGAATTATACCAATATCCAATAACCTCAATAGGTTTTTCTGTTATCCTAGAAATAAAATCTTTGGTTTTTTGACAAGGCACATGATATTGATCTACAAACTTATCCCTTGAAACAAAGTTACGGAGATTAGACTTGTCAAACTTCTCTGGCACCACGTGGTGGATGCTGACTATAACTTTTTTATCGATAAGAAGTCTTGTTGGAACCCTATGCCAGAGATACGGACTGATAATCCATATTAAATCTGCCTCTTCTGGGCTTTTTGCACAAAGTTCAGGATGTAAAGATGTCCACTCTTTACTAATCCTATCAAGAATCCAATTTTCTTCTGGTACTAGTGAAAAAACTTTCATATTGTTCTGCCGTCCTTGTCATATTGTAGTTGATGTCCCAAGTATTTTTAATCCTTTTACTAAAGTCCAACTCTGGAGGTTGATATAGATTAACCGGTTGGAAATCCCATTCCTCTTCTTCGATTACAATTGCATCGGGACCTGCAATTTCTTTTGTGCCGCCAGAAGACGAGCAAATAATCTTACATCCACACGCCCTAGCATCAACAACAACATTTGGACAATGATCAAGCCAAGCCAAATGGACAAAGTGAGTTGAAGCCTTATAGACTTGATAAAGAGTGTTTTGTTGAACGTTGCCAACATAAAAAACCCTAGGATCATTAAAACGATGATTCACGTCGCCGGCGATTATAAAACAAGCATCATCGGGGGCGTGCTCAAGGAAGTATTTAATATTATCATCTAGCCTTTTGTGTGGCCTCCAGGAAGATGCACAGCACCATATTTCTGAAAACCTGTCTGGATATTTAAGAAACCTTTGTGTTGTTTCTATTTCCTCTACGTCTGCGCCATTGTGAATGATTGCGTAATTATCATGAGGTCCAAAAAATTCAAATGTTAGGTCGCGATTAAAATTCGATTGAAAAACAACCCCACTTGCCTTCTTGTATGTTTCCTCTATTAAATAATTTTGCACCCTATAATTTTGAATTGTGTTAAAATATATCCCATCTAATCTTTGAATCAGTGGAATAGAGTGCTTATCCTTAACTGCTTGAATAAATGCTAAAGATATATCTCCTTCTTGCTTATTGTTGAATGTGTGTCCCATATTGCCCATATATTTGACCAATTTGCGACCAAATGAGTTGGGTCCAGAATTACTAAATGGATCCACGTTTTCCAAATGAATATTCATAATCTAGCGTATGGAGTTTTATTTCTGATTTTTTGAGCCAGCGAATGCTGTTCCAAACCCTTGTTCTTATCGATATTCAGAGGGTTCGCTTTGTTATATACATGAAGAATATCTGGGATGAACCTAGATTTTGGGCCGGCCATTTCCAAAAGAGGTAGCATGATAGCCTGGTCATAAGTCATTCTATAATATTCCCCATCATCATATTTTAAATCATCATGATTCAAGTGATTCCATAAACTATGTTTAAAAGTCCTGAGATGTGAAGCTCGCCACTGATCTCGTCTAAAAGAGTTGTTTTTTATCACTTCCTCTGGATATTGGGAAGGCTCTATTCCTCTTATGCCCCGGGGAAAATACACATAACTTCCATAAGTTAGTAAACAATTCTCGTCTTCATACTCCCTACAAAGCCGTTTAAGCGACTTCGACGAAGAAAACCAATCATCCCCGTCTAAAAGTATTACCACGTCATCTAGGCGGCATTCTGTTCGTTCTAGGGCATGTGCAATATTTCCTAGTGCATATTTTTTCTCAGTGTTCTTAATTAATTTAAATTTTGGGTCTCCCTTTATCGCTCTCTCTACTAACGTAGCGCTTTTGTCTGTCGACATATCATCAATGAAAGTGCAAATGTAGTTTGTATGTGACTGCATTTTTATGCCATTGATACACTTCATAACCCATTTTTCAGCATTATAAAAAGGTACGACAATGTGAAATCTTTGATCGTTGGTCGTATCAACATCAGGAACTTGTAAATGCTCCGGAGCGAGTTCTTCCAAGGTTAACCAAAATCTAGATGCGACTTTTCGAAGATAATCCATGGTTTTAGATCTGGTTGCAAACCAATCTTCGTCCTTGTGTTGTACATTGTCGTTCAATACCAACTCACAATCAAGCAATTTTGCCTCGATTACCATTCTGGGGCAAGTGTCTCCGTCTTTTGGGAGAAATATAAGCCCTTTTGATTCAGCGAGCTTTTTCAAAAAATCTTTATGTTCCAGGCCCCAGATTAATTCATACTCTAAATTGTTTTCTTCGGCATACCTAACCGCATCATCAACACCCTTGATCCAAGACTGCGAATTCATGATAATCCATTTATCATTTTTGTTTTTTGTATCTAGAGTCTCAACATAATCAAGAGTTTCGTGTGAGAAAACAGAACTTAAAACTGTATTATTGGTGTTTTTTAAGAAAGGATAAAACTTTTGATAGTGTTCTTTCTGTTTTCGTGACATCCACCACGTCATTAAAGAAGAATTTAGAAACATTGCAACAATCTTGCCGCGCCTCGCAGACTCGCACTTACAAGAACCAGTAGCTTGAGCACACTTGCCTGGAGAACGATATTCACAATATTTATAATCGTATTCCAAAACTGAGTATTTCAGATTCTTGATAGCATAAAGTAAGCAATCCTCAGATAAACTAGCAAAGTTTCCAAAAATCCAGAAAGCATCTTTATGCGCCTCCATTAATTTGGGATTTAATGATTGTGCGAGAACTTTTTTAGCCGGCATCAAAGATGATTGAAACAACGCTTCCGTTGTTAATTCTGCGCCGCCCCTATATTGATCCGCAAAAAGATCCGCTACAAATAATATCATCATTTTCCTTCATTTAACATTGCAAACATTCTGTCTATTTCTTCATTCGATGTAAAATCGACGTATGATGATACTACGTTCATGACTTTTTCATATTGTTGTTCTGCTGTGAAGTTTTCTCTGACCCACTTATTTAATTTCTTGGCTTGGCTGGAAAATCGATTATAGTCCTTATAAACTTCTCTCAATCTCATTTTGTAAGAACCCTGCTCTGGATAGCACCACATTGAATCTGCCTCCAATACTCCCTTCCAAACTGCCTCTTTTTGAATTGGTTGAATTTTGTATTTAACCGACGCAAAATGGGGCCTCTTTTTTTCTTTACCGGTCTTCTTATCCTTTACTGGCTTATAAAGAAAGTCAATGTGGCCACTCCAATCAGGAGCGATAACAGGAAGCTCATTATAAACAGCTTCAAAAATAGGTAATCCAAATCCCTCTCCATGTGCTAAGCTAATTAAGCCTTTAATCTTTGGATGCTGATAAACAGCAGTCATTTCTTCATCAGTCATAGAACCATGTAACAAATAGACCTTGCATTTCCGGTCTTTATATTCCTCCAGCAGGTTACGAAGTGCATGTTTCGTATGCATTCTATCAGCGGTACAATTGTTCATCTGATTGCATTTAATAACCAGCCCGACTGGTTGGTCGATAAACTCCTCCACAAACCATTTAACTGTGTTTTGAATATTCTTTCTAGGCGATATCTGTGCCACAGTCAAAAAATTAAAATCAGTTTCAAAATCAATATCCAAAGCGGCTGGTTCATAATCTTTGACTGGATAATGAACTACATCAACTGGAACCGTGCATCGAAAATCATTAATCACCTCTCCGGTTGCATTATTTTTTGCCTGGTATGATGTATTTGTAAATCCACTCTTAGAATGCTCAGAAATCGTGATTATGTGGTCGACAACTTGACTTTTTTCAATCCATGTTGGGGATATTTTGTTTGTTTCCATGCCGGCAGTCACACCAATATTAATTGGTGCTAAGTTTTCCCACTCGTTTGGGATGGTGATCTGCATCGATACATCAAACTTGCCACCCTGCTGCGTATAAAAGACAGTTTTTTCCAAAATCCCTTCTAGCCAGTCTCTCTCCTCATTTTCTTCCCATAGCCACCCTGTTTTTCCCCAATTTAGATTATAAAGATATATATCTAAAATATCCTCGCGACTTCGCAAGGCCCGAAGGATGAAACGAGTATGTTCTCCATACCCAGAGCGACTTAAAGCCGGACCCCTTACTATAACCTTTTTCTTCATTTTAAAGCTCCGTTAAATTCCAAGATTTGTAATCTTTTCTAGTTTCCCAAGAACCATGGTTCTCATGGACACCTAACATAAGTTCAACCCATCGGCTTTGAAATTTTTCAAAACCATAGTTTTTCTTAACATGTTCCCTACCTCGGTCGCCCATCTCTTTTCTTTGCTCCGGAGTCATATTATAAAACTCGACCAGTGCGCTAACAAACTGTTCTTTATTCAATCGATCTTCGCGAATATATGGAATCTCTTGAGAACCAATAATCGCTTTAGAGCAAGGTTCAATACCAATACCAAACCATTCTTCTCCATTTGTTACTTGTTCCTGCAGGCCGCCGGTCATATTAACAATAATTGGTGTGCCACAAGAAAGCGACTCCAGTGTGGCCAGACCAAACCCTTCAGCATCAGAAATATTAATGGTGCAGTCGGCCATATTGTAAATGGCTGCCAGATGCTCCTCTGGATATTTCGCTGTGGATAACATAATTTGTCCATTATCCACACCAAGCATACTAATCAAATGTTCAAGATCTTGTCCGTTAGGGTCTTTTGGATCGGTGTGCATAATCAAACAAGCTTTGTCATGACCCACCTGATCCAGAAACTCTTTAAACCAAAAAACTAAAGTGCCGCTCTGCTTCCTTCGTGCGTTTCTGTTATTCCAGAAAAATACCATCTTATTATTGGCTTCAGGCCCCAAGGAATCCAATTTGGCTTTAAATACATCTTTTGGCGGAAGAGGTTTGAACGATTCGGATGCTACTGCGTGTGGAACATAGTGTCTTTCCACATCCGGAGAGACAATGCCCACAACATCATCTGTAACCTTCGATATTGTGCAAACTACATCATTCGAATCATACCACTTCTTATTGTATCGCGGTGGGGGATAATTGTCCCAGACATGATAATAAACCATTGGCATTAATGGTCTAATCTCGTGTTCAATCATCCAGAGCCAACCCCAAAAACGAGGATCTGTCATAAACCATAGGATATCAGGTTTTTCGTCCCTAATCAAAGACCTAACCATATCTGGAGTTCCGTAACCATCAACAGGATAAACAACCCAATCATCCCCATATTCTTCCGTCTTCATTGGTTCGTACTTATCATGCTTAATAGCGCCTCCAAAGCTGACTATTTGAAATTTTCCACTATTAAGAAGTCCTTGACAAATGTACTTTGTCTGAATACCGACACCAGATGGGCTAAAAGGGTGGTCGGAAATTGTAAATACTTTAATCTTTTTATTTTCACTCATGGGCAATGCTCCGTTTTATAAAATTCGCAACCTCTACAGGCAAGACGATTCTTAATAAACCGCTTTTTAGAGATATTGTATACTGCTTTTAACAATAAGTTAAGAGCATTTTGTGTTTTTCTTGGACCACTCGTTACTCGAAACATTTCAACATTGTTTTTCTTTGCTGTACGTTTCAGTAAGGCAAAGTGTGTCTCAATATTCTTGGGATCAATGTTGTGCTTCTTTGCGAAGTAGTGTTTATACAGCGTAAGCTGGTATGTGACCATTGGATCAGACCTCTTGCGAGAATCCCAGCCCCAGGAGCAAGTCTTCCAGTCAATAATATGGTACTTGTCGTCTGGTGTTTTTATCACTAGATCTACGAATCCTTTAAATTTATACCCCTCGAACTCTTCCATGGGGACCATTAGTTGCTCTTCTGTCGAAACAACCTCAAAGTCCTCAAAATATTCTTTAATTCCAGGCAAAATGGAAGGAAGAATATTCTCTCCTTGGATGACCATCTGATTAACCAAATCTTGCTTTAATTCGACCTCTTTCAAAAGGAGATCCTCAATCTCCTTCTCAAATTTGTTGATAAAAAAACTATACATCTTTCCATCATCACCCTCAAGAAGGAGCTTTTCACAAGAATCGTGAATTGCTCGTCCAAAAGCAGTGAATTCGTTACCGACGAATCCGGCAATTTTGTCGACGTAGGTTAATTTATGATAAAACGGGCATTGCTTCCAATTGCGAAGCTCAGAAAACGAAATGTGTGGCATGTTA
>CEOA01036643.1_pt1 | contig 10304 bp, 10 predicted proteins | sample 530251 | NCBI WGS metagenome assembly CEOA01 (sample SAMEA2619838, study PRJEB7988) | marine metagenome | biome: marine biome (ENVO:00000447); feature: surface water layer (ENVO:00002042); material: "saline water (ENVO:00002010), including plankton (ENVO:xxxxxxxx)" | depth 5 m
TATAATACATGAGGTGGATGGTCTAAAAGTGACTAGCATAAGGGTAAGAATACAGGAGACATAAATGAATAATTATTTACCAACAGATTATCAAAATTTTATAGCTTTATCTCGTTATGCGAGATGGAATGATGAAGAGCAAAGAAGAGAAACTTGGCTTGAAACTGTTGATAGATATTTTGATTACATGGATAATCATCTTAAAACTAAAAATGATTATACAATAACAAAGGCATTAAAAGAAAAAATGACTGATGCTATTGTTTCTCTTAGTGTTATGCCTAGCATGAGAGCGTTGATGACTGCAGGTGTTGCTTTAGACAGATGTCATGTTGCAGGTTATAACTGTAGTTACATACCTGTAGATAGTCCAAGAAGTTTTGATGAATGTATGTATATTCTTATGTGTGGCACAGGTGTTGGATTCTCTGTTGAAAGAGAGAATGTTGATAAGTTACCTGTAGTTAATGAACACTTTGAAAATAGCACTACAGTTATAACAGTTGGAGATAGCAGACCGGGTTGGGCAAGAGCGTTACGTGAACTTATTGCTATGTTATATGTGGGACAAGTTCCATCTTTAGATGTAACACAAGTTAGACCATCAGGTGCAAGATTAAAAACATTTGGTGGTAGAGCGTCAGGTCCTCAACCTTTAGTAGACTTATATCATTTTTGCATAAACATATTTAAGAAGGCATCAGGGAGAAGATTATATCCTATTGAGTGTCACGATATTATGTGCAAGATAGGAGAAGTTGTAGTTGTTGGTGGTGTTAGACGTTCTGCACTTATATCTTTGTCTAATTTAGGTGATGATCAAATGAGACATGCAAAGTCAGGTCAATGGTGGGAGAACGAAGGGCAAAGAGCATTAGCCAATAACTCTGTAGCATTCAAAGGTAAACCTGAGATGGGTACATTCATGAGAGAGTGGACAGCCTTATATGAATCTAAATCAGGAGAGCGTGGCATTTTCAATAGAGAATCAGCCATCAAACAAGCAGCTAAAAATAAAAGAAGAAAATATGCTTTGGTAGAAAAGCCTGTGTTACCTTTAGACTACATACAGTTTGGTTGTAATCCTTGTAGTGAGATTATATTAAGACCTTATCAGTTTTGTAATCTTACAGAGGTCGTATGTAGACAAACAGATGATTTACAAACATTAAAAGATAAAGTTAGAATGGCTACCATATTAGGAACATTCCAATCTACTCTTACAGATTTTAAATATTTACGTAAAGTGTGGAAAGATAACACAGAAGAAGAAAGACTATTAGGAGTTTCCCTAACAGGTATTCTTGATTGTCCTATTCTATCTCCATACGATAAAAATTTAGAAGACACTCTTGAACAATTAAAAGAAGTTGCAATAGAAACAAATAAAAAGGTAGCTAAAGATTTAGGTATACCTCAATCTACTGCTATCACTTGCATTAAACCATCAGGAACTGTTTCTCAGTTAGTCGATAGTGCAAGTGGTATTCATGCTAGACATAATTCGTATTATATTAGAACTGTTCGTGGAGATAATAAAGACCCACTAACACAGTTTATGAAAGAAGCAGGTATACCTATAGAGCCTGATATTACTAAGCCTGACAGTGTTTCTGTTTTTAGTTTTCCCATGAAATCACCAAAAGGTGCTACCACCAGAACTGAGATGACTGCCATAGAACAACTTAATTATTGGCTAACTTTTCAAAGACATTGGTGTGAACACAAACCTTCAGTCACTGTATCTGTAAAAGAGAATGAATGGATGAAAGTTGGTGCATGGGTGTATGATAACTTTGATGAAGTATCAGGAATATCTTTTTTACCTTTCAGTGAACACACTTACAAACAAGCACCTTATCAAGATATTGATGAAGAAGAATATAATAATTTATTAAATGATATGCCTGAGTCAATTGATTGGAGTAAGTTAAAAGATTTTGAAAAAGAAGATACAACTACAGGAAGTAAAGATTTGGCATGTGTTGCTGGATCGTGTGAGATAGTTGATATAGAAGGAAGATAACTATGAGAGAAATGTTGCTAGGAGCTTTAAAGTCTTATTATGTTGGTAATATAAATAAACATATAGCTAACGTAGAAATATATTTAAGAACATCTGTTGGTATTGGAGAACACTCTGATATACAAGGATCAATAGATAAGGAGCTAGAAGCCATAGACAAATATGATGCTAGATTATCTATGCTTGTAAAATACTTTGAAAGAAAGACTGTAGAAAAAAGTGATAAAGAAGAAAAAAAATCTAAGTAGACAAGAAAGAGGTCTAGGTAAATATGATGCACCTTTGAAGTTGCAATATAATCAGGGCATCACAGGTTTTAGATTTAATAAAAAGAATCCTTTTCCTGCAAAAACTATGCAACATAGGGAGTGGCAAAGAGGTTATAACTTTGCTTATTTTAAACAGGTTGAAAAGAATGAGGCTAGAAAAAGAAGCTAAAGAGTTTATGGAAAAGAAAAATAATACTACTTCAAAAAAATTAGAAGAGATATTTGAGAATGTTAAACTTGTGCAGGGTTTAACAGATATAATTCTAAAAAAGTTAAAGGAGTTAAATGCAAAAAATAACTCCAACGCATGACCTATCTTGGTATTTAAAATGGATAGGTTCTATGTTCATCATGTCAGGGATAATCTGTCGAGCAGTCGGTGTGTTCCCTTTCTACGATTTGATATCCTCCTGCGTAGGCACAGGTTGCTTAACTGGTATGGCTTATCTTTGGCATGATAGAGCATTATTAATGGTTAATGGTGTTGCTTGTGCAGCGTTGATGATGGGAATATTAAGATATGTTGCTACTTAATTATTCCAAACTCTTCACCTATATCTAACAAATCTCCGTAATCATCCATTTCTATATCCTGACCCGGATTTTGTTTTCTCCATTCTCTTTCTATTATCTCTCTGTCCAATCCACGTAATCTAAAAAATCTTGCTCTATTTTTTCTGATTATATCATCGCTTGTGTCCCAATCCTGACTACTTAAAGCATAAGCTAATGCTTCATTTTTGATATTAGCCATTTCTATTTTAAGAGCTTTTTTCTTTTGTGCATCATTATCTAAACTATTATAATCAGAACTATTAATATAATCAGTTAAATATCCCTCTAATGCATAACCTGTGTATAGTCTTGCATCTCTATTTGCTTCAGGGTCTTTTAGTTTTCTTGGTGCTACTTCAACATAATCTAATTTTAATCTGTCTAGTTCTTTTTGTGCAGTATTTCTTGGCTCTTGTGGGGTCAATCCTGTTATCTGTCTGAAAAAAGGCATATGATTTTGTATGCCACCTGATTTGTATGGAGATGTTTGTGCAGGTCTTTCAAAGAATCCGTCACCATCTGCGTGTGCTTCCATTGGAAATGAACGAGTAGCTTGTTTCAATACGTAAGGAATAAACTCAACATCTGTATTGTCGGTCAATAACCTGTAATCAGGATCAACCATAGCATATACATCTTTTAACACTCCTGCACCCACAGTGTATGTGCTAAAATAATTTCCTAAAAATCTAGCTCCCACTTCATTTAATTTAGTTTCATCAGAAAGATTTGACTCTTTAGTTAAAGCAGACACTAATCCATCCATCATGTCTAAACTCACACCTGCTCTACCAAATGCTCCACCTGTTAATGCAGTGGTTAAATCTCTTATACTTATCTTATCTGATACTTTTTCATTATCATGTAGTCTAACCCCAAGTATTCTTTCAAAAAAACCATTAGGTTTTCCTAGTCTGTATAAATAATCTGCTAATGCCGCAAATGCAGTGAAAGGACCTAAGGCTGCTCTAGCATCAAATGTACCATGACCGAATGGATTTTTGTATTGATAAGCACCTGTGGTCTCATCTCCAAACTGTTGTCTCATGCCATAGAGAGCAGTAATCATTCCAAAGCCTGTTATTTGTTTTGCAAATTTATCTGCACCTCTGGCTTTATTTAATATACCAAAAGCGTCAATCATTCCAAATATAGGAGCATGTTCATAAAAAAATCTAAATGCATTTACCATATATCTTGGAAAAGGAACAAATGTTGATCCTAATTGTGTACTAAAGGTATCAATAAAACCTGCTGCAACTTGATTAAATCCACCTTTTCTTCCTCTAAATCTACCTGTTTGATAGGTAAAATCCATTGCTTCTGACATGGCATTTGCTATGGCTTTGTCATCCATTAACTTCATGTTGCCACTAGAAACTAAATCACTTAAATTATTTATTCCGTTTTTCTTAAATACGTCACCTGCATCTATTTTAATTAATTTGTCTATCTCTCTAGAAAATATAGCAGCCTTAAACATGTTGTCACTCATGGTGTTAAATCCGTTGAGCAAAGAAGCAACTCTCATCATTCTGCTATTTTGTGTTCCTATCTTTGATGTTACACTGTTTCCTATATCTCCTAGTGATCTAAACAACTCTGATGCTTTTTCAGAATTACCTAATTTAGGGTCTTTAAACATTTTAACTAATACTGCAGTGTCTTCACTTTGTATTCCTAGAACTAAATCTTTTAAATATGCAGAACTAAGTCCATTTTTTAAATCTGCCACACCTTCTTTGACAGCAAAAGCACCTGCTTGTTTTAATTGATCATCATTAAATATAAAACCTCTCACATATCTTTGAGGTGCTATAACTAAAGTTCTAAGTAAACCCGCGTTTAAATTATTAAAACCATAAACATAATTTCTAAGATACCCGTTTGTAGTGTTTCTTACAGTTGTAGCTAGTTGCACTGTCATTAAACCAATACGTGTCTTATTTAATGCACGTAATCCATCATTGATAGAATTTAAAAAATTACCTCTATCTGCATTTTTAATAATTTCTTCTCTAGCTTGTTCTGTAGTTCTACCTAAAGTATACAGATTTTTATCTACTTCATTTAACTCTTCAAACAATTGTTTAGTCTGAGCTTTTGATATTCTACTTTGCACACCTAACGTTCTACCTGCTTCTGATATCTCTGCTAAATACAATGATCCAAACTCTTGAGCAGTTAGATTATGTTTTTTAAGAATACCTTGAAAGGCATCCATTAACTTACCCTTCATCTCTTCATTAGGTAAAGAAAAACCTCTTGCTATTCTAGAAGTTATTCTCTCTTCCAAATCTTCTTTACTGCCTTTAGTAACACCTGCTCTAGGTCCTATCATATCTATTATTTCTGCACCTGCAGATGATATATTAGCTATAATTTTACTATCTAAGCTAAATAGTGTTCCAACTTCAGGAGCTAAATCTTCTTTTAATTTTTTACCTTTTTCAAGTGACTCTTCTGCAGTTTTTGACAAAGCTACTTTATTTAATTTTGAGTTTAAATCTTTAGTTAACTTTCCTATAGTTCCTTTGTCTTTTAAATTTTTTAAAGTGTGATTTTTAAAAGATGAATGTACTGCTTTTCTATTTTCTTTTAATGCATTTTTTAAATACATTTCTGCAGTATTACCTGCTATTGCTTTCTTTGCACCTGTAAATCCACCTAATAAAGTTCCGGGAAGAAATCCTAACGCACCTGCTAATGCAACATTACTATTGTCAAACTCTCTTTCAGGATCAATTGTAACTCTAGTTTCTTCTTGAGCAGCGGCAGTTCCTGACGCACCTAAAGCGTCTACAACACCTGCACCTATCGCAGTTTTATATCCACCATTTGCAAAGCCTTCTCTTAATGCTTTTAATCTAGAATAATTACCTGCTTTTTTTAATGCTCCTGTTGTCAAATCTTTACCTGCAACTTTAGCACCATTTTTAATTATTTCTTTTATTCCAAACTTTATTCCTTGTTGAGCAGCTAAAGCACCACTCTTTGCAGCACCAAAAGAGAACATTCCTGCATATGTAGATGGAGCAGTAAACACACCACCTAAATAATCTGTCAAAGTTTCCGTTGTATACTCGCTATCTTGCTTATCAAAAGTGTCCATGAGTCTGCCCATTCTAGCTAGACCTTCATCATCACCTTTTGATTTGTAATCTTGTGCCTGATACATATCTCTTACAGCAGTTACCTCATTAACGTTTTGATAACGAAAATGTTCTAAGTATCTGTCGTATATGTCTTCAGGATCATCGGAATAGTAATCTTCTCTATCTGCTAAAAAGGCTCTAGCATCTGATAAAAAATTTACGTTTTGGATTAGATTTTCTCTAGTTAAACCCTCTTGGTCAAACTGAGTATAATCAGCATCTATTTCATACTGCATTTAATTTCTCTATTTTATTAAATTTTTAGCTATATTCATTGCATCATTATAACCTATAGGTGCTCCTTGAGCTTTTCTATTTTGAATTATAAGTTTTACTAATGCATCCATAGCTTTTGTTCTTTTAGGTGTATTTGGTTGTAAACTTTTAATATTAGAAACCAACTGAGATTGACTCATTGTTGATAAATTTCCACTTCCGGGTGGGGGTAAGGGTTTTCTTTTTTTCTCTAGTGCATCGTAATCCTTTTTCTTAAAGAGGTCTTCAGTATCTACAGTATCTAATAAATTATCTACAACTACAATTTTTTTATTTGCACGAATAGCTTTGGATAGTGTTGTAAAAAAATTAACTTCTTTACCTAATATGCCTTTCACAGCAGCATCATTTAAGGTTACCATTATATTATTTACGTAATCTGTGACCAAACCTCTTTTTTCATTTTTTGTACCAATAGTTACATATTCTCCAGAAAAATCAGGTTTTAATTTAGCATCTATATTAAATCGACTTATTATTTCATTAGTAATAAATTTTCTATATTCTTTATTTTCAGAAGTTGTTAAAGGTCCGGGGAGTCTTTTCTCTTTGATTGATCTAACTCTATTAAGTATATTATATTGAGAAGCTAACATGTTTTTAACTCTTGCTTGTGTTTCGTTATCCATGTTTGGATTTTTCTCTATAAAATTTTGAAGTCTTATAATTTCATTAGTTGGATCGCTCTGCATACCCATAATTAATGGATCTACTTTAACTGAAACAGCAGGAGGTAAATTTAAATCACCTTTATTAGGATCAATCCCTCTAGCTCTCATTAATGCACTAGCTCTTGACTCTACTTCATTAGATGTATAATCTTCATCTCCAAAAAATCTCATAATACCTACATCAGCAGTTTTTGTTAAATCTTTAAAATTAGGAATTGTTATAGCAGGAACAGTTGATTTTGTTAATAAATCTGCTGTTAATGGAGTAGAGTGATTTGTTCTTTTACCCATTTGCAAATTTTTTATCGGTGGTGTGCCATCAAAATTAAATGCATTTACTAAATTTTGAGAGTATTTTAAAGCACGATCTAAACCTTGATCGGCTATTAGTCCTTGAGCAGCTACAATTGCCTCAGGATTATCAGCACCTTGCTCTCCACCTAAGTTAGCAATAATCTGATCAACAATCTTTCTGTTTTCTTTATATACTCTGTCAAATTCTTTTTTAGATTCTACTGCACCTTTATAGGATTCTATTACAAGATTATCCACATTGTTTTTAGTTCTTTCGATATCATCAGCAAAACCTTTCTCAAGACCTCTAGCAGTTCCTGTTACTAAACCTTTTGCAAATTCTCCACCAAATAAATTACTAAACAAAGACATTTACGCTCTCCTCGACATTAATCCCATAGGCTCTTCTTGGGGTTGCTCTTCTTGTACCATCTCTTCTGTTTCTGCCATAGGCATATCTTCTTGAGTCATATCTTTTTCTCTTGCCATGTCACTAATAATTCTGTTAGCAACTGTGCCTCTTTCATTTTCCATACCTTCCATACCTGTTTGATATTTAACACCTGCAGAGTCTGCTATTGCCATCATCATTTCAACAAGAATAGGTAACATTAACATTCCAACATCTACTGTGTGCATGCCCTCCATGACACTAGCAAGTTGTATCGTATTTGCCAATGTTGTTAATGGCACACCCATTTCCATAACATCAAATAATTGTGCTTTAAATTGATCTGTTCCCATTCTCTCTGCATAATAATTTGTAGCTTCTTCTACTGTTGTTAATGCAGGAGGAGTCTGCCAAGGTCTAGCTCCTACTTCATGTGTCATTGCCATTCCGGGAATAGGTCTATCAAACGACTGTTCCATCGTCTGTGCCTCCATTCTTTTGTGCTTTGTTTGTGTTTCTAATTTGCATTTGTATTTCTCTTGCTATTATAGCAGGTTGCTTTTTTACATCTGACATTTGTTGAACAGGTGGTCTTGATCTAGACATCATTCCCATGCCTTTTGGCTCAACTTTTGTTTCAGGACTTCCTAGTTTCTCAAATGAATTTAATATTTGTAATGTTGGATTTGTTATCATTTAGGTAAACCTCCAAATAATCCTTTACTTATAGCAGCAGAGCCTAATGTTCCGATTAAATTACCTACTGCAGTTCCTGCCGCAGAACTTGACTGCATTTTTGCAGTTTCCATTTTTACATCTTTACTTATCTCTGCGACTGCTAAAGCGTTTATTCTATCCAACTGATTGTCAGCACTTGTCCACGCCCATTCCATTGTATCACTATAATGTGACCACAAATTGTCATAGGCTTCTTTTGATATATCTAATACTGCATTTGCATTAAGTTCATTAGCTCTGTTTACTGCAACAGTATCTGCAGTAGCGATCTCTCTTCTCCATACTGCATTATTCTGTGCTATGGCTAATTGATTCTGTGCATTAAACTGATCACGTTGATTGTTTATCTCAGCATTAAATCTTTCTACTGTATTCACTTGACCTGCATTAAATTGTGCCTGTGCATTAGCTTGTGTTGCATTAAACTGTGATGCTTGTTGTGCTAAGTTAGAGAAGAACTGATCAACTTGATTTTGTGATGTTGCATTGAATTGATTTGCAGCGTTAGTGGCGGCTTGGTCTGTAAACAACGCTTGTGTTCTTTGTTGTGCTTTAAATAATTCTGTTTGTTGCAAGTTAGTTAAGTTAGCCATATCTTGTTGTAAGAAATTTTGTGCATTCTGAACTGCAGCCTGTTGTCTATTATTTAAATTAGAAGAATCCATATTAGCTAAAGCAGATGCCTCTGCTAACACAAGAGCCTGTCTATTAGACAGATTATTTAAATTCATTGTATTTGTAACACGACTATTTTCTAAAGCTATCTGTTGTTCTGCAGTAAAGTTTTGATTTGCAATATCACTAACTTTTGCAGCATTTTGCACTCTAGCTTGAAAGTCTTGATCAAACTCTATTCCAATAAATTGTGCTCTTTGTTGAGCAGCTAACATTGCTCTTTGTTGTCTATTAGATAAGTTTTGATTTTCGAACTGTGCAAATACACTTGCATCAGCTTGTGCTACAGGTAACGCTGATTCCATTGCAGCTTGAACAAGTGCTTGTCCTGCAATACTAGAAGCACCTAAACCTCTTTGTTGCATAACTGCTTGTACACCTCTAATAGCACCTGCTGCCCATGCAGGTGGATCATTAGCATCAAAGTTCGATGTTAACATTGCAAGTTGTCCTGCTACAGTTGCCTGACTTGTAGGTGTTGCAGTTGCCGCTTCTATTTGTTCAGTAAACTTAGAAGCAGTCTGTGCATTGGCAGAAGGAGATATTAGCTCTCCTTGTTCTATTTGTCTTTGTACAGGATTTTGTAATAACGTAGATTGACCTTGAGCAGCAGTTACATTGCCAACACTTGTTGCTGTTTGTTGTGCCGCTAATACTTTTGCTCTTGGGTCTTCTAATGTTGTTTGTGCTGCCTGAGTTGCAGATAGAGCAGTATCTACTGCGTCAGATGCAGTTTGCACTGCAGTTAAATTAGCATCTTGTGCTTGTTGTAATTGTGTAGTTGTTGTGGGTGCTACTGTTGTAGGCACTGCAACTGTACCTGCTAACTGACCTGTATCACCACCTATAATTTGTTCTTGTGTTACTTGTGTGCCAACAGGTATGGTTGTACCACCTTCAGGTAAAGCAGGTGTTTGTGCTCTGTCTGTAAAAACTTCTCCTATGCCTGTTGTAGGTGTGTAAGTAGTTCCTACAGGAACATCTGCTTGTGGTAACTGTCTAGGACTAGCAGGTTGAGTTGCACCCCCCTCTTGCATCTTAACAACTCCTCCTTTAGCCATTTGTCTAGCCATAGATTCATAGACAATCATTTGTCTTTTCTTTTCAGGGTTCTGTTGTAAGTAGTTATCAAAGTCATCCATTGATCCTTGATAACCCATCTTAGAGGCGATCTTTCTCATGCCCTCAGGCTTAAATCCTACAAATCTTGCCACTATTTAGCTCCAATTAATATCTTATCTAACTTATCTTCTA
>CEOA01054840.1_pt1 | contig 10279 bp, 14 predicted proteins | sample 530251 | NCBI WGS metagenome assembly CEOA01 (sample SAMEA2619838, study PRJEB7988) | marine metagenome | biome: marine biome (ENVO:00000447); feature: surface water layer (ENVO:00002042); material: "saline water (ENVO:00002010), including plankton (ENVO:xxxxxxxx)" | depth 5 m
CGTGCAATTTTAATTTTTTCTCTATATGACAAAGGATTCTTTTTGTTATCCTGTGATTGTGACAAGAACACTCTATAAGTATTACCACGAGATAATGAAGCTAACTTGTCTAGTACTTTCTCATGACCTATTGTAGGTGGGTTCATTCTACCGAACGTAAAATAAACTACCTTGCTTTCTTCAACTAAAAAACTCTTAAAAGAATTAATCATCCTTTTTTCCGCTGCACTTCTTTCTTTCTCACGTCTTTATATAACCTCTTGGCAAGCATTTTAATACGCTTACGCACATTAGGTCTTTCAAGTCTTTTTTCTATTTCTTGGCGGCGAGCAAAAGATAGTTCACTCTTTGGAACACCTTTTGTCAATTTTTTAAGGATGGTTGTTTTGGCTTGTTTTAGGGCGCGTCTATCAAGGACTTTTTTATTAGCCATTCTACGCTTTGCACGATCACGGCCGATCTTAATCTTACCCTTGAATCTTTTCATCATACGCCGGCGAGCTAAGCGCTGTGATAAGCTTAGAGCCTCGCTGGTTTCAGCTTCTTCATACATTGCACCATTCTTACGTTTCTTTGCGCGATAGTTAATGAGCTCGTCCTCTCCGGGTCGATACTCTGCTACGTAAAAATGTCTGAATGATAATGGACCACCTACAGGTTTTTGATGATCGTATACGTCATTCATTATTTTCTCCCTGGTTTGTCCCATCCTTTTAATATATCCGGTGAAAAGTTGGCGTATGAAAATTCCATACGATCAACGATCTTCACTGCATCACCACCAAGTTTATCGATTGCTACATAGCCTTCCTGGCCAGTTGTACGATACCCCTTGTTTGTTTTTAAAAATGCTTCAACATTTGCAAGTTTATCTAATCTATTTATAAGTTTTAATTTTGCAAGAACTATCATCTTTTGTAGTTCAAACATTTGTATTAATGACTTCTTATTTTCATCTGAAAAGAAAGATAAGATTTCGTTTAACTTTTTATCTTGAGCAGCCTTGCCAGCTTGTGTAGTGCGCTTGTCACGCTCTTTCCTATACTTGTTGCGTATATAACGTAAAAGACCACCAACATGATTACGTGTGTTTTTAACCACTTCACCACGACGAACAAAGGTATTATTATACGTCTCAATAATTTGAGCAAGAGCTTGATTAGCTTCCAACTGGCGAAGTGTGCTGCCAGCGATTTGATTGAAGATAAAACCCGCTTTGCTAAGTAATTCATTGACTTCCTCCGTGTCCTTTTTACTTAAGGTGTACTTAGTCAAATCACGTAACATAGCATCTTGCGACCATACGTTTTTACTATTGCGAAACTTACTTGTGTCAACACCAAAGCTTTGTTTCATTCCTGCAAATGTTCTTCCTTTGTACGACGTATGCCATACGATTCCAATTTTTTTTCTCTGTATTTCCCTGGCCATATCCGTGCCAGCCGGTATTGCATAAACAATTGTATTGGGGTGGAACGTAACATAGCTTTTACCACCGATTTTTTTCTTTTTAACATCGCCCGGACCGTACAGAAAATCACCTTGTATTACTCCTTTGATTCCTAACTCAGGTAGATATTGTAGAGCAAGCTTAAGTTTTGCGTTAAGGTCGCCACTAGTATCAGCGTCAATATCAGCATCACTCTTGTATACTTTGGGAGATTTGTTAAAGATCCCTTTTTTCGCCACGAAGAATCTACCGTCACTAGGGTCAGTGCCAGCAAACACAGCAGGAGCGCCGTCCCACTTGACAGATACGTTACTAGCATGATCACCTCCTAGCATGTCACGTAGAGAACGCAATGCCATGATCGCTTCTCTCGTGCCTTTTACACCACCATATAGAACTTTGTCTTCTATATGAGTCATGTGTGTATTTTTACTTTCAGTTATATAGCCACTAAAACTTTCCATTAAACGTCTTTCAAAAATGTTTTAAATTCTCTAGTTAAGAACGCAGTAACTGAAGGTTGTGATGTCCAACTTGCAGATCCTTTGTATCTCATTGCAATGTTAATTGCCGGCATGTTACCTATCGACAGTTGCATATTTAACATAGCAGCGTTTCCAGTGAATGACTGTTTGTCAACTTTAATTTTAGGTGCACCTTTTTCTAACAACTCATGTACTTTTATCGAAACAGTGTCAACTGATACGACCTCTGCCTTTTCAATTACTGGACCAAGCTTTGGTCCATATCTACCTATGCCAGTAACGAGGGCAAAGTGAAAATTAAAATCTTTTAGTTCTTGCAAATCAGTCTTTAATACAAGTTGCATAATCTTATTTGCAATTGTATCTTGTTCTTTTTCAAACATATCTGCAATGCGTCCAAAAATGCTATCACGGCCTTTAAGTTGATCATTAAAAAATTTATTTGGCAGACCTGACACAAGTTGTTTCCACTTTGGGCGCCTTTCGTTACGATCAGCTGCAGCAGATCTTACAGATCCTGTTGGCACTAACCCTTTGGCTTCAGCATTCTTAACAACTTTATTAATCATAAAGTCTTTAAGTGTTTCGTTATACTCGTCTACAAGATCTTTCGAGGCAAACAGATTTGAAACTGCCTTATTCAATAACGTAGGATCAGCAGTTGTAGATCTATCTTTTTTCTTTAGTGATATTCCATAGAATTCTTTGCCTCTTTTAATTACAATATCAGATGAATTAAAATCTTTCATTCCATATGCATTTCTCTTGAACTTTTTTATATCTTTATTCCATACCCTACCAGTTACATATGATTTTTCACCTTTACCACCACAAAATTTTTGAATAGCGATTGCTGCAGAAAGAGCTTGACAAAAATTTGTATAATCACCGTCGATAGCAGCAAATTCATTTTTATCATAATCTTTTACAGTAGATGGAATTAATTCTTTAACTTTGTCTACCATATCATCCAGTTCTACAATATCATCTGGCATTGCTCTTGGTAGAGACATGCATGCTAAGCCGGCAGTCAACAATTCATTTGGATCTGTACGACCACGCTTCCCGTCTGGCTTAGTTTGAACTACAATTATTTTATCAAAGTTCTTAATTTTAAATTTAAAATCTTTTGTAGCTCTATTAGATGTAACTTCCATAAACTCAAAATCATCACTTGAAGTTAAAAATGAGTTTGCCGCTTGTACATATGGACGTCTTTTATTATCAGGTAAAACTTGTGTTATTGTTATAGATTTGCCCGTTTCTTTTTTAACTAAGGTATCTTTAACTTCAAACCCTGTAGTTCCTTTCGCTACAGTCATCGCTGCTTGTAACGCAGTTTGATTCTCCATCAGATAACTCCTAAAACGTAACACGATCTTTTTCCATCCTACTCTTATTATACCCTATTTATACTGAAAAGTACACTATAAAATTTGCTTTTAGATAAATAAATTAATGTTGAGAGTAAATGTCTCTCATAACTAGTAGAGGAGGCACTACATGGAAGTGCTAAACAAAATCAAACAATGGGCTGGTGCACTAGCCGACGTTGGTATCAGCGTAGCAGCACTCGCAATCGTTGTTGAAGTTCTTGGTCTTGGCAACATGCCATTCATGCCACAAGGACTTAGCGTAGTCGAAAATGTTTCTTCGATGCTCAGTACACTAGGGTCACACGGGATTATGGGTCTTATTGCTGTCTGGGTTCTTTGGGGAATCTGGAACAGAAAATAAGATGAGAAAAGGGGAGAAAAGATCTCCCCTTTTTTTTATTTATGGTATGGAAATAAGACCTGCAGCGGTAAGTGGTGAATCAGGATCTATTGCCATTTTGGCATAGTACTCCTTAAATTCAGCAAGACCAGGAATTACCCCCATATGTTCGTTTTTATAATAGACATACAATGCACGAGAAACCTTATAAGATCCATCTGCAATGGTTTCAATTGAAGGTTCTACACCATTAATTACTGAACCTTGCACTTTATCTCTATTTTGATCTAGGAAAGAAAAACCAAAGACTCCATACAAATCTTTGTCAGCCACCAGTTTTTCAACTAATAGGTTATCATTCTCACCCATCACAATTACCTGACCATCCTCACGAAAGTTCGAACATTGTGCTTTATATTCTTTCTTTGACATACCTATTGCTTTACAAGCAGAGTGCATTACAAGTTCTACGAATGCATCACGTGTACCAGAAGTTGGTGGTGGTACCATGATTGCGATTTCTTTATTTGGTAGTGAAGGATCAATGTCTGACCACTTCTTGTAGTTCTCATCAGTTACTGCTTTGAACAGTTGTTCTTTCGTAAAAGATGTCTTTTCTGATTGCAATGAATTTGAAACAGTAATACCATCAAATCCAATAACAACTTCTTCAAATGTTACGTTATTCTTCGCACAAAGTTTTGCCTCTTTTTCTTTCATCGGACGTGAGGCACCTGTCAGATCTGGATGTTCGATACCGATACCATTGCAAAATAACTTCATACCTCCACCTGTGCCAGTGGACTCAACGATAACTCTGTTACCAGTTGATTGTGCAAATCTTTCTGCAGCGATAGTTGTGAATGGATAAACTGTTGATGAGCCAACAGAAGTGATTGTATCTCTTGCCTGTGCATTTGAGGCCACAAGAGCAAGAGCCGTAGCGAAAATGATTTTTTTCATTTCTTTTCCCTATGTGTTAAATTAAAAAAAAAGAGGACTCTCAACCGTCCTCTTAATTATGTATTAGTATTAGTGCTAACGCTGTGTTACACTTTTATTAAGTTTTTCTCTTTGACGTGAATTGTAACTTTTAATCGCGAGCTGCCTGTTCTTTTCACGATTCTCAGGATACAAGTGTTCGTATCCTTTGATGTTCCAACTCTTAGCCCAGGCTGCAGTTTGATCTATACTATGTGCTTTCATTCGTGTTCTCCACCCGGATCGTTCTTGTCAAGTTTTACTTTCTGGCCATTGATCCACATTGTTTGTCGTGCACGTGGAAAGCTATGGTAACCATCTCTCTTAATAAAGAATGCAGGATTTTTTCTTGCAACTTCAAACGTACCTGCAGTAATTGCAATTGCTGCAAGTAAGATAACGTGAACAACTGCACTAACGCCAAACACAGTCCAACTACCTACCATGATTGCAAACACAATACACCACATCCATGCTAAGACTTGCAGTATCAGATGACGTGTGTTTAAGTCTGGTATGTGACGTAAAGGATTGTAGTTGGAATCCATCACACCATTCCAACTATTGTATATGAACTCTCTCATTACAACCTCTGTATTAGTTCATTTGCTTTTTCAGGATTATCTATAAGATGTTTACGAGCCTCGTATAATCGTTCTAATCTTTTTTTGACAGAACGATCTTTCTTTACACGAGCTTCCCAAAAATCTATTTCTTGTTTGATGACGTCAAGGCCTAGTGACATAGCCCTGACATCTCTTTCAATACTTCTCATACTCATTAACTACACCCACTTACACAAAGCATTAAGTCATTATTGTGAGATAATATAATTAACATTATAATTGCGAATGGCAGCATTACGCTGCCTCCGCATATTCAATTGCAGACTTAAGCGCATCCCGCTTACGTACTTGATTTCCACCGAACCATGATGAATACAAGCGGTTGTCAGAGTTACGTCCCTGTACATGATCTGTAATGAACGTTACTGAATTGAATGCCTGCCACCATGAGCCTTCAGCGTATTCAGCACCAGGCTGAGTTTCCAGTACATCGTGTGCAAGCTTTGCATTGCGTGACAGAGTTTCTACTGACAGTGCTTTACCTTGTACACGCTTGTCTGCAGTACGTGGGAAGACTGTGTTAAGATACTCGATGTATGAGTCAGGTGTAAAGCGCTTGCTTGACAAGAACTGTGCTACATCGCTGTAGGTTTCCATCTTGTCTTTTGCAATACCAATAGCTTTCTTTGCAGCGTCGGCATCGAACTCTACACGGTGACCAACTCTTACTGAAGCATCTGACTTGCTGTCAAGTGAGAATGTAAGAGTGTTGTTGCATACCACACGGATAGGTGTAAAGCGAATGTCAATTGACTTGCCATACTGGTGTGGATTCGAGAAAAGCAAGTAAGAGTCTACGCGATCCCTACCATTGATGACAAAGGAGTCTTTGACTTTCGCCAAAGCCCATACCATCTGACCACCCTTGAGTGAACCAGCAGTATGCATTTCCATATCACCTGACAATACAAACTCATGGAAGAATTCAAACGCTTTGTCGTTTTGAACTGGATTCCAGTTCTCGCCAACGTTGGTAAGAATCTTACCGTCTGTTTCACGGACCAAAGACTTTTGACCGGTTGGCATACGCTTACCGTCAAACTCGATGAATGATTCGACTTCACGGACCTGCCAATCGAGGCCTGCTTTTTCCTGCATTTGTACAGGTGTTAAGTCATTGCTGACTGGTACACCAAGACCATGCCATGGAACTTCACCGGCATACGCCATTGTTTCAACTAAATGTGCCATTATATATCTCCTTAAGCAGCTTTTAATAATGATGCAGTAACATTCCAAATGCCATCTGCTTTTGTTTTAACACGGATATTCTTTTTCATAACTTTAATGACTTCGCCTGACATATAGCCACGCTTACCATGCCACTGAACTTTATCTCCAATAGCAAAACTGCGAGCAGCTAATTTAGCTTTCTTATTACGAATTTCATTATACATCTGAGCGATTTCAGTCATCTGCTTGTCAGTAGCAGTTTCCATTAAAGCTTCAATCTTGAGCATGTCTGGTTGGCTAATCATAATAACTCCTCTTTTTCCATTTTACTTATATATTATACCACACTTTTAAACGAAAGTAAACTAAAAAGTGCATTGATTAGCGATTTTTTTCTCGACTTCTTTGATATGCTTGCACTTTCGATATGCAATGCAATTACACTCAAATCCGTAGTTGACCATTTCGACATGATACTTGTCTCCCTTACTTCCTGTTACGGGCCAGCGAACACCGACCCACGGATGACCTTTAGTGTTAATGATTTCTGATTCGTGTGACATTACCAAACCAACAAAATAGGTAAAGCTGACATGAATATAACGAATAAGATACCACAGATCCATGTTTCTACAATATGATTCATTATACACGTACCTCATAACCAAGATTTTCAAGAACCCAATCTTCACCAAGATCAGCGGCTAAAGCTAATACTACACCTTCACGTGGATGTGTATCCATGCGGTCGATAAAAGTACGAAGAGAACCCATGTGACCACGGTTAAAGCGATCTTTAACTTCGATGACATCGTTACGATCTTCGGCATACATTTCAGCCATATCATGGTCAACACCCATAAACTCAACGTGGCTGTTCCAAAGATTCTTTTCAAGCTTTGTAAGATTTTCTAAAAACATATCAGGACTCCTCTTCCTTTTTGATTATAGATATATTATACACTAGTTTTACGGAAAAGTAAACAAAAAAATGCACTTAAAGTGAAAAAAAATGCAAAATATTGATAAAGCAATGATGAGACTGTTGAGCATGTCAGACTGGCAAGAGTTCAGGGGTTTTGATTCAAAGAAAATAAAAAAAGAACTACAACTTTTCGATAACGAATGGAAAAGATATAATCCTAAAAAAACTCCTAACAACCGTTGGGGGCTAAGTGTTACAAGTTTTGATGGAGGATTAAGTGGTATTCCAGATCTAGATAGTTTATTAAACTATGAGCAAGAGACTGGTATTACTTTGCATAATCATCAATGTACTGAACCAACACTAGTCTGGGAACAATGTGAAGAGTTAAAAAGATTTTTAGAACCATGGAAGAAATGGGTTACTAGATGTCACTTTCTACGTTTAGATAAAGGTGGTTTTTTTCCAGATCACTCTGACATCAATAAACATGATTTTAGTTATGATGAAGTAAGATTTGTAGGATTCGTTAATACTAACAGGTATGGATTCAAATGGATTTATGACGATAAAATAATTCATGCAGATAACGGTACATTCTGGTATTTCAATGCAAATAAAAGACACTCTGTATTTTCAACTTGGGATAATATGATTTTATTAGTTGTTTGTATGAATTTTGACGAAGAATTATTTTTACAAATGATGGATTCAGCGTTAGTAAGATAATGCTTTTATTTTGGTGTTTGTTAGGCGTTATAACGGGCGTCACTTTCGGTATAGTTCCAGGTGCAGGACCTTTTCTTGCTATAGCATCATTATACTCACTTCTATATTTTGCTGATCCAGTTTCTATAATAACATTTTACATATCTTTAATTATAACGTGTAATTACACTAACAGTGTAACATCAATTTTGTATGGTATACCTGGTGACCCAGCTGCAGCAGTGACAGCTAGGTATGGCCATAAAATGTTACTAGATGGCAAAGGCCATCTTGCCGTAAGTAGTAACGCTATCTCTAGTACTATAGGTTCATTATTTGCTGTAGGCCTATTTTTATTTTTCTTACCTAATATTTTTTCTTTATTTAAGTTCTACAATAGTACTATACAATTTTCAATAGTTTTAGTAGCCATTGTATTACTAGCTTTTGTTTCTAAGCAAAAGTTGTGGAAGACAACACTTTTGTTTATTTTAGGTGGTGTCTTAGCTAAAATTGGATTTGATAACTTAACACATAAGTCTTGGGGAACTTTTGGAATAGATTATTTAACTTTAGGCATACCTTTTAGTTCGATGATGATAGGCTTATATATTTTGCCAGAGGTGTCTAAATTTTATGAATACAATTTTAGTGATGATAATAAAATTACGAAGTTTGGTTATTCATTGAAAACGCTACCTTCCACATTATTTGGTAGCTTTGTAGGCTTTTGGTGTGGATTAGTCCCTGGAGTTACAAATATACTTGGAAGTTATGTTAGTGCATCGTTTGTAAAAAAAGATATTAATAAGATAGCAACTGCGGAATCTGCAAATAACAGTGGGGCTCTTAGTTCAGTATTACCTCTATTGATACTAGGCATACCGATCGTAGGCAGTGAAGTTTTAGTTTACTATCTCATTGTATCAAAGGGATTTAGTTTTAATTTAGAAAGTCTATATGAATTTCAACCTGTGTTGTATTACATACCTTTAATACTTTTTATATGTTTATTTTTATCATGGTTGGGTTTTAATCACTTAGCAAAAATAACTAGCTTATATAAGATGTATAAAAATTATTTTAGCATAAGTATTATAGTTTTAATATCTGCAATGAGCTTATACATATATCCAGTTAAAATGTGGTTTTTAATTTCACTTATAATGTTATCTTTACTAGGATATTTTATTAGAAGGTGGGATACGTTTCCTGTTTTATATGGTTATTTTTTAACAGATCTTTTTTGGGAAAATCTCATAAGAGTAATGGTTATATACACATGAAGAATTTAATACTTGGTTTTAAAAGAGGCCGTAACAAATGGCATGGCTTTTCTGAAGCTTTGCAAAATGCAGGCCAAAGTGTTGATGTGGTTATCGACAACTTTGATAGTATTGAGGGTAAGTATGATAGGATCTGGTGCATGGCAGAAAGTTTGTTGCCAGTACAATTAGAACTAGAAAAAAGGAATGGCTTAAATAATATAACTCAAAAAGCAGTAGAAACACTTGTTAATAAAAAGAAGTTTGATGATTTTTGTATTGCATCAGAGTTTGATATGTTAGTGCCTTACAGTGTAATACCCACCTGCCTAGAAGACTTAGATTATTTTTATAAGAAGGCATTTATTATAAAACCTGTCATAGGATCAGGTTCTAAGCAAAATTTTGATACTAACATAGCGTACTTATCATATCTCAATAAGCAGGCTTTTCTAAAAAGTGTACCTTGTGATTTATTATTCTATGTGAATCAAAATGGTTTCATAGACAAAAATTTTAATAATCTTAGAAATTATTATATGGCGCAGGAATTTTTAGAACACAACACTTTTTATGCACCATATTTCTACGCAAATGAGAATGGTGAAGTAAAACACATATTTACCGTAGAAGGACATTTACACGTTAATAAAATTGATGAACATAAATTTGAAGCTAAGCCTACAGATTTTATGATGGTAGATGATAATGAAGTACCTTCTGAAGTTTTATACTACAGAAATTATTTTTATGAAACTATTGTAGAAAAGTTGCAAATAAAAAATATGTTTTTTGCTGGGCCAGATTTTTATTTCGATTCTGATAAAGATGTTAAGATTATTGATTGCAACCCTCGAATAGGTACAGGTTTACAAATACTAAATGAAGTTCATAATAATGAATTACTTACTAAAATAATTTTAAACAAGCCTTTTGAGATAGAAACTAAA
>CEOA01065220.1_pt1 | contig 10267 bp, 23 predicted proteins | sample 530251 | NCBI WGS metagenome assembly CEOA01 (sample SAMEA2619838, study PRJEB7988) | marine metagenome | biome: marine biome (ENVO:00000447); feature: surface water layer (ENVO:00002042); material: "saline water (ENVO:00002010), including plankton (ENVO:xxxxxxxx)" | depth 5 m
AAAATAGAAAGCCAACTGCGTGCTAACCATAAAGCTAACGCAGATGGCGAGAAAACATTTGCACCGATTGTAAAACTATTCAATCCGTATGGTGTAGGTACTTGGTATCTATCAGAACTAGATGACAATGATATAGCGTTTGGTTACTGCAATCTAGGTTATGAAACTGAGCTTGGTTATGTAGATTTGAATGAGTTAAAATCTATGGTGTTACCTTTTGGTGGCAAAGTTGAGCGTGATTTATATTGGAGTGGAGATATACAATGAGTCAAGACTTAGGACAACTTGCGTTGGTCATTCAAAATTATATAGTCACTTGGGATCAAGGTACAATTTTTAACATTACTGATATTAATGGACATGGTTCAAGCCATGTCCAAACAGTAAGAGCTGATGAAAGAATATTATATTACTTAGCTGATGGCTGTTTAACAGCAACAAAAATTCAGGCAGCATTACTTCAAGTATGGGAGGATTGGAACTATGGAGTATAGAACTTATGAAATTTGTGGAGAGCTACGCCACTATTCAACTGGTGATTTAATTCATACAAGAGGACAGGCATGGATACTTGACCAAGATGAATATGATAAAGATGTTTGGTGGGCTAGGAATAAAGATGGTGAAGAAATAGAGTTTATTCCAGGCACAGAAGATTATCACGAAACATTTAATGAATCACACATCAAACAAAAGTTAGGAGTATATTGATGGAACCAAAAAAATACACAAGAGAATGGTATCGTTGGAAACATGAACAGAATATTGCCGAGTTTGACGGAGAGCATTATGTTTCTGAGCGTGATAAACCAAGATTAACCAGACAGTTTGACGCTGTTAGAATATACATGGAAGGGAAAAAAAATTTAACTTTGCATCAAATCTCACAAGATCTTGGCTATCCAGAAGCAAGTATATCTGCACAAATAAGAAACATGAGAAAGAAAAGATTTGGCAGTAGAACTGTAACAACAACCTATGTTAGACAAGGTTTATTTCATTATACACTGGAGCCAGAGGAGCAACCTAATGGTTAATTCAAATACCCATTGCTTATCAGCAATGAATTTAAAGCTATTGAAAACTATTCGGCAAAATCAATACCGATCACAGGAGGATCTTGCTTCTGTGATTGGTATTGAAACATCTACTTTATCAAGGTGGGAGAATGGTTCAAGAAGTCCAAGTTTTCATAACTTTATTAATTGGGTTAATGCTTTGGGATATGTGGTAAGTATAGAAAATGTCCAACAAAAATAAAAATAAAGGAACCTACCATGAGAAGTGGTTTGTACATTGGCTTAATAAAATAGGGATTAAAGCTAAAAGGCAACCACTTTCGGGCAGTCTTGGTGGTGAGTACCGAGGTGATATAATCTTGCAGATCAGGAGCAAAGATTATATTGCCGAGGTCAAGTACAGAACCAAAGATAATTTTCCTAATCCTTTCAATGTGTTAGACAAACGTGACCTAGCATTGTATAAAAGAAAGACAGGTAAACCAAACACACTTGTTATTATGAGTGGAGATATATTTGAAGAATTAATGGAAGGGAACTATGACAAAAAAAGCAGCAATCAAAAAGCAAAATCCAGTTGCAAAGAAACTGAGGGAAGATCCTCAGTTTAAACAAAAGGTCATCCCAAATAAAAAATGGGAAGATCAAAACAGAAGAAAGAAAGTGAGGACTAATGTCTTTTCATTTGATGGCTAAAGTTTGGAATGATGAAACCATTGATGATGGTGTCAGTAAATTTATATTACTTTGCTTGGCAGACTATGCAAACAATGAAACCTATGATTGTTTTCCAAGTTTGTCCAGTATATCCAAACGCACAGGTTTTGCATTGGCTACAATCAAAAGACATCTCGATAAATTAGAAGATAGAGAATACATTGTAAGAGTATCAGGAGATTCAAGAAGATCCAATAGGTATCATTTGTATCCAAAAGAGTACAAGGTAGGCTCAGAGAGAGCCTACGTAAGCTCAGAGAGAGCCACTAACCTATCATCTAACCTAGATAAACCCACCAAAGTACTCACTGAAGATTGGAAACCAAAGCCAGAAACCATTAACAAGATTAATTTAAAACATGGAAAGGGGAACATTGACCATGAATATGAAACGAATAACTTCACCACCTATTACATTGGCACAGCCCAACAAAGAAAATGGAAAGACTGGGACAGGGCTTACCAAAACTGGTGCAATAAATCAGTTAACTTTAGACAACAAGGAAACGTCACAAGCCTTAACCAATTTAAAAGAAATAAAATATCCGATAGAAACGGACATAGCGATGGCTTCTTTGCTGGACTCGCTGAGCAATTCAAGAATGATTACGAGAATCATCACGACGAATGACCATCACGTTAAACATCTTGAAATGTCGGTGACTTCTGAAGACGTATTTAAAAGGGCAAGGAAGGCCATACTTTCTACCCTAGTACCTTTACCTTCGGAAGAGATACTTGCCCGTCTGGTGAAGCTCACAGCGTTGCTGAAGCCACCTTTCGGTGAAACAGTAAAAGATTTGAAGTACCGAATGAACGCTTTCGTTGAAAATCTCAAGGATGTACCAGCAGATATTGTCATTCATGCCATCAAAGAGATTGCTGAAGAAGAAGATTACTTCCCAAGTTGGTCAAAGTTTGCTAAGAAAATAAACTGGCGAATCAAAAACAGACAAAGATACTTGGAGGTATTAGACAGAACATGGATATCGACGAACAGTTTAGAGTCTTAACAAGAAAATTTAATTGGAAGAAAGTGTTGCCTTTGGAAAGACATTTCTTTAAGGCATCACTCAAAGAAAAACTAAAAATAATTGAACAACTAAAGAAAGGGAAAAATAAATGAGTAAGTATAAATATACATTAGCTTCATTGAAATGGGATGATATAACTGGAGAAGGTTATATTCTTTGGAATAAAAAAAGATGGAATCAATGGGGATGGGTTACTAAAGCAGATGCTTTATCAGACTGGGAATCAGATCTTAAAAAACTATACCAAGATAACAATGAATCGTTTAGAGAAAATCCTAGAAAAGCATTAGGCTTGGAGGATTAAAATGACAGGAAGTTTTATAACAGGAACTAAAATAGTTTACAGTACATTAGTCATGTTAAACTTTGAAAGCATGGAAGAATGTACCAAATATCACAACCAAATTCATGGCAATGATGAAACTAAATGTTTTATATCTTATGTTGACACATACGATATCCCTCCGTTACCATTAGACCGACCAAAGTTGGAGGTGTTTTATGGTGATGAACCGAATGAGTAAACTACGCAAAGCATTGATTGGTATTAAAGCAAGGAAAGAAAGAATAACACTTGCTCCTATGCCAGATAACATGCTGAAAAATAACAACCCAGATTGGATGTATGCAGCACAAGATCTGTATGAATTATCAGATGAGGAAGATTTGTATTACCATCCTTGGAATGAAAAACTTCTGAATAACAGAAAAAGATAGCCACTACGGAGGATGTAGTGGCTAGTTAGGAGAAAAACAGGTATGTTTATGATACTATTTAACTTGATTATTAATTAAAAGTAAAGTATAAAAAAAGAAAAGGGGCAATCATGAATAGAATTGGTTTTATTGGAGGATCTGACTGCGTTAAAATTATGCGTGGTGACTGGTATGATCTTTGGGAAATTAAAACGCAAAGAAAAGAACCAGATGATTTGTCCTACAATCATCAAGTTCAAGTTGGTATTCGCACAGAAAATTATAATTTAGAAGTCTTTGCAAAAGAATATGAAGTTGAACTAGAAAATTTTCAAAAAGAATTTGTAATGAATTGGAATGGTGTACCATTAAAAGGTACAATTGATGCGTCTGTTAAAGATCAGACAGCGATTGTTGAAGCCAAGCACACCAATTCATTTACAAAAATAGATGCACAAGTTGACAGGTACTATCCACAGTTACAGTTTTATATGTGGTTATCCAATACCACCTTGTGTTACTTCCCAAACTTTTTTGGAAATGGGAAGCCTTGGAAGTGTGTTGCCATACCTAAAGATGGAGAGTTTATTGATCGGCTCAAAGAAAAACTCGTTGTCTTTTGGCAATATGTATTACGTGATGATGAGCCACCAAAAGGGGAAGAACTATGACGAAAGAAAACTTAACACTATGGAATGCTGTATGTAAAACTGACCAAGCTTACATGAGCAAAGTATCATTTGGTGCAAGATCATTTAATGCAATAGATCCTATGTACCAGATTATGAAAGTAACAAAACAATTTGGACCTGTTGGTGGCAAGTGGTCTTACCATGTAGACTATGATTATCCTGTAATTGGAAATATTATGATGGTTGTAGCCAAAGTCAGCTTCAGTACACCCAATGGAACTTTTGGTCCTGTTGCAGGATCAAGGACATTTGTTAATCTTGATAGTAAAAAGAAAGCAAATGATGACGCACCTAAGATGGCATTAACCGATGCACTTACCAAAGCTATATCGCATCTTGGGTTTGATGCTGATGTATTCTTAGGAAAATATGATGATAACAAATATGTGAAAGGAAACAATGATGAGTTCTGAAGAGTATGACAATACAAACAAGGGGGCTGTGTTTCCCCCTTTTAATCTTGATGACAAGCTGATGCTAACAGGTAAGCTTGATATGGATGGTAAAGAACACAAGCTTGCAGTGGTAAAAGAAACAACCAAGTCAGGAAGAATCATAATGAAAGTTTACACAGAGTTCTGTGCTTTGTTTGAGAATGACAGTGTTAGTGAGGGTGCACCAAAATACTCTGGCTCAGTCCATGAAATGTTTAACAAGGATAAACCCATGCGATTAGCTGCATGGAAAAAACAAACCAAAGAAGGTAAGTCTATGTTAAGCTTGCAAGTTTCAGAAAAAAGGTCTAAACAAAATAATGAGTCTGCTCCTGTATTGGAAGATGAAATACCTTTTTAAATGTAAGAGCATGGTTGTGTTCCCCTTTCTCCAACCATGCTCACCAGAATAAGAGCCACACTTTCTTTTAACGATTCGTAAACTTTGAATGATGTGTGGCTCTTTGTCCACCATGCAATATGACACTTATGATAGATATGACTATGACCTACTGGAGAAAAAAATGAATAGAGTACAATACTTAAATAAAGTTTCAGATACCTTAAACAAACGTGAGCTTACTTATGGCAAGCCAATAAGAAACTTTAAAGATATTGCTAAACTTTGGAGTGGATATAAAGGTGTAGACTTTGATGTTGCTGATGTTTGCTATATGATGATGCTCTTAAAAATATCCAGAGCAAAAGAAGATCCAACCAATGAAGATACTTTGGTTGATATTGCTGGTTATTCAGCTTTACTTACCGAATTGATTTACGGAAATCCAAATAGTTCTGAGCTTCGCAAGGATCAACAAAACACTGATTCCAAGATAGAGGGCTTGGATTCGTGGGATCAATAACCTGACAGATAGATTGACCAAACTGTTGTTGTTCAAATCCTTTCACTAAAGCAAAGTCATCATGGTATTTAAAACCTCTAGCCCTTGCTAACCAAGCAACATTCTCTTGTTCAACCTGTTCCATGCAAGCCAAAGCCCAGTTGTGCCTATGCCCAGAAATATAAAGATGGGCATTACTTCTAAACTTACTCATTTTGGTTTGTGCATGAAGTGGATTCCATTGAGAATGCCCAGGCATATCGTGGGCTACATGAATCCTACAGGATTTACCATTGGGAAAATCAATACTAATCCTTGCTTCCCAATCTTCATGGATGGTATGATCTTTCTTCATCCAGCGAATAGGATCACCAGATCCACTCCACATATCGTGATTGCCACCAATCAAGATTAATGGATCCATCTTTTCAATCAGCCATTCAACTAACTTCCAAGCTGTATTCTCAGAAGTATCTTGATTAGCATAAAGTCTTGATAATCTACCGACCCAGTTATTTGATAGATCACCCAGTGAGCAACCATAGATATGTTGATCTGATTGGATAATATTAAGATGGTCTTTGAGTGTATCCCAATCACAGAAGTTATCATCAATGTGTGGATCTCCCATCCAAACAAGCATAATGGGATCATCTGTTTTCATTTTAATGTGAAGCCACTTCTTTGATTCTCTGTGTTTCTTTCTTTTTTTAAATCGTTTGTGAAGAACCTCAACTAGTTCTTCTGTGTTAATATCATCTTCAACAACTTGTGGTGTTGTATAGTTTTTTGCATCAACTTCTATATCAAGCTGTTTTGCTCTATCAACTCTATCTCTTAATGTTGTTCTTGGGATTCCTGTTGCACGTGATGCAGGTCTTACGCCACCGTATTGATGGACAAGTTCTAATGCCTGTATATATTTATCCATTATATTTTTACACCTACCTCTGGTATGATTTGACACATGGGTTTTACTTTATAAACAACAGGATCCTTCAAAGCTATTTCTGCTTTTTGTCTGGATACTTGAAAACATTCTTCTTTACTTGGGAGAAGTTGTTCACCTGTAATAACAATGCAAGACTCAATATAGGGAGATGAGCAAAGCATGAGTATAGGCAACCACATTATGAAAGCTCAAAGTGAGGACCATCTAAAAATTTCTTACGACCTTGTTTGTTTCTTAGATTGATGTAATCATCCATTGCTTCTTGCATTGTTCCTTCCCATGCCCTGATGTCTGGTATATGCCATGCACATCCCCAACGAATAGAAACATCATGTTTTTGTGCAGCTTTCTTCATTGCATCTGCAATATTATCATAGAGATTTAATTCCCATGATGCTCGTGAACCAATATAAGCCATGAGATCAACAGCATCTCCAGTTAAATGTTTTGATTTGAGAGTTTTACTTGCACCTTTATCAACTAATTCTTTTTGTTCTCTTAAATTTCTTAAACCACAAATGCAACCAAAATCTATTGTTGTTAGTTTAATGGCTGTGGAAACAACATCATGTAACTCTGGCTTAATCCCTTCCATTTTTTCTAAACTTCTTTTACTTAATTGAAACATGTTAAAAATCCTGTCTATATAATACACTTAATTTATCAATTAACTTTGTTGAAGTATCAAAATCATAACCTACTTTAACTCTTAATGAAGCTTCTGGTTTCTGAGTTTGTAACCCTTCTACAAATCTACCAATCCCCATACCAACTCCTCTTTGGATTTCAATACCAGATATTGTTCTAATGTCTTCATCTTCCTCAAGAAGCATTGTTGGTTGAAATATTTCTGCTGTTTCAAGTGGTGCAATTGTTTGAGTTTTTGGTATATCATCTTTATCAATATCAAGAAATATTCTATCACCATCAATACTTGCTGGTCTTTTCATAGGTGCTGTTGTTTTCTTTACAACATCTTTATCCCCCATATCTACTGCTTGAACTTGTTTTGGTTTATCATCATCACCACGACTGCTCATATCGACTGCTGGTTTTGGTCCAGCTGTTCCAATAGATTTAGTGAGATAAGATTTTTCTTGAGCACGAAAAGCTTCAGCTTTCTTTGCTTTTTCCTGTGCTGCTTTCTTGCCTGTCTTTGCTGTAAACTTACCTTTGATTCCATATCCGTCTACAAAAGCCATTATTTTTTACCTCCAAAGAATTTTGTTGCCGATCTTATACCAAAACTTGCTGCAATGACAACCCCAAAAGAATATGTGTACCAAGCTGGAGCCTGACCTAACGCTTCAAACCCAGCAAATGCCATCTCCCTTGTTCTGTCACTAATGAAACAAAGAAGAAATGGTATTGACAGAAGAATAGTAATCCATTCGTCTTTCCAACTTGATTGAGTTGCTTTGATCGCTTCTATGTCCCAATCAATTTCACCGGTCAGTTGTTTCTTTTGTATTTCTGCTTTGATTTTCTGAGTTTGCACCTTGCCATCTAAGTAATTAGAAGCAAGAGAGCCTACAGAATTAATGAGTGTTAGTATCATTTTTCTTTTCTCCATTGATCCAAATGCCGAATGATCCTGTTAAAGCTCCCATACAAACAGACACCAATCCAGCCTGTTCTATTGTTGGGGATTCCAGTGCCATAAACCAATGCACACTTTGATAGGTAAGTATTGTAATTACTGCCATCATTATTCTTGGGAATACTTTATAATTATCAATCATTGTTGCTGGCATGATACCTCACTTTATTAGTAACCATTTTGGGGGGAAGTGTACGCACCAATAATAAGAAAGTAAAACAATAAAAATTAAAATTAAATCTTTAACTTCCATTGTTCCACTTTTCAAAACTAGGGCTAACTTGTTGCATGGCATACGCCATGTAAACAAAAACACTAAATATCAAACCACCAAGAAGAATAATCCCAAGGAGTACAGATACAATTTCTATGATTTCTTGATTTCTTTGCTGTCTTTTTTTCGCTTCAATCTTAGCATGTTCTTTAGCTTCTTGTATGCGTTGAGCACGTAAATCCACAATAGACTTAAACGTACCATGTCCAAAACGATTATCAATAAGAACAGACATTCTGTACCTTTCTTCTGCAACCAGTTTCGCATCTATCACCTCATGTGCTACTGTTTTAATTCCGAATTGATCGGCAATACTCATGCCATCTTTCTTAGATCTCTTTGCATTGATTTCTTGTTCAGCATCAAGAATATCATCTACTGCACTCATAATTGAGTTTACATCTTTACCAAGAGAAATCGCTTCTTTGATAAAAGCTACACTACTTTTTACAAGTGCAACACCAGTAAGAACTTCGGCAACAACCATTTCATGCTCTCATAATCAGAGATACTAACAATATAATTGTTGTTCCACTTGCCCCTATTAATACCATTTCAAGACGTTTGACACGACCTAGAATTTCTGTCCAGCGTTCTTCACTGACAGCTTTATGGACTTCTAAATCTTTTGCAACATCTCTTAAGTTCATTACTTTTTCTTTCCACCCTTTGGTGGTCTACCCTTTTTAGTTCCGTATGTCCCTATTCCTTTTGGCATATTAGTTCTCCTTTTGTTACCAAGGTATACCTGATCCCTGTATGGGTGCTTTTTAAACTCCTGTTTGACTTTCCATGTGTTTCTTAAAAGCTTCTTTAATTTCATTTGTATGTACTACATTACAAATAGCTTTTACTTCATCAGATTGTCCTGATGTATCATCTGTTGGTTGGACTACATGACGGTGAAATGAACGAGTAAGTTCTACTCCATCTTTTTTAATAACAGTTGCAGTTCTTACGTGAACTATTTTATAATCTCCAATTACTTCTATTTTATCTTCTATTGTTTCTTCGGTTAATGCCATTTTAATCTCCTTAATTTAGTTAAGCTATTCTTCCAGACACAGTCGCAGTTAAAGCAACTGTACCACTTGAAGAGCCACAAGCACTTAAATACATAAAAGAAGTGCTACATGAAGCAAAACCTTGTCTTGCAAAAACATCAATATCTTCTGTAAGAACAACACCTTGAGCATTATTGGTAAATGACCAAGGTAATCCACTAAAACCAACATAAGAAGATACTTCTAAATCACCTGCTGTATTGGTTATACTTAATCTTATAGTTACAAAATTACCTATTTTTAAATATGTACCTGCAAGTGTTGGACTTGTACCAGAAAGAGTTCCTGAATTAACACTAGGTGTCCAAGTACCTTCTTCATAATCGTCTAATAATTCTGATGTGTTTCCAGAAGCATCACTGGTAGCAGCAAAATCAATTCCTTTTCCACTTGTGCTTATTACAAGATTGCCACTAATATTTACATTATTACTTGTAGCCGTTTGCAAACATTGAGTACCATTATGATACAAAGTTGCTGCACCACCTCCTGCAAAATAGGCTGTGTAATTACTTCCAGATTTAAAAGCAGCACTACCATCTACATGAAGAGTAGTTTCAGGACTAGTCGTACCAATACCTAGTCTTTCTTCACTTGCATCCCAAAAAAACTTAACATTTGAGCCTGTGTCTTCATAAAAACTAATATCTCCTGTGGCATGGTCTAGCCTAATTCTATCTGTGTTCGTGTTGCGATCATCAGAAGTTGTCGTGATGACAAAATCACCAGAGGAGTTCCACAAGCTAGTATTTACATTTGTTGTGTCACTTTCCTCAAGTCGTAATGTCGCATAATTTGCACCAGTAATTCTTAGTCCATCATTGTCTGGGGTGACAACAACATCACCTGCAAAAGTAGCGTTTCCACTGACTTCTAAAGCACCATTCATATCTATTGTTGTTGCATTTATCTCAATCTCTGTATCAGAAACTAAATCTAAAAC
>CEOA01049784.1_pt1 | contig 10256 bp, 7 predicted proteins | sample 530251 | NCBI WGS metagenome assembly CEOA01 (sample SAMEA2619838, study PRJEB7988) | marine metagenome | biome: marine biome (ENVO:00000447); feature: surface water layer (ENVO:00002042); material: "saline water (ENVO:00002010), including plankton (ENVO:xxxxxxxx)" | depth 5 m
GCTGGTATATTACATTGTAGAATTAAGTACTGGCGTATACCAGAACCAATTAAAGAAGGTAAAGAAGAATTAGCAAAGTATTGGAAGAAACACTACAACACAGAAGAAGGTGCTGGTAGTGTAAAACATTTTTTAGAATTAACGGAAGGTAAATTATAATGGCAACATTTTCACAGTTATTAGGAACTCTCCAAGCAGAACAACAACTTGGTCAAAAATTAACTCAAGGAGTTCTAGGAGAGGAAGTTTTTAAATCAGAGTCTATGATAAAAGAAGGCGAAAGACTCTATCAAGAAGCTGCTCAACAAGCAGGTCTTGACATAGGAAAGTATCAACAGAAAGGAAAAGAAATAGATACAGCAACAACTTTATTAGCTGCTGCTGTTCCAGTTGCTGCTCCTTTGATTGCTTTAGGAGGATTGTTAGGTAAAAAATCTAGAAAGAAACCTAAATTTAGATTTGACTTAGAGCAAGCAGTGCCTGGTTTTGAAAGCAGGTTGTTTGCAAAACAAAGAGGAGAAGACTTGATGTCCTCTGTAGAAGGAACAAGAGCAAATGTATCTAGGGCTTTAGAAACCTCTTTATTGTCTGATGTTCTTGGGCTAGGATTAAATCTTTATGGAAGCTATCAGCTAGGAAAAGGATTTGGAACTATACCTTCTGGCGTAGGAGATGAGGCAGGTCCTAGCTTTTTAGATTTCTTGAAAGGAGATATTAAAGATGTCTAACGGATTACAATTAAGAACATTGCAAGAAATGTTAGAAGCTCAAGGCTTAGATATGTCAGCACTAACAGACCCAGGAGCTCAATATGGATATGGAGCGGGAACACCTTATGGTTTTATGTTTCAACCTTTTGATGTAGCTAGGTATGAAGAGTCTGCTCAAGCATTGTTAGGCTTAGAGGAATCATTAATGTCTGGAATAGAAGAGCAGTTTGGTGCTGGAGGAAGAAGAGTAAGAGGCGGTTTGCAAACAGAACTTCAGAAAATACAAGAAATGGGAAGACCTTCAGGTCTTGTTGGAGGAGCAAGACAAAGGCTTGCAAGTCAGGCAAGAAGAGGAGCTTCACAATCATATGAAGAATTGCTTGGTAAAACACAACAACAAAGAATCTCTACTCAAGAACAACTAGGTCGTCAAGCAGCTCAACTAGAAGGTTCATTAACATCATTCTTAGGAGATACTGTTACAAGATATTTACAATTATTACAGGCAGACCCTAATGAACCTAGACCAGGTGCTCTTTCTGCTCCTTTAATGCCTCAAGGAGCTATGGGAGTAAATCTTCCTGACTTCTCAAACATGTTTAATTTTGATTTTAGCAACATTGACCTTAGCGGTTACGATTACGGAGGAAACCAAAGTGGCTAGAAGAGTTATAAATCCTAGCATTGTTAAGAGCGCTGGAGAAGATGCGTTAGACCAAATTTTAAAACTTAGTGGTCAGATTGCTACAGAGAATGCTAAAAATAGAAGACAAAGCGAACTTATTGACTACTACAATAAAAGAGACGCAGAAGAAGCTAAAGAAGATGCTAGAAAAGAAATATCAGCTAATGAAAAACGATTCCAAGACGAGTATCAAAAACCTATCTTGAAACTAATAGAAGAAGGTAAGTATAGAGAAGCAGAATTAATGTTAGGCAAAAGAGATGAAGGTGAAACTTCTATATATTCAATGAGATATAATTCTATGCTAACAGAAGAGAATAGACCTTTTTTTAGAAGCGAAGAATCTATACAAAAATTAATTGACGATGGTATTCAATCTAAAAAAGATAAGGGAGCAGACATGGCTGTATGGTCAGACCCTAATGCAACCAAGGCAGAAAAATTAAATGTATTAGCAAGGTCAAGAAAGAGAATGAAAGATGGTCTAGCTGGATATCAAGAAATTGACAACTACTTAAGTATTGCAAAGAAAATGGGCTTTGATGATGACCTAGGTTTTACAGATGATGTAAAAGCTGGAGTAACTGCTGGGACATTAAAGAGTGGAATGAGCAGTCTGTATGATGCTGTAGATTATTTTGAAAGAGTTAATATGCCTTCTAATGAAAACCTAATAGCTTTTGCTACCCAGTCTCAAACAAATTATGGATTTAATCCTCTTGAAACAGAGCAAAGTAGAAAAAAATTAGTAGCAGACTTTAAAAATCTAACTTCTCAAAACGCAGCACAAACTTTAAGACAAATAAAATCTGAAGTTATTCTAAGAGAACCTGGTGGAAAAAATTTCTTTGAGCTATTGGATTATGGAGATTTTAGAAAAGAAGAAATACTAAATAATGTTGCTGGCTTAATCATTGAAGCAAATCCAGAACTAGCTAAAAAGTCAAGAGAAGAATTAGGCGAAGCATTAAACGGAGAATTCAAGGAATATTTTAGAGACGAACTAACAAAAGCCCTTGGACCTACTTGGTTTAATACTTTTGAAAAAATGCAAAAAGATAAAACTCTTAGATATAACTTATTAGGGGAATAGATGCCAGACCCACAAGAAAAATCATTAGATTTTAGTGCAGGGTTAAATCTTCCAAAAGAAGTAAGCCTTGACATTCCAGATACTTTATCATTAGACTTCTCAGATGGTATTGTAGATACAGAAATCGATACCTTCAAACCTTTAGACGAACCAAACTCACAACCTAAATCTGACATCGTAGGTGCTTTTATGGAAAAACACTTACCTGTTGTTGTAAAAGAAATGTATAACAATAGCATTGAAGGTATTGCTACAGAAATTGCTACTGGAAGAAAAATGTATTCAGTTCCAAACAGAGATGCTGTTGACTCAAGTTTAGCTAGAGATATCTTTATTCAAATGGGTTCTTTTTTAGTTCCTACACCAACAAATGTAGGTAGTCTCCTAGGCGGAGGTCTTATTGGTAAAGGAGCTCAAATAGCTGGAGGTAAAAAAGCTATGGAGTTTGCTGCAAACCAAATGGTTAAAAAAGGTTTAGTAAGCAATAAATTAAAAAAAGAACTTGTAGACGATGTATCAAGAATTACTTTTGTAGAAGGTGGTGCTTTTGCAGCACAAGAAGGTTTATATAGTGGAGCTATAGAACTAAGAGATGCAATTATAGAATCTGATTTTGACATATCTAAATATCAAAATATAAAAGATAAAGATGAAAGATATTATACTGTACTAAGTGATATGTTAGACCAATCAGACCCAGTAGATTACTTAAGAGGTTTTGGAGTGGCTGCTATTGGAGGTCAAGCATATGGTACTGCTAGATATGTTAAACCTAAAAAAATAAAATTTACTAAAAATTTACAAAGAGAACTTAAACCTTTAGATGAGGCAAGAGGATTAGAGTTAGGTATAGGTGCTGAGATAGGCTCTATTATGGCTGCAAGTCCTTTGCTTTATGGGAGAGAAATATCAGAATCTCAAGAAGGTTCTTTTATGCAAAACCTTGTACTAGCTACTGGTATTGTAGCTGCAGCAGGTTTACCAAGAGCAACCTTTAACAGTGCTAGAAAAGCTTATAGAGAAGGTAAATTTATAGGGTTAAAAGAAAAGGGAGTATTTGGAGAAATACCTGGACAAGAATTAAGAGGTTTAAATTTTGATGAGATAGGAGAGATTATACCAGAGGCTGTAGAATTACAAGGATTTTTAAGAAGAACATCTGATGTATATAAAAGAGTTCAAGAACCTTTAATTAGACTAACTGGTAGAAAAGGCGACCCTATGATTACAGAGCAGGTTGCTTTAACTATTAGAGATATAAACAAAAAACAATTACCAGCTGGAATGGCTAGTGGTGCATACGCTAATGTAGACATTGTTGGAAAGCCAATACAAAAGAAAAGTAAAAAAGGTAGAACTGTTATACAGCCAGGAGAAGCTGAAGCAATACCAGCTAGTTTAGATGCTAAGATAAATAGAAAAAGCATAAAATATGTAGATGATGGAATACAATTTGAAGTGCAAGTCGGAGGAACAAACTATGCTCTTGACCCTGTAAATTCAGATTTGTTCTTAAAATTTTACACATCACAACCAAGCTTAGCTAAAAAATTTAAGGAAAAAAATAGAAAGTATTTTGGTCTAACTTACGAAAGAAGAAGAAAGCTTAGACAATTTAGAACAGATGCAAACAGAGGCTTGAATGGTTTAGAAAAGGGAGATTACATTAGAGCGTTAGAGCAGGTAGCAGATGAATATGATATTAAAAAATGGAACAATTTAAAAAAGCCTCCAAGAATTAAAGATATGACAGATGTTGAGATGAGACTAGTAACTGAACAAATAGGAGATATTCAGTATATTAGAAACTTTGAAGAGCATATAAAAACCAACTATGGGGCAGACTTAGATAATCTTTCAGGAATTAAAAACGAATCTAATATACTGAACTATGCAAAATCTTTAGTAGGCAGTATAGGAAAAGATGTTCAATCTCCTGCTGCTAGAACTGCTATAAAACTAATATCCAAAACAGACAGAAGAGTAATTCAAAAATCCACAGAAAGACTTGTCAATCTACAAAGAGCTTTTGGTATGGACGAAGCTGTATTAAGCGTTAGAAAAGGTTTACCAAGATTTGCAACAGGATATAATCCTTTTAGAAATGAGATGTTAGAAAAATGGATAACTGGGGAAAAAGTTAAGCTAAGTAATGGAACAACAATATCTTCAGGCTTTGATGAATATATTAGATTAGATGCTAAACCTAGAGCTATAAGAGCTATGAAATCTCAGGCAACTAAGCTTGAAAAATCTGGGCAAATAACAAAGAAAGAAGTTGCATTTTTAAAAAGAAGAATTAATGCTATTGAAGGTATTAAAACTATTATGGATGAAGTCTATGATGATGCTCTTAAAGCAAAGATAAAGGTAGCTGGAAGAAAAGAATGGTATATGCCTTTTGTTATTAAGAAACAAATAAGAGATACCATATATACAGATATGTTAAATTTAAATCAAAAGGTTCAACAAATAGTTGGAGAAATATCTTTAGACCCTGAAGTAGCTTTGAGAAACTTAGATGACAAGGGTAAAGAAGCCTTAAATAAAACTATTGAAGATTTTGTTACAAAGCTTGTTAAGTCTGCTGATGATAATAAAAAATCATTTGGAGATTTATTTAATTTAACAAAAAAGAAATTACAAAATGACAGTCCAGGAGTATTATCTGATGTTCCTAACTATGATGTATGGGCTGCTATGAACTCTACGATATATACAGATGGGTTTAAGATTTATGCTCCTTTGGAAAAATCAAGAAGAGTTGTAGGCTCTACTGTAACCAACTTAGACATTTTACAAGAAGTTGTAGCAAGTAAAAAGAATATGTTAGATACAAATCTTATGACTTTGTTCCCAGACTATATAAACGGTGCTACAAAAAGAATTGAGTTATCAAAAACATTTACACCAGACGCTGCATTTTTAAATAAATTAATTGATAGAATACCAGAAGAGGCAGAGCTTAAAGGATTCGGTGCACTTATAGGAAGAATGGGAGCTAATAGTGTTAGGTTTGGTAGTGATGTAAGAGGAAAACTACCTAGATTTGTTATAAAAGAAAAAGACGCTGTAAGACTTTTAAAAGAATCTTTTACTGGTGAAGACGCAATGAATAGAAGAGGAGCATTTGCTGGAGTATTAAACTGGGCTTCAAACTTTGAGATGTTTAGTAAGATATCTGTTGCTACTGCAACTATACCTAATATGACTCAGGTGTTTATATCTGCATTACCTCAGTTTGGACCAGGCTCTTTAGTAAGAGGTCTTTTTAATATGAACTTTAACCCTCAGGTAAGAGATATGCTTTCAAAATCTGGAGTAACTGGTCTTTCTGTTATTGATGAATTATTGGGAGGTAGTAGAGCTTTAGAGGTAGGGCAAGCAAACTTGGCTAAATTTGACGACCCAACAAAAGCTTTTGTTAGACTTGTAAAAGGAGAAGTTAAGCCTAGGCAGATGATAGCAGGTCTTTTTGACTTAGCTGCAAAACCATTTATGATGGTAAATCAGTTTAATAAAATGTTGTCTGGAGCTATGGCTGAAGACTATATTAGAAAGCTAGTAATGATGTATGATGGTAAAATGGGTCTTGCACAAAATGTTGAAGCTCTTGCAGGAATTCCATTAGTTAATAGAAAATCATATGCCAAAAACAAGATGAAAAAAGTTTTTAACATAGATATAGATGAAGCAATGAAACATAAAGATGCTATCTTAGATAGAACATACAACCCTGCAAATAAAGGTCAAGCAAAAATGAGAGCAAAAATTTTACAGGCTATGGAACAATATGCTACAGGCTCTCAGATAGGTAGACAATTTGATAATGATGCTTTAGTATTTGCTGATAGTTTTCATAAGCCAGCAGTTTTGTTTAAAAGATTCCCTATAGGTCAAGCAAAATATGCTTTAGATATGATAAAATTTGAAATGGCAAATGGGAATATAGGTATGCCTTTATACTTGGCTGCTTCTGGTTCTTTTGGTGGACAAATAGCATTTAAAGCTATACAAGATTTTAAGAAATGGCTTTCTGGAGACAGACAATTTTATGGTCAAGAAGAAAAAGAAAAATGGATAGAAACAGATGGAGATGCTATCGTTCAAGGTATTTTCCAAAGTGGAGTTGTAGGAGCTTACGATGTTATTGTAAGAGATTTAGAACCTATAAATAATTTGAAATTCTTAGCAAAACCAGTTTTATTAGACGATGCTATGAGAATAATAAAGACTGTAGATTATGCAGTTACTCAATTTTATGTTAATGAAAAAGATTTAAACATTCAGGTAAGAGAGTCTATGATAAAAGCTGGTCCAATATTTGGTCCTATTATGAATGCAATATTAAAAAGATATGCTTACGAAGGACAACTTCCTAAAGCATTAGGAGGACCTCCTGGAAAAGAAGGTACGCCTCCATATAAACTAAACAGAAATGATGCAGAAGGTAGAAGAAGATACGTAGTTCAAGATATACAAAAATTAATGTTTACTGGTACAGGACCTGATGGTAGTATAAATGAAGCTACCTATCAAGACCTAGCAGATAAAGCAACTAAGCTTGCTAAAGATTGGAATGAAAGTTATTTTGTAACACAATTCCCAGATTTAAAAATTGACCCTATGGAGCAAAGCCCAAGAAATCCTTTCTATAAGAAAGGTCTAATGCAAAAATTTGAAAAAGAGGTTTACAAAAACCAAGATTATTATGAAAAACCCGTGGAAGATATAGATTTCACACAATATTTAGAGGATTAAAATGGCAGATAAATTAACAATACAAGATTACTTAGACTTTTTTGGCGACAAAAGCAAGGAAGCAGATGAAGCACTAGAGTCTACATTTGGAGCTTCTCAAAGAGGAAGCTCTATGACACCAGAGATGATGCAAATAATTATGGGAGCAGTAGAACCAGGAGGTGGTATAAAAGCCGTAGGTAAAGCTGCTGCAAGAGGTGGTAAAAATATACTAGACATTCTTAAAGAGATGATGGGTAGAGGAAAAGGAGAGATAGGAGATATTGCTTTTAGACGAGGAAGTCAACCATCACAATATACTCCTAGTATAATTGAAAAACCTTTAGGACAACAAGAATTGTTTAGTCAAGAACCTGTGAAACAAGCAGTTAGAAGAGCTTTACAATTACCTAAACAAGAAATAGGAAAGAATCTCCCAGCAAGAAGAATGCAAGATATTAGAAAAGAAGGGTATACCGAAGGTGGCTCTGCTATGGATTACTTTCGTTCTGGAGAGTATACAGATATGTTAGTAAGAGCTCTAACTGACAATGCTAGGCGTTCAGACCCAGCTATGATATCTTCTGTAAAAAATGTATTGGGTCTTAGAAATTTATTTAAATCATTAGGAAGAAAAAATAGACAAGGAACTTTAGAAGTTGATTCTTCAACCTTAGGAGATTTTTTGAAAAATAAAAACTAATGAACCAAAACGTAGAGACAAAAAATAAACAAAAGACAATAGCAGACTTTCTTTTAAAGGAAGCTCCAGAGGCTGCCATATCTGGACTATATAAAGGAATGCAAGCTGGTGTTGGTATTTTGTCTGACTACGTAGAAAATCCTGCAAGAAATATTAGCTTTGATATTGCTACTGCAGGAGCTGGTAAAGGATTAAAGTTCTTAGGAGCTACTGGATTAATAAGTTCAAGACTTATGGATGATGCCTTTGATTACTTTAGAGGAGTTCCAATGGCTTCAAGAGAGAATTCTCTTTCTAAATTAGTTGACGATGGAATGCTCACAGGTGGAGGTAAAAAAATATGGGGAGACGCAGAGAAGTTTCCTAAATCTACTTACACTACTTTGTTTCCTAGGTATGCAGAAGGTTATGCAAAAAATCTAAGTTTTGGACAGAGAGCTGACAATCTTAATGTTTTAAATGAACCTGGAACTATTTTTAGATTTGAAGTTCCTGCGAGTTATATATATGAAGTAAATAAAGAAGCTACAGAAGAAATAGCAAGAAGGGTTGGACAAAAATCTTTTGACCCAAATTATTTTGATAACATTATTCAGTCAATTATGAGAGATAAAGGAGGTTTAGTACAAGGAAACTTAAACCAAGCTAGATATCCTTATATATCAGACATAGAAAAATTAGTAAGACGAGCTGCTGGAGACCCTAAAGGTCTAGCTACAAGCGGTTTAACAAGGGGTACCTACAGATTTAGAGAAGGTATTCCTATAAAATTTCTTAGTGACTTAGAATTTGTACCAGGGGTCAATACAAGTCAAGCTACAATTAAAAGATTAAATGACGCTATAAGAAGAAAAGAGCTTATTGACGCTTTAAAAAACCTTTAGAATGGAACGCCTGGCATTTCTTTTGCAACACTTGCTTCTGCTTCTTCCACAGTATCATAAAGTGTACAACAATCTGGTGAGAACCCAACCGTTGCTTTCCCAGTTGACCCATACCTATTTTTAGCTACAACTATATCTAGTCCATACTTTCCATGCTTTGCATTCTCAAAGTTTACAGTCCAAGGATAATGCGTAAATGCTACAATCTCTGCATCCTGTTCTAGATTACCAGACTCGGCAAGGTCACTAAGTTTAGGAATTCTTTCTGTCCTATACTCTATATTACGATTAAGTTGTGAAACAAGAATAACTGAAATATTCTCAGACTTACACAACCATTTATATCGTCTTGATGTATCACCTATTTTTAATCTTAAATCTCTCATATCATTACTAGGGTATTCAATAAGACCTATATGGTCGTCAATAACGACGTCAGGTTTTATACGTCTAATTTCACGAAAAGTTCCCTCTAAATTTCGTATGTTGTCAAACATAAATAGTTTGTCAGTATACTTTTCTTTAATAATATTTAAACTTTTTTCAATTTCTGATTTACTAGTGACTGCGTTATGTCTTAACATATGGTATGTAATACCCTCTGCTTCCATAGCAATAAACTTTTTCATCATTTCAGTATTAGGCATTTCTCTATTAAACATAACAACCTTTTTGCCAGACAACACAAGGTTTCTAGCTATATTGGCAACTGTCGTGGTTTTAGCATTCCCAGGTCGCCCAGCAAAAATGGTTATTTCTCCTCTAGTCATACCCGATATAATATTGTCTATCGGTGCAAAACCAGTGGTAGTTAGGTTGCGTTTGTTGAACAGAGAATCTTTTGTCATAGACAATAATGTATCTAAGTCAAACTTTTGACCAGGCTCTAAGTTTAGTAAAGAGCTTGTTGTGTCGTGAACATTTACAAGTAAACTACTAATATCATTATTATTGTCGTAAGCTTTCTTAGCAATCTCGTGTGATTGTGATACTAGCTTTCTTCTTAGCCAATCAGAATTAACTTGCTTAGCATACGACTCTACGTTAGCAGTACTAGGTATTTCAGATAGTCCAGTTAAATAATATGTAATACCTTTTATCTTACTAGATATATTAACGATGTCTATTGGAATATTTTCTGACTTAAGTTCTGTCATTACTTCCCAAATCTTTTTATTTTTCTCTACATAAAACGCTTCGCTTTCTACAATGTATTCTTTTACTACATCATAGCATTCATCTTTTATTAGAATAGAACCTAATACAGCTCTTTCTGCATCGTCGCTAAATATACCACCTACTTGTTCTTGCATTTGTGACACACTCCTTTCACCATAGGTATAGTTTTATATACAGACTGGTCTAGATAACCTGGCTCAAACTTACCATTGTCCTGCATTTCTATAGCCCAAGCTTGTTTACAAACTGGACATCTAGTAGG
>CEOA01015122.1_pt1 | contig 10236 bp, 9 predicted proteins | sample 530251 | NCBI WGS metagenome assembly CEOA01 (sample SAMEA2619838, study PRJEB7988) | marine metagenome | biome: marine biome (ENVO:00000447); feature: surface water layer (ENVO:00002042); material: "saline water (ENVO:00002010), including plankton (ENVO:xxxxxxxx)" | depth 5 m
TGTTCTTTCTTCTGCAGATAACGTATCTTCTTTAACTTCTGTATTGGTCTCTTCCTCTTGGGCAACTTCCTGCTTTGGTTCTTCATCTACTGGGGTTTCTCCCCTTGCTTCAGCTTCAAGACGTTTGATCTCCTCTTCTTCAGCTTTTAACTTTTGTTGTTTCTTTTTGTAGTTGTAACCACGATCAACAAATCCTGCAGTTTTCTTTGTTTCTACTTGTGCTAGTTCAGGCATATCCTATCTCCTTTTTATGTTGGGGTCAGCCGAAGCTGAGTAGCCTTATCGTTACTAGTATAGGGTATTAAACCTATTTTATTTTTTATTTATTTTTTTTTCTTCGCATTAAGCCGCCTTTGTTACGTCCTCCAGGGACTCCTGTAGATCCACCAAAACCACTGGTATCTTCTCTGCCACCATAGGAACCTCCACCACCGCCACCAGTAGGACTTCCACTATCACCTCCTGTAGAAGTGCTAGGACTATCTGGAGTGGTACTAGGGGGTCTTGGTCTATCACCCCTATTAGGCTCTCCTCTTGGATCACCTGATGTGTCTTCAGTAGGCCCTCGCCTTGGATCACCTGATGTGTCTCCAGTAGGTGTTGTTTTAGTTGGTGTTACTTTTCTATCTTTACTAAATATGGTATCACCATACTGTTTTTCTATATCATCTTCTAGTCTTACTCCAGTTATTATACCTTTAAAAGGCTCTAAGTTATTATCTTTTACATACTTATCTAATTTTTCTTGTATTTGTTCCGCTTCGTCTGTATAACCTCGTGCATTTAAAACACGAATATTAGCAGCCACTTGAGCAGCATTAGATCCTTTAGCAAATAAACCTATTGCACCACCACCCAGAATTTTTTCAAAAAAACCACCAATACCTGTACTAGGGTCTAGTGCCTCAAGTGTTTGTTGTGTTAAATTTTCTGCACTAGTGTAGTCATACTTTTCCATCCAAGCATTAGGATCTGGTGGATCAACAGCAAAACTGCCACCGCCATCCCTATCTGTGGATTGTTGTACTGGTTTTGGTGCTGTTGTTTTATAACCTTGAGATATTAATTGATTATATCTTTCTTGATCTTGTGGTAACATTAAAGTTATAACTTCACCGTTAGGTCCGTAAAGTGTTGTTGGTTTTTGTTGCACTTCTCCAGTAGGGGGTTGAAATGCACCTGCCCCTGGTTTTTCAAAACTAAACTCGCCAGTATATATTGGTCTATTAGGTTGACCTGGACCTGTCTGTGTTACAAACTGTTCAGTTATACCGCCATTAGACATGCCCTGTGGTTGTTGATACATTGCTTGCTGTTGTTGGTACGGATCTACCATACCTCCCTGAGCCATTTTTTGTATCTCTTGCATCTCTTCTCCCGTGAGAGGACCACCCATAGCCATTGCCTTAGGCCCACCCATAGGTACAGGTTCACCACCTATACGTCCATCTTTTTCCATCTTAGCTAAACCACTCTTAGCTTTATTACGCAAGTTTTCAAAATGTTTTACCCCATAGTACTGTACTACATCAGCAGGAACTACATACTCACCCTCAGATAGTTGAGCAGGTATATCATCCCTTACTTCTTTAGCCATAGAACCAGGAGGTATTTCATTACCAGACACAGGGTCTACCTTCATGCCATCATCTTTCAGTCCACCTTCTTGCATGAAGGCCATTTCCATTTGTCTGTTCATAATTGGTCCACCTTTATTTTTACTTCTTAGTTTAAGTCTTCTACCTAGCCCTAAACCTTCCATAGCAAGTTCTTTAGCTCTATTAGGGTCAGACCCGTAATCTTGAAGAATTTGATTTACTGCTTTACTAGGAGTTACATTTTGTTTTATAGATTCTTTACCTGCTTTAAAAGGGGCCATATCTTTTAATTGATTTGCTACTAAAAGTTCGTCTATTCTTGCATTAAATGGCTCATAATAACCACCTTGTATTTGTTCTTCTCTTCTTTTTAAAACTGGATATGATTTATCACCAACAAGTGCATTTTCTACAACCCTAGCTTCAGCTTCTCCCATATTTTTGTAATATAAGTTTCGTGCATTAGCACTTATTATTGCATATTGAAATCCTATTTGGTCTAATAATTCTTCAGCTTTTTTAGTATCTAGTTTTTTAGGCACACCGTTAACTAAATGATCTGGTAAATTATCAAATTCTTCAACTATTTTTTTTAATCTATCTCTTTGTTTAACTAAAGATGGTGCATTACCTAAAACCCTAATTGATTCTAGATTAGATCCTACACCACCTTCTATTATATCTTTACTAAAATTTTCTAAGTATTGAACAGCATGTTGTATTTCATGAAGTACAGTTTGTTTTAATTCTTTTTCATTACCTTGATTAATAGCTTTAATTAAAGTATCTTCTCCAATTGTTATCGTATTAGTAGAAGGTGAAAAAAATGCTGATGCTTCTTTTATATCTTTAGTTCGTTTAACTTTAACTTCATAATCTTTTAATTTAGGATATCTTTTATATAATTCAGGGTGGCCTAATAGATCAGAAAGTTTTACAGTAAATACGCCATTTACATTATATCCTTTACTATTAAAGTCTGGTTTAAAAGTAGCTGTAGTATCATCAATTTCAAATCTAAATATACCAGCCTTATCATCATATTCTAGACCAGTTGCTGCTTCTATTTCATCATTTGTTTTACCAGCTAATCTCATGTCTCTAGCTGTTTGTAAAGGATAACGTCTTCCTAAAGGGGAATCTTTAGGACTTCTTCTTCTAGAAACTCTTTCTGCAGGAGTTAAACCTTGTTCACCAGCAATAATTTCAGATTGAGGTTTAGGTATAGGTGCATCTAAAGCTTCAACTATTTTACGTGCACCAACTCGATCTGCTACTTTTCTAAGACCTGCTTTTGCTGCTGTGCCTAATCCAGGAATTAAACCAATTAATTCTGCACCACCAAGTAAAGCAACTTTTCTGTAATTAGGATCTTCTTTTTGTAACTCTTCTTGTATCTCCTCTACAGTCATGGCTGTACCAACTCCAGGTAACATACCAGCTACATTCTCTACTATTTGTTTACTAGATTCTTTAGATCTTTCTAAATAAGCCTGACTGGGTCTACGCCTACGTCTACCTTCTGCATCTAAACCTTCCATTTGACTTTCTATTGGTTCAGCCATTTATCTTATCCCTCAATCTCATCAAAGATCGTAGCACACGTACTTCTCCTTGTAACCTAAATATTTCATCAGGTTCTCTAGACTGTTCTAGTGCTACATGAGTTAGTGCAATCCGTTCTGCTATCTCTTCTAAGAAAGGATTATATAGCTTAGGATTATTTACAAAAGGTTTTAATGTATTATTCACGACTAGTTTCATTACTGTATTGGTTGTTCACTGCCTGAGAAGCCCTGTTCTCCTGGCTGAGGCGCTGTTCCTGTTCCTATAGTACCTCCCCCACTACCTTGGGTATCCCTTACCTGTGCGCCAGCAGGTGCTCTCTGTGGAGGTGGTGGTTGATTTACACCCTGTTGTGATTGTTGTGGAGGTGGTGGATCTGGGTTAGCCTCTTTAAACTTCTTGAGTATCTCTGCCTGTATAGCAGCCTCAGTCATATTGTTACCCACCTTATCAGGGTCAAGATCCATAGACTTAGCAATCTCACGTACCACATAGTCCATTCTAAAGAACGGTGCTAGTGTTGGGTTCTGTCCTATCTGCAAGAATTGCATCAAGCGTTGACTACGTACTTCATCAGCCATCAGACTTTCTGTACCACGAGCTTTAATCTCTAAGTCACCCTTAATCTCTGGATCAAAGTCAAACTGCATATTAAAGTTAAAGAATGCTTTGCCAAGTGGTGCAAGAAGATAGTCATCTATATTTTTAACCACGTTCCTAATACTACCGTTGGCAGCAGACATAAGCATAGAAATACCACTAGCGGTACGACCAACACCCGAAACGCCTGTCTGCCCATGAGCAAACGAAGGAAAACCAGTAGACTCATCAGCTAATACCCTTGCCTTGTCAAACATCATCATATTCTCAGAACTTACATTAGGAAATTTAGTTCCAAAGATAGCTTGACCTGGTGCACCGCCCTGCCTTCTAAATATTTTTCCAGGGTACACAGACAAGTCTTGCCCAGGAACTAGATTAGTTTCATCTACTTCAATCAACAAGTTACCTGACAGTGCAGCATTATCTACTGCCATACGCATAAACCCATTCATCAAAGTCTGTGTATCATCCATATTTTCTGCAATACCTACACCAAAAATACTGTAAGGGTTCATCTCATAAGGGGCAGCAAAGTATGGAATATAAGCAGGAGTAAAAGGGTTCATTACCAAACGTAATACTTGACTATTACATACCCAAGCATTTACACTTAATTGCTCAGTGTCTTGTAATTCTTTTGGTATCTCTATCTCTTGTTCTTTTAATATTTCTGTATCTACAAAGCCCCAAAACTCTAACACCTCAAATCTTTCTGATCTAGACTCCTGTGCATCATCCTCCATAGCTTGTTCCCACCATTCTTTAATGTAGGACTCGCCTAAGTTAAGAGCATTATCTATTGCATTCTTTCTAAAATAAGGTCTATTTTTTAAACCACGCAGTTGTGAACGAGACATTTTATGACGTTCTACAATATATTCAGCTTCTTCCATAGTGGCTGCATCAGGATCAGGATAGAAGTTCCAAATAGATACGCTACTAGTTTGTGGTATTGTTTTAAATACAGGAGAGTATTCACCATTTTCATCCCAATTAGGATACTCTTTATCTACAGCAAACGGTCCTTTCATAATGCCAGTACCAAAAAGAGCTGACTCAAATGCTGCAGCTCTCATGTGTTTCTTTGCGTGAGATTCTTCTAACTGGTCGTGTATCTTTTTCTCCATTTTCTTTGCTGCAACTTCTGCAGGAAAAAATTGTGGAGATGTAGGAGTCTTTGCATAACCAGGTTCTACTCTATCTATCACAGGTTCTAAATTATCTTTTAAACCTGCAAGTCTTTCTCTAAACTCTGGATATGTTTCTCCAGGCATTAACTCTGGTGAACTCTCTTTAGCTTTTAATTGTTCTGGGTTTGTTTCAAAGTTTACTACTTCTTCTACACCCTCAGGTAATCTAGTAGGATCAATACTAATAGGAAACTTATTACCACCAAACAAAACATCTGCTATTTGACCATACGCAGCAAGAACTTTTGTTTTAGTTATCTTAACAAATACTTGAGATTTTTCAGAAGAAGTAAACTGCACATCTGGTCCATATATACCACGATAGTTTCTATATGCTTGTATCCAACGATGTTCTTCTGTTTCTCTTGCAGTTTCTGCTCGTTCATACCTTTCTTTTACAAAAGCTACAATTTGACCAGCTTTAGGATCAGAATATTCCTCTGCCTCTACATCTTCAATGGAAGAGGTCTCCTCCATATCCATGATCATATCTTCTAATTCTTCTGCCATATTATATCCTTAATAGCCAAATGTTGCATCTGCAGCTTGAAACCCTGTTCTAGTTACAGCAGGATCAAAATCAAATATGTTACTTCTTGGTCTAGTCATTATACCATAACGTAAAGCATCATATAAGTGGTCCTCTGCATTAGTGTTTACATCTTCTGGGTTATTTTTATCAAGAGGTATGGAAGGTAACTGAGAAATGGTATTAGTACAATTATTAAAAAATACCAGTCTTGGTTCTTCAGTAAACTCATCAATCTGTAAACGTCTATGTATTTCGTTTTTACCTGCAACTCTTGATCCTCTAGATCTATCTGATGGTCTCCACCTACAACCTTTCATAATCATTTGCTCTGCTAGACTAGGGCCTGTGTCACCACGATTGTGCCATAAAGAAGAATCCAAAACGCCATATCTTATTCTTTCTCCACTTTCTGCTTCTAATATCATGTCAGCTAGATCAGTAGCAATTACTTTAGATACATAAAGCTCTCTATAAACTATCAACTGTTCTGATGGACTTATAGCAAACCAAAGAACTCCTGTATAAGAACCATAACCATAGTCACAAGCTCTAAACCTAACCCAGCTATTTGGTATATCGTAAGGTTCTACTACATGTTCTTTCCTATTAAATTCAGGAAAGGCTGCTCCCTCTTGAATATCCCAATCACCTTCTAACAACTGTCTACGTTGATGTTCTGGTAAAGATAAAAGGTTAGCTTCATACATACCATCTTCTGATAAGTATGGATTATCAAAGAGGGTGGCTGGAATAAATCTACGTTTGAACAGAGGCTCACCCTCTCTGCTATGGCCCTTAGGCCACACAATAGTTTTATCGGTATCTATATCTGTAGCCCAAAAAGCTTTATTATGTGGTGAAGGATCAATAAAGGTTTTCTTTACCCACTGATGTCCTGGACCTCCAGGGTTTGTTGTAGCTCTCATGTATAAAGGTAGGCCACTATCTTTTGATGCACGTAGTCGTGAACGCATGTAGTTCCAAGGATAAGGTGTAGGCCATTGTGTAAGCTCGTCAAACCCTATCCAGTTAAATGCTTGACCTTGATAACGCATAACATCATCATCACGATCTAGATAAGACATCCAGAGAGTTGCTCCACTAGGTGCTACCCAAGTTTTGTCCCTCTCCATAAACTTAATTCCAGGCACTGCTTTGGGGTACAGATCTTTTGATATAGAAATAAGTTCTCTTAACTCTTCTGTACTTCTACGAACAAGCAACATACTAGCCTGTGAGTTACCAAAGTAGCGTATGGGATCTACCACCATTGCATATGATTTACCACCACCAGCAGATCCACCATATAGTACTTCTTGTTCTGTTGCAGCTAAAAAAGAAGTTTGAGGACCATCGTTTGCTTTAAATATAACTTTTTGTTTAGGCTCTTCTATCTCTTCAGTATATATCTTCTTTGGTTGAACCCTGGATACGTTTGATACTGTCTTCGATTTTTTTCGCTTTATCACTCGCTTCTTTGTATCGCTGGGCATAGTAGCGTTGGTTTGCAAGATCTTTCTTAAGTCTCGACTCACGATTCACTCTTTCATTTAAAGCTACGTAACTAATACTTCTTCCAGACTGTGTGGTTAACCAGTTTGCAACATCTCTGTAGCTATATTTTTTTAAATGCTTTTTTGCATCTTCGTATAATTCTAATTGCTCAGGTATTGGTAATAGTATATCTTCATCATTAGGATCTTGTTTATATCCAAAAGGTATCTTTCTACCAACTCTAACCACAGGATACCATATTTTTTCTCCGTTAATGATATCTGGTTTAGGTAATCTCCAAGTTCTTTGAACTTTACCCATCTTCTTTCTCTGGTAAAATAAATAAAGGATTAGCAGCCTTTACTTCTATTTTATCTGTTTTTGCAAAACCTGCCCTGTCTAGTAAATCTTTTGCAGCAACTATCTTTTCTTTATTACCTAAATCTGTGGGACTAGCCATTACCTCAGACATAGCCCAAGCTGCTTTTGACCCACTAGAAGCAATAAACTTTTTAGTAAGCTCTGCAATTTCTTCTTGTAAAACTGAGGTTATTTTTGTAGAAGAGGTATTAGGGGCATATCCAGCAACCTTAATAGCAGCCACTGGATCACCCCTACACTCATCTGTAAATAAAACATCTAAAAATTTTTGTTGTTTCTCTGTAAGATTATGTGCCATATACCTTATACCATATCTCTGAACGAGATACCCCTATATCTTTTAGTGTTCTATCTGACATATTATTTAGTTGCCAGTAAGCTATTCTTTTTTCTTGTGATTCTTTTATAAAGTTGTATATACGTTTAAACATTTTTATCTCCTTCTATGATGCACTTGCATCTATGAGGATAGTTTTACATATTTAAAAGATAAGTACAACTTATAGTTATGCAACCCCGTTATGTTAGGATTGCATATTGTTTAAGATAAAACTACACGCACTGTTGTAGATGTACTACTAGCACGTCTGTAGTTTAATATTGTTGCATTGCCCACTGCTTTTGGTACAATGAAACTGTGTAGTCCTGCAGCAAGTTCTAAATCATTATCACCAGCATCAGCTTCTGCAGCAGTAAAACTTATATCTATTGCATGGCTGCAATGAATATAGACTGTGCTTGCATCAGTGCAGACTACGTGTGTTGTGGTTCCATCCCCAAGGGTGACTGCAGTTTGTACAGTCCACCCCAGGTCTTCACCAATCAAACCAACTTGATCAGCCATAGCTACCCCCTAACTTATGTAAAGTTATGAGTTGCAGTACCATCACCAAACAAGTGACCTGTCACCATCCAGATAGCGTCAGTGATAGCCACACACTCTAGGTATCCACCAATAAAACGTCCATCAGTATCAGCATCTAAAACTAACTGATGATCATCTGCAGCAGGAACATTGAAACCATTTGTATCTATGTTTTCATTAAGAGCAACCACTGTGCCTACATCGTCTTTGTCCATTTGCAAAACAACACCCTGCATTGTATCGGATGAACTTGCAGCAGTCAAAGTGAATGTGCCTGTAAATGTTGTTCCAACATGGAAGTTGTAGTATAAACCTGCTTCTGCTGCAGGGAGTGTTACTGTAATACCACCTGCACGATTAAGAGTAAAGATTGTTCCTGACTCTGCTGCAGTTACTGTTTTAGTAGCATCAGTAATACTAGTTACTGCTTTCTTTAATGTTGTAAAGGTAAGCGGTGACTCATATACCTCAATACCTTCTTGTCTTGTTGTTGTTAGTGACATTGTTTATCCTCTCATTTAAATGTTACTATTTCTTTTTATTTTTCTTTTTTTCTGCAGCCCTTAGTTTTGCTCTTTCAATGGCTGTTAGTGGGCCAAACTTTTCTACAGCTTTTCTAGCTGCTTCATTTCCAGGTTTATTTATTGCATTTTGTAAAGCTTGCTCTCTACGTGTAAGAGCTTTTTTTGTATCATCTACTATCTTTTTAACTTCAGGATCGTCTTTTCTAGGCTTAAGTTTAGTTACTGTTACCTTAGGTTGGGCTGCAGTTTTTGCTACTGGTGGTTCTTTCTTTGGTCTCGCTTTAGGACGAAGAGTAGAAGTTAATGGTTTTTTAAGATCCTCTGCATAAACAGCAGCCATTACTTTGCCTTCTTTATTAGTATAGTAAAGAGCACCTGCTTTTTTAGCTGCAGCTATACTTTTATATTTTTTAGCCTTAGCTTTTTCTTTGGCGAGAGTGGAACCTTTTTCTTTTATCTTTGCATTAAGATATGTACGTAAAGTAGCCATTACTTCATTCCCTTTTTCATACCACCCATAGCTCCACCTTTTGCCATGCGAATGCCAGTATTCATTTTACCTTGGGATTTAACCATGCCACCCACATTGTAAGTCATAACCTTACCACCTTTAGCATAAGCTTTTTTCTTCATGCCACCCTTTGCCATGCCTTTAGTCATGCCACCTTTCTTCATTCCTTTACGGTCTTTAGAAGCAGCCTTCATTGATTCTGTTTTATCACCATCTTTATCAATATCTAAGAAGTCTGGTTTAGCAGCACCACCTGCAGCATAGCCTTTTTTCATACCACCTTTAGCCATACCTTTCTTTTTCATCATGCCGCCCTTCATCATACCTTTAGCTTTCATTTTGTGTTTCATTGTTCATCCTCACTATATAAATTGTTAAACACTCGTTGCGTATCCCATACGTAGTCTACGTTTTCTTTAGAGTTATAAATGTGTTGATTTGGTCTAAAGTCTGGAGCACCTTCTCCTGTTTCAAACCAAGCTGGGTGAGTTACTCTCACTCTATTGTTGGGTAACGCAACCATGTTACCTGTATAAGGTCCAGCATCTAACAATTCTAACACATGAGATTGTTTGTGTTGCGCTGGGTCATCTGCTACCTCACTGTTAGTGTAATCAACTGTGAAATAGTATTTAGCTGGATAAAACTCTCCATCTATCTTAGCTATCCACGGAGCAGGTGTAGCTCTATTTATTTGATACACACTGTGATAGTGAGACATACAATCCCACGGCTGTGCCAAATATGGGGGTAACTCTTCAGGCCATTGCTCGTATGGTGTATCTGCTACCAAAGCTGTTAAGGGCATTCTAGCCCACATAGCTCCTCCGTGAACGTTTTGGTCCTCCTCTGATCCTGACGGTTCGCACCCTGTAAAGATAACTTGGAAACTTAGAGTCCTGTTTGGCATTGTTGTTACCGCTACCACCATGCAGTGTAGAAACTCTCCGTGATATTCTTCTAAGTTCTTTG